>Ga0126337_10001092_pt1 | contig 15735 bp, 6 predicted proteins | sample DipCmetagenome_FD_92527 | JGI IMG/M metagenome (GOLD analysis project Ga0126337, IMG submission 92527) | Coral microbial communities from La Bocana,Puerto Morelos, Mexico - Diploria C A metagenome | ecosystem: Host-associated > Invertebrates > Cnidaria > Coral | place: La Bocana,Puerto Morelos... | reverse complement strand
TGTAAAAATTATTAATTATGATAAACTTGTATTACATAAAAAAGGAAAAAATAAAGCTTCATTTACACTGAAAAAAAAAAAAAAAACCCTGAAGGGGGGGGGGGGGGGCAACCCCCGGGAGTTTAGCTTTGGGATTTACGCTGCTCTAAAATTAAATATACGTTCATGACATCGTCACTCTTTTGCTACATGGCTATCTGGTTAGTGTAAGGTCCGTGTGTTCATTCACCTAATATGCCAGCATGCATAAATTCTTGAACTAATAAAAAGTATATTGGACTGAGTAAACGAAATTCTTTATTTGTGCGCACTATTGGTGCCCGCTAGGCGGACATGTGTGATTCGGCCTGCGAAATGGTGATCCATCCATCCTCTTTTGAAAGGATGGATACCACTTTCTTGCCTGAAAGGGGTACCTTGACCTCAGGTGTAAAACGACAAAAAGATTTCGACGATTTATTCATAATATGGACCGGTAATGGAAGCATGTAAAAGTGTTACTTTTTTTAATTAAAGGTATATGAAAATGGTATTCTAAGTGGAAGGAATTTGACCACGGAGTGGAGCTTTCTCGTATAAAACTTTGTACCCCCCGAGGGGGGAGTTTAAACGTTACATGCCATCTCACCTGGGGCTGCTGTTTTACAGAAGCCACACGATTGTGGACAATACTTCGTCATAAATGACATCCAGTGTGTGCAGTATCCGTGGTGAGATGAGAAATATTTGCATTTACTTTTGAAGACGTCTTGGCAGTTTCCTGAAAAGGTAATAATAATTGAATTACAAAATGAGAAAGTCAGTGGTCACTGAGGGCCGCGAGAGATCCAAAACAAGACTCTCTGATTGTGGGACTTGTTTAGTTGCATTGGTTGTCGTCGTTGCTCGGCGGTCGTCGTCAACAATAACAACGTGATCCTCTTATAAAGCAAAGAATTTTTGAAACGATTTTTAGTTGTGAGTTCAGGGGCTTAACTTGAGTTATTTCAGTAGAATACATTATCAACTTTATATTGAAGAAGACCTGTAAACAATAGTTCACTAAGAAAGTAAAACACCAAAGTGATAACAAAAAACCGTAAAGAAACTAGGATGGTTAGAAATGGAGAAGATTGACACGGATTACAAACAACGAATTTGAAGAATTTAGACCAACGTTGCAAGCTGTGTTAACCGCTACGAATTTCCTTTAAGTTGAAAAGGCTGCTGACAACCATTTAGCTACTTACCTTCTTCAGATTTTTCTTTCTTGGTGCCAGCGTTAGCCGCAGGCGCCTTTTCCCAAGGTTTACAGGGATAATCCTTTAATAACTGCTTGATATCGATAGCGCTGAAGTCATCCATGTTCCCTAACGGTCGGTTAGGATCTGATATTGACTGTAACGTGTTGTCTCCGTTTCTGCTGAAGGCTTGATTGTCATAGTGCATGAGACTGTCAAAGTCGTACGGTTCCTCGGCGCTGTCAACACGATCTGGACCATAACTGTCGAAGTTTTTTTCGAATCCTTTTGAAGTGGAACAAACATAGAGAATAGTTTTAGAAATACAGAAGTTAGAATCATGTCTAAGAATTCTGTAAACAAAAGAAGGATTTTTGAGAAAATGAAATAAACTTATTAGCTAGTTGATAAAAAAGTAAAAAATTTGGCAAGTTATCATGAGTGCTTTTTCTTCGATTCAGTTAATTTGACATATGTGATAATGTATGTTACCTTGTACTAATGGTGCTACTTGTGACAATGAAGGTTAATTTATGATAATGTATAATACGTTTAAATTAATTAATTGATGATAATTTCCTTGTTCGATATTCTATCAATACCATCGTGTAATTACGCCTAGTACAATAATCGTCCTTATCAGTTCGAGACTTTCGTCTGAGGTAATTACTTTATGTTAATGTGCGCTAATCATGTTTTGGTGATAAAGTGTTTATTTATGAAAATGTTGATAATAATAATTTTGTTTCAATCAGTCAATTTATGATAACTGCCTGGTTCGACATTCCACCATGATGTAACTGGTTCTATCAGTACAGAACTGTTTGTGTTCAATAGGTACTTTGAGATAATTTCTGTAAATTAAGTTACAATAAAGCGTCAATTTATGATTATTACCTGGCTCAATATTCCACCATAATACCATGATGTAATTATCTCTGTCAGTGCGAGACTGTTCGTGAAAGAATCCAAGAGCGTGCATCATCTCGTGCATAACAGTTCCTTTGTATTCACATCCTTCGCCAACAGAGATTCTTTGCTTTCCTCCCTGACGACCAATTGCTGAGAAACAACTAAGAGAAGGATAGAGAAAAGGAACGCGTTATGTATGAGCATCACTTAGAATTGCCACAAGTCCATCTTTGCTTAATAATCCTTTGCCTATTCATTTCCTCGAGCTATGCGTGAAGGCAAAATTCGAGCAACGAAGTCGCGACTTTAAGTCTATTGTAAGCAGCACTCAGAAAAGAAAACACTTGATCTGATTAAAAAAGAAAAAAACAATGAATACAATGCAAATCATTCAACAACAATAAATACAACGATGATTTCTTACCCATAATTTCCTTGGAATTCCACGTAGTCGTGTTCGTCAGTGCGAGGAACAAATTTTACGCAAGTTCTTTTGTGAAACTCGCGTACGGCTTTCCTAATGGCTTTGAGGGCCTCTTTATCTGTACAACAAGAAAAGACTCGTAAGTCAACTAAACGAAAGTAGATTAAATGATGATTCAAAATGTTCAGACTAAATATAAACGTAGCTTGGGTGAAGAAAGTGTCGGAGGATACCTTGTTATTTTTTAAGTTTTAGCGAGGGGCGTCGTTATAAATGATACTGATTATTCCGTATCACATCATGTGATTTCCTTCTCCAATGAAAGCACCGCTACGGCGCACTTGTCAGGGTTCAACGGACCCACTCGTGTCAAAATATTGAAACAGAACAACGTGATTAAAGAAAAATCTTTCAAGACTAATTTTGTTCGGTTCACCCCGATCTCTGCATGCGAGAATTTTAAAACAACCATTTTTGACATGACCGTCTATCGTTCGTCTAAGAAAAAAAACGGCGAGGAAAAATGATTGCAAGAATATCGGTGTCCTTTTCCTGTGGAGAAATTTGTTACGTCCAGCGTTGCTTTGTTTTTTTTGTCTGTTTTGCGATCTGAGGTTTAAGGGCGACCACTTGTACCCTATCTTTTTCACTGCCATCGACGGTCAATAATTCGTGTTTTCCAGAAACTAGAATAGCCTCTGGTCTCGCTTAAGAGAATAAATTAAGAGGAGAAGGAAATTACGTAAGACACTTCCAGGTTCGGAAGCACGTATAGCTCTCCACTGCATGTCTCGTGACAACAGCGGAGCAAAAACAACTTGCACTGATCTTGATACCTAAGCCTAAACGAGCCACTTCCGCAAATAAACTCTGCGATGTTCAAACGTTTCTGAATCTGACGGCCGCGCTTGAGCGCGTGTCGTTTCCAAACTCGTCTAAATACGGCACATGTGCAATTATAAATGTTTTAATTATCAAGTGAATGATATTCAATACACGTGTAGGCGTATTATTACGATCGCACTTGAAACACGCAAGGTCAGGAAGCGTAGAAGGTGTAATGATACCTAGCTGTAATGATGTCAAACCGGTTTTTCTCGATATCCCAAGCACACGTCACTAGAAGTTGCGACAGCCGTGCAGATAAACTGTTGCACACTCAGTCGAATGAAATTAAGGTTTGGATGTTCCGGATTTTGTCTCGCAAAAGATGAACTTCAATTCAAAGATTTTCTAGAGGCCTTTCATGACACGTTAAACAAATATAGTGTACTTGTTTTGAAGAGGTTCCAAAGACCATTAGCTAAGGTACTTGTTACCTTGCTCAGCCTATCATATTGTCACAGTGCCTCGTATAAATCTACTAGAACGAGCACGAACAATTGTTCTTCAAGCGAGCGCGTTTCCGCTTCGTTAAAGCGGAAATGATGTCAAGTAGAATAGGCCCACTGTGACGGTGTTAAGCGTATCTGACGAGGGAATTGCACGTGTGGCCTACACAAGATTAAGGAGTTTACGTAACCACGACGGCGACTCCGATGACAACGTCGATTAAAAATAAATTTATATTTTGCCTACGACTCTCGCGGTACTCTCAAGTCACTTGCTTTGTTTATCACTGTCAAAACTATCACGAAACTAATTCGCGTTGTTGTCTCGCAGAGGACGACAAAGATATGTATGAAGAACGTAGCCAGTGCACAGCCTTCATACTACAGTGTATTTAGTTAGTCTTTTGTTTAGCGACGTTGCCTTTGTCGTCGTGTTTTTCTTAAACTCCCTGATCTTTGTTTTGTCTCCGGTGGCACCGGTTATCATTGTTTCCTTTCCAGAATACCATATACGTAATGAGCACTTACTGAGGCTAGAGTCTAGCTTGTAAGGCACCACTCCATCCGGCCACCTCTTAACCATGTCGCTAATAATATCACGCTTGGCTCTTGACTTGCCCGCTTTCAAGACATTTCTAAGAGGTTCTGTCATCAGTATGTCACCTTCAATTACTTCTGTGAGGTGGAAAAAGCGAAAAAACAGAGGTCAGAATAATAAGCGCTGAGGATTTCATCGCCATGTCAATCTTGTCTGCCTCATTTTTACTGAGTATTTCGTGTCTAATAATAACATTTCCCAAAATATCTAAAAGTTAGGACTTCTCTCGGTCTGGGGCGTTATCGCAAATTGAGCCTTATCTTATCTGGCCAAATAGGAAAGACAAAAGCAAGTAATACAGCTGAACCAATCAGAGTTGTGTCCGGCGCGAGAAACAAGCAAACCGTGTAAAGCGCGGGAAAATCATGCAACCAGCGTTAAGCGCGGGAAAACGTCGATACAGTGAATCATAATAATTTGGTTGTAGTCTGGCTCCTTGTGTCTCTTTAACTAGCTTACATTCCTTGGCCAGAATGCGATTAAACACTCATTTTTCCTCACTCAAAATACTGTTACAGAACTGTTAATCCCATTTAAAGCTCTTCCACCTCCGAAAATCCGCCTTAATATCTATCTAAATATTGACTATAGTGGCTTAGGTCAGCCTACTTGTACTGACTAATTTAAATACAGAATCATGCATCACGCCGATCTTGAAATTTTTCGAAAAGGTCGCCATTTTAGTCTTAAAACTTGGATAGACTTTACTGTTTTATTTGAGTAGATTTGTCCAATTCTCTATTTGCAGATCAATCAGCGTATCCTTTCACAACAAAGAGTATTTCAAATCAGGACGAAACCTTGTCGTGACGAATGGAACTCGTCCTCGGTCTTATCTGACCCCGCTAGGTCAGGCTTACAGACGATATTTTAAGGAATAAATTGGTAGATAAAGTGTAGGATAGAGAGTGTTATGCGCGAAGAAAGATGTACCGGCCCATATAACAAGGCCAAGGATACGGCAAATTAAAGAAATTGCGTCTCGGAGGAAAAACACTCGATAAATCTGACCTCATGTCTGGATCGCCCGTTATTGGGCTTCATCGTTAATTACGCAAATTGCTCGCAACTAATAACCAACGACATGCCGACAGAATTTTCGTCTGCCTTAATCGTCTAGAAAACTGTGGAATTGAATCCGTTTCCTTTCATTTAGAGTCGTCAGAGAAGAGTAATTCTTGCAGAAAGCTTGTCGTCCGTGTCATTTGTCAAGTACGAAAAACAAAAACTTAAAAACCTTTCTGAAGAAGTTCGATTTTGGGCTTTTCTAACATATCGCATTTTTGTGTTTTGAGATTTCCGATACCATGCTTAAAATAGTTGACACGGTCTCTTGAATTATGTAGGTAATACAAAACACAGGGAAATCAAAACCACAAGATGATTAAGCTATGATTAGCTATACTTAAACTACCCTCAGATATAACACATTTTCTACGAAGGCTATATTTCAAGTAGTTGCCAGTGCAATATTGTTTTCCGCGCGCCAATATTACATGAAAAGCATCCTCGGAAGGGAACTCCTTAAATTGAGGTCACCTCCTTCCTTTATCGTGGTGAAAGATTTCTTTTTTTCTTTTTCGGTAAACTGAGTAAGCTATGATCCGGCCTCGATAGCTTCTCCGACATTTGATGAGCTTCCATGCCTGATTTCATGTATTCTGGCACTTTTGTCTGTATCTGCATCAGGTTTAAACTCCTCGAAACATGACAGCCAGTTTAGCAAACTTTCAAGCGTTACATTTCTGTGTTTTCTTTTTACGTAAGCTCGGCTCTAAATAACCCGGAACTATTCAGAGGCTCAATCTGACGATTTTGAATTTTGACAACGATCTGTGCTCTGTCGATCGGGCGAAGGCATGCAAGAAGATCTTATCCGCTGCTCGACTTCCTCTTTGCCATGTCGAAACGTCAATGCCTTTATAATGCGCAATCTAAATGCACCGTGTATTCATTGTCTTTTATTCACTCACAGGCGACATGCAGCTGTGTCAACAGAAAATAAATTAATTAAGTACCCTACAATTGCGACAAATTAAAATTTGACCCGATTAAGGCAATCATAAAGACGTGTTTCGAACAAATTGAACTGAATTAAATTCGACACGGCAAAAACACTGACGAGCCCCAAACACTTAACACTTGAATGGCTATGTTGCGTGATGAATCCATCGAATATTGGATCCCATTACTCAGTCATTCAAAAACAACATAATAACTGTAGGGGATTAAAGTAAATAACAAAACTATCCCAGATATCAACGAGATTCACAGCTGAATCTCGACACTTCGGCGAAATATGTTCGCAAAGTTATGCTCGCTGTACAACCTTCTAGTGAAATGACTGCCGGGTGTTCTTTGCGTGCGCTTTGATATATCGTAGAGGGAACTTCAAACCACTTTTGAGAACGTGAAACGAACTTCTGGTACTACTTATGATGTCACAGCTCTTTGTTATGTGCCCCCCTCATTTATAGGAACACATCGCGAGCGATAGAGGCATACAGGGTTTAGGAACATGACAAATTACGTAGCACAGAAAGCTTAATGTCAGTGATCGCTATAATAACAAGCAATTACATTGCCTTACCGTCGTGGTCATTGACAGTTCGTTGCCTGGGGGCCGCGGCGACGTTGAGCGGGTGCGCTAAGAATACAGCAATCACTAGCGAAGTCAAAACAGAAAACAGAAGAGTGTTCATCTCGCTAGGGCAGTCCGTCTGTGAGTCCTTACAGGCAGGCGCGCGTTCAACTCGAGTTCAGGCAGCTGTAACGAGGCTCAGCTAAACCGGCTGGAAGAAAATCCGTGCAAACAAAACATTGATCCGATATTTATAGTACTCAATTCAATTAGATTCATTTGCATAACCGACCTGTCTACAGCCCTTGTTTTCACGTCACGTGCTGTAAGTGATATTACGTACTTACGTTGACAAGAAAGGGCTTAGTTGGGGAACAAAGGTTTTCTTGAAAAGTCTACTAAACATTGTATGGCACCGCTGAAACCTTTGTTGTCAGGAATCAACACTCAGTTATCGTGCCTTGAGCTAAATGACTCATCAGCGATATGCCCCGTTGGATAGGCGTTTCTAGAGAAGACATGAATGTGCATTAATTATTGTTTGATCGTATTCATTATTAAGTCAAGTGTCGAAAACAGCTTTTGGAAGATAATACAAGTTTGAACATTCCGCTGCTAAGCAACTACTTGTTCACAGATTGTACGAGGAAGTGCGCAGGAAAAAATAAATCTCTAGAACTTCGAGTTGGCAAACAATGTTGTATAGTCGAGATGAGACAACAAAACTTGATTTTACGCCCGATAGGCCAACCTATTCAGTATTGTATTATTCCAGACATAAAGCAATGCATTCAATTTGCTGATTGAAACGCCCCCCCCCCCCAAGCTGCAAGTTTATTGTTGCAAGAAGGGGTGTCCATTATGCCGTGCGTATAATTGTTTCTTAATTAAAGCATAGGTAGGGCCTGAGCGCGCTCTGATTGGTCGAAAGCCTCTGTTTTATCAGAGTATAAAACATAGAAAAAGCTTGTTTTAATGTTTTTGACCACGTAACCTCAATATCATAAAGCAAATGAAGAAGCCTAAGCCGTGTGTTGCACTGTGATAAAACTGACTCTCCGGACATTTGAGAACACTCGAAAAATGTAGAAAACACTCGCTCGCGGCTCGTGTTTTGTACATTTTCTTCGTGTCTTCTAATACCCGTCGTGTTTTCTCACGGTGTAATACGTGACTTATTTATTTGTTAAAAATCACTATTTTTCATTACTTATGTTTTAATACCTAGGGACGAAATATTTCGTTCCTAACATAGGGGCAATGTCACGGATCATGGTTTATCATAAAAAATTTGTATTCAAAAATTGTTTTCAAGTTCGTCGTTTATTGTAATCGCAATCTGCCTGTAAATTTTGATTATTTTGTCTTCTTCTTGCCTCCTCGGTACATGTATATGTTGTAGTTAAAAATTTAATTCAGGTAAAAATTTGTATCAATAAATAAATGTTCAGTTTGTATCCGAAAAAAAAAAAAAAATTCCTTGTCTCTTAACCCTTATTAGGGTTAGAAGACAAAGGAAATTGAAAATCAAACTAGGTTAAAATTATTTTTTCATGAATTTAATTTTTAAATAGAACACAAATATAGCTACAGCTATGATCAGTTTTCAATTCGATTTTCTCAAACACAAATCAAAAATGACCGGTGATAGTTGCGTTTTTAAATTCATCTGGCGAAAACACTTGATATGTGCTCAGAGTGAAACCTCTAGTTGTTTTCAAATTCTTCAGGGGCATTTCATAATGTCAAACGTTAGCAAGCTTCAATTGTACACGTCGTGTTATTCCGCAACATTCACGGCATAACGATATTTTGTCAAGCCGTTCAAGAAATACATCTCGCTTTCTCCTTAGCTTCGTCTTTTGTCGGCGCAGAAAAGTTAGCATACGATACTTTTTGCTGCCAAAATGGTATGTGACCACTGAAAAATGGTCTGAAAATTGTTATCTAGTATCAGATGAAGATGGTTCAGCAACAATCTAACTGAGATTGCCCAATTGATAAGTCGCCAGCTGGTAGTAATAATGTAAAGCTGAGAAATCATATCAGAGGGCAAATGGCTCAAAAATGACTAAAATACTTTACAGATATCTCAAGGGTTAACCGGCTGGTACTTAATTAACAAAGATTAAATTTTCGTGGTGTTTTGGTTGCTCCGCCAAGCTGTTCTCTGTAGAATGCAAAGAAGTTCGTGTACTACCGCAAAAAAGTTAAAAAACAAATTCTTGTGCTTAGGTTTTGAGGCTAAACCTTGATTATTGGACTAATGTTTTTCATTAAATATTCTTATAGTTTTTGAAAAACACAAGGCGAGACGCATTGAAATTGGACTGATGAGTGCTTGTCGACGTCTCAGCCCATTTGATAACTGGGATCTCGTGTCCGGTGTGAATGAATAAAGGTTAGTTCAACTATGATGTAGAGGTGCTTATCTTTTACACTGCGAAATGGTGAAAATGAAATTTTGAAGTTCCGGCCCTAGTTCTTAGCAACTAAATTTCTCATCCCTAATCACGTTTCCGATGTCAAAAAATCTTACATTAAAAAAGTATATAATCGGATTAACGAATATCATTTTCACAGTGAAATGGTTAAAGTTTTTGTCCTTCCCTTAATGTCAGCATTGCTTAAGTTCTTCGCATCTTAAAATTTTTCCTTTCATCTCTGATATCAAAAGTTCTTACATCAAAGATTGGAATGTTGTACTTACGACTCAATCATTACAGAAATTTAAAAATGCATATTCCTTTGGTCTATTCCACACCGACTAGTTAGTAAGCTATACTTAGCTAAATCCGTTGCAAAGGCAGTTTTTGGTGTTTCAGTGAATTCACTGAAAGAAACTCTCAACTTGCATCAACACTAGGCCGGAGAAATTTGAAAACGTAGTTTTATTTCTACGGTAGGCCTACCGTCCACACTAATCCGTCACGCTAATCCGTCACGCTAGTCCGTCACGCTAATCCGTCCCGAAAACGGAGCTTTTCGAAAACGCTCTTCGAACCGGAAGAATTTGAAACTGTCGGCTTTGCGTTTTCGCGTGGACGGAAAACACTTTGAAAATTAAGGAGCTTTTCCAAAATGATAAAGTTACAATAATCATTTGATTTTCCTGACCGAGTTTCCCTCAGACACAAATCCAAAAGGACCGACGATTGTTGCGGTTTTAAATTCCTCCACCGTATAGTGTGAACGGGAAACCATGATTTCATGCGTTTTCAGATTGAAACATCATCGTTTTCGTACTGTGGACGGGACCACAGTTTTCGTTAGTAAGGATGTTAACAGCTTCTTCACAGCTGAATAAGAATATTTACTTATTTGCTTTGTAAATATTGTTTAAAGAGATCATTATGTCCTCCGTGGGCTTAGCAGAAATACGAGATTGTGCTTCCGACCACTCCAATTTGGCAAAATGAAATGTAGAAGTATGGATAAAAAAAGTGCCGTCCGCTCGAACACGACAATTAGGTTTTCCTGTCGGTCAAGTAAGTTATCATTTTCACTAGCTCGATGGGGCAAGGACTTAGACAAGTGGTCTGCTGCCTAAATTACCAAAAAAAAAATAGATAACCTGGAAAGTAAAACAGACCAAGTGAAATGTGGGAGCTGCTTGGGAGAAGGGCAAGTCGTAGTTCAAGGTTTTTCGAGCCCTGAGAAACTCTCTACTTTTATAGTACCTTTTGTATGAAAACGTTATGTGTGGGAAATAATAAAGGCCAATTTAAAAAAATTTAAGAACCTCCTAGGGCTGGTTTGCAAGGATGAATTAAACAAAGAGCAGTTGAGAAATGCAAGTGCAGCATAAATCAACTTGAATCAACAATTTCATCACATGAAGATGAAGTACAGTTCAGTTGGAATTAGAATGCTCTTCGGAGTGAATTTTTGAAATACAACCTCGTTGTCAGAATTGATCGTGACAAAGTGATATTGTAGTCAATAAGAAAGGTATCTAGACCTTTGGTGAACAATGTCTCAGTCGTAGCGTGAAAACACTAAATGTCAAAATTGGAAGTATTCGAAGTCTGCCGATGGTTCCTTCCTGTGGTTTGTTAAACCGATTTATGATTTGGGAGGGTCTGTTTACATAAAGCTCATTCTGCTTCAGTTGAAGCAAACCCTTAACCACAAAATGTTGTATCGCGGTACAGGATAGTGACGTTACTGAAAGGATTTGCACTTGGTATACCAAGCATTTATCGTATCGTTCGGTTAGATATAAATGCGAAAAAAGGAAAGGGGCAACACTGGCTTTCAGAACAATAAAAATCATAACCTCCAATTTAGGCTCCACGGGAACAGTATAAGAGGAGTTCCAGTTTAATTGGAAGATTAATCCGTTAGATGCTGGTTGCATTTAAGTGGAAAAACTAAAAATCTATGATAAGAGGTTCTAAAAGGTACTGCTGTTAAAAAGCTGTTGTATAAAGCAAACTGCCATCCGCAGCGGTTAATGAACGACAGACTATCGATATCTCGACTGGTTATACAAACTTCTAAGGAGCCTGCGTGACTGGGCCGAAAAGTAACGAGAGATAGGTGGCAGGTGTTGTTTTTCATCTCTTGAATTTGTCGGAAACACTTGGAGACAGTGAAATGCAGTCACGTGAACATTAAATAGAATGAAGCGGCCGAGGTAATACAAGCTTAGCGTCGTTTTATCCTCTTACGAGAAGCTTGCGTTTGTGGTAATGATATGCCGGTCTATAGACGTTTAAGCCAACTGATTAGTCCCAATGACTGAGGGTTCAACAAGATAATCTACTTTGCATTGACAATTAGGAATTATGCCTTATCTTATCAAAATTCCGGGAATCTTCCTTGGACGTCCAGGACAATGACTATTTCTTTTGGCTTCATTCAAGTATTTATCTGACAGAGGTTTTGACAACACCATCAGTCCACGCTACACCTGTCCCACAAATGGACTTAACAACAGCAAAGGATCCTCCAAATTTTAGTTTATTTTAGTACTTAGAGTTCACAGATGTTAGAATGTTTAACATTGAAACACTTCAGCCCTTGACAGTGGTTCATGTCATCTCTGGGCATAACTTTATTTCCACGCGACATACTGGCATCTACCGAAAGGATTACTGACGTTTTTTGCGCTCTAGCTCGTACTATCGGCACGTTTCATACAGCATTCACTGGCCATATGATGTGTTCGTGGCGATTAGCATAAGCGGAACTCTGTTTTGATTTTGTCAACAATGATGAAATCCGCTTTCTTATGTTCCCGGGCATTTTCTCAAACAACATTGACGGAACACATTATACGTAGCTAGCCGAACTGTTTAAGGCAGCTTTTCAGATATTACATTTCCTAGTAAGCTCGCTTAAAATGGTATTTCCTTTTTTGAGACTTTTCGTTTTCGAAATAGGACACTTGTTTCTTGCTCATATCAGCTTCGGACCAACAAAATCGGACCCGTAAGCTAGTCTGGAAAAAAAATCAGACTACAATAGTTTTGACAGATAGGCAAACTTTTGAGTCGTAAGCACTGCAGTAAGAATGATGGGCTCACTATTGTATTAAGGTAGTATGACTTTCGGTAAACGATCGACCCTTGTTAGACTAGAACATGTCAAGACTTTAGTTTCGACTCGTTTTGTTGAGCAGACATGATTGGTAAACTCACTATAATTTGCTTAACAACCATAAATAAAACACAAACAGCTAAATAAAACAGTGCCTACCTCAGAGTTGATAAGTCTTTACGGGATCTTGTGACTGCATGTTGTGCTTTTTAACAAGCAATAGGTAAAGTTTTTTTGATCCTCTTATATCCTTGGTGTAAGCATCCAGCTGACAAACGCCGCCGGGAAAGCTTAATTATACCCTGACACATCCGATCGCAGACGTTTAGGAAAGTATTGAATATCACTTCAGAATTGACCTCTTTGCGCAAGAAACCAAACACACCCGTTGGACCTTACGCATAAATGAACGTCATTCAAAAAACGCGAACTTTGACCTAAAATATGACATACAGAAAACATGAGTAACTTACTTTTGGTTTGTTTTTCAAAATATTTCATTGAAAAACATAAAATGCACAACTGTATTCGTTATCTCAGGATTGGATGCCGAACTTTTGGCGGGAAACAACCGGAAGCTGTGGTACGAAGTAAACTGAGCCGCCGGTAAGTATTTCGCTTCAGTGTGTGTAGACCTGTGTATATCCCGAGATATTCATTACCTTTTATGAGCATGATGTTGTGTTATTAACCTTTTGACGTTCGAACGCGCTTTTGTGCTCATTTTAGGCGTTTGCACGCGCGTCTAAATCATTGAGATAAAATTTGATGTGCCACGATCGACAGTCTAGTGACGAAAGGCATAATTTGGCGAGAACGCCTCAGTTCAAAAATCGATTACCTGAAGCTACTTTAGCTTGTTCAACAAGGTTCGATTTTAGAGTTCGTTAAAAGCTTTCCAGGCTTCGCTGGCCCAAGAGGAGTAAATAAAGGGATAATGAAAAGAAACCGAGAGACAGGAAGAAGAGTTTATATAATTAGCAGCTTTACTGATAAAGTTAAGTTTTGCTATTTTGTTCAGTTCTTGGGCAAAAACTGTGCGTCGCACTTGTATCAACTTGCCAAGTATATTTGGCGATGCTACTATATAACAATGTTTTGGTTGCATTGGTTGCTTGGGCAAATCGGCAGTACCATGAATAACATCACTGTTTTTTGAAAACTTTAGCCGAAATTTTCCAAGTTCGTTGTTTGTAATCTTTTTCCATCCTAACTCCTTGTTCTTTTATGGTTTATTATAATCTTTTTGGTGTTTTTCCCGCCTTAGTTAGCTATTATTTTCAGGTTTCTTTCAATCTAACGATAATATTATTACTTGGCCAAAATACTGCAAAATACCGCCACAGAACTCCTTTAAAAGGAAGACAGCCATCGAACACAAGTGAGCCACCATGCATGTTTGATTTTCACATTAGAATACAAATATCGTGTGATTATGTTTCGCGGTTATGTCATGCTTTCATTATTGTAGTTAGCCGGTAATTCATCAGCGCATTTTGATCGGGCGAGTATTATCACGTTTTGAGAATATCGTCTGTAAGGCAAAGCAACTTTCACCTCCATAGACAGTTTTGACAAAATTAAGTCACCCACAAAATTAAGACACAACCCTCGGTGCGGATTTGATTTGTATACAGAGACACGTGACCAGCTGCAACCAGGGTACTTTCTTGAGAGAGGAAGAAAGAGGACCCTGGGGACGAGGTTGGATACGGCAACGAAATCCCCCGAAATCCCGCAACGCGTTCACTGTAGAAGTAACTGTTTAAAACATTCTAAGCTCTAGATCATTTAGCCAAATATCGAGCAAGAATGTTTAAGTATTAACTTCTCCAAACTAAGCATATATCCAGTGTTCAAATAAACAATTATTATTAATTAATCGCGCTCAAATAAAACAAAGATCCTCCACATAATGTCAAAACAGCAAAAACTCAATCGAATCACGCAAAAATAAATCGAACCACATGCAAGTAAATGCACTTTGTACAAATATCAATCGAACTGGCCGTAACGAAACGCCATACTTCACAGCTAGAATAAAAACATTTATGTCTTCTCCTGGTTAAGAAAAATATATACTGCATGAACAACCCGGCTCAGAGTTATTTATGCTCATTCAGTTTTATTTCAGCAGTACTACTCACACACAAAACGTTAAAACGGAATTACAGATGAAACTAGTTCAGCGTTACGTACATTTTAAAAAGCATTTACCCAAAAATACAGTTGCAAATATGGTGCCAGAATATTTTATAAGGCATCACTTTCATAGTTATACTTAACCCATTGACACCCGGGTCTATTTGGACGACTTTTTCAGCCTTGATATGACACAAATTAGCTCATTAGACATTTTTGCTCGAGTATGCGTAGAAATCAAAATTTTCCATGCCTTAGTCTTTTCGCTGTTGGTTTCCCATTTTTTTTAATCCACATTTCTTTTTTCTCCTTTTCTTACCATTCTGCAGCAGTGGATGATCTTCTTCTTTCACGCTCAATTTACTCACTCTGATCTGGATATCATTTGAAAGATCTTTTCCTTCTCACTGATGCTAATTTTGGTCGAAGTTGATGTCGTCAGAAGTGGAACAAAGGCCAACGCTCGTCGCGGCCGGTTACGGCCGGCACAGGTGACAATGGGTTAAGGGCTTATTACTAGTTTGATATAAATGCCACTTCAAACTCATCAGCTATTCGAGTTATACAAGATTGATAAAACGGAATTTATCTAGGCTTTGTTTGGTTTTCACACTTAGATCAGCCTTAACAAGAAATGGCCGAGGGGCTTCCACGCCTGGCGGTTGACCTTATTGAGAACCTGTTGACATTTTGTCCATTTTTTTGTATGTTCTCTTTATTCTAAATAACCAGAACAATAACCAGAAGCTGTTCACTAACTAAATAATTCACCGCAGCCATTTTCATATATTTTTTTTAGTTTTCTTTTGGGTTTTGAGATAATTTCGAAATTCAACTGTTCCTGAATTGAGTTTGGAAAACAAACTAAACTAGTAGTTCACATTTTATAGGTCTAACATAGATATTCATAAATCACTATAATCATTCTTATCAGATAATTATCTGATAAGAATGATTATAGTGATTTATGAATATCTATGTTA
>Ga0126337_10001090_pt1 | contig 15747 bp, 9 predicted proteins | sample DipCmetagenome_FD_92527 | JGI IMG/M metagenome (GOLD analysis project Ga0126337, IMG submission 92527) | Coral microbial communities from La Bocana,Puerto Morelos, Mexico - Diploria C A metagenome | ecosystem: Host-associated > Invertebrates > Cnidaria > Coral | place: La Bocana,Puerto Morelos... | reverse complement strand
TTCCTAGTCGCTTCATGCTATGGAAACCGGGATAAGCTCCGGCCTGATGGGCCACTTGGCTCGTATGCAGACTTTACCTTTACCTTTCATTAAGTGTATCATATATTTAGCCTGTGTGTATCGAGTTTTCGATCAGATCTTGGACCCGTAGTCAGTCTATATTCGGAGATTTAATCAAGCTTGAATCGACTGAATCTGTTCTTTTTTGGCGGCATCATTGAATTTATTGTAGACTCCATTATATAATAAATGGCAACTGCTATTTCCAAGTTGTTTGTATAATTAAACGAGTCTAAGACACAGTCTCAATTCAATTCTTTTCTCTCTTTTATGAAATTATCTTTCGCGTACTGATATTAACATTTGGACAATCCAAACAACCTAAATTTCCTGGGACAATAATGTTAGTTAAAAGGAGCCAACCAAGCGTCCTTTTATGCTTTATCGGTTGCTTAATTCTCAAGACCGAAATGCTCGTCTTTGTATTAAAATGCTACTGAGAAATTATTTACTGATTACTAACAGACTTGAAAGGATTTAATAGAGAGAGCGTTACTTAACGCCGTCGAGCAGATGATTGTTCTAAGACTTGGAACAACCCTGAGCCAGGCCTTAAACTGAATATTGTTTTTCTGTTTTCACGTACGGCTTCTTCACTCATCCAGACTGCCTGGTTATTCTTAAAAATCTAATCACCGATAGCGTGGAGTGTAGAAAATAAAATATTTATAATGAAGTGAGCATAGAAATTCTGTGGAAATTACACACGTCGCTCAACGTTGTTATTGTTAAATCGAGAAAACAAAATTTTCATTTCAATAGGAATTTAATTGCTGCTTTGATTGCAGGTATGGCTTTCTAACCTTTTTGAAAAATTGAATTTTCCTTCTAAAGATAAATAAATGATATTCCATTCATCGGACCAAAGAACGCCTTTTTCGACTTGGATCGACAGGTGATGTCAAAATCAAAGACAGCACTGAGTCGTTTTTAACTGTACATTTTAAATTCAGCCCGTTTATGTAAGCTTATGTAGTTCGTAACGTACAGTTGATAATGACTGTGTTGAAACAAATAAGGAAGTTTTTCTTGAGCCCACTAGATTTCGACATTAACAGGTCGGAGTAATTAGCGCGACACACATAGTCGCTAAACAAACTTTATGTTTACCATAGGCCGTCGTTTTGCCTTCTTTACAGTTTTCGCATTAAAACGTCCAATGTGGTAAATTTCGTTTTAATTTGGCCCAGTCGAATAAAACTGCGCTCAATTAACTTCACCTACCTGGTTAACCACACTGAAATCTCCCCGACAGTTAGTATCTCGGTTTCCTAGCCGAGTATGAGAGATAAAAGTTGAGAAAAGCCCAAAACGCAGCAGTTATGAGACGCGCCGAACGAATCAGCGGCGACGGGAAAATGGCGATTGGCGTTGATGTGTAAAGAGAGAGTCAATCCTTAACTTCTTGAGCTAAAAAGTGTAATAAATTACCTGCGCATTAAAACAAAGCGTCATCATCTAATTTCCTGTGAACGTTTTCGGCTGAAAAGGAGTTTTGCGCAAAATATCATATCCCTAATTACAAACTCAAATTTTAAAATCAATTTCCATTTGCAAGAGCCAATGAGTTGGATAGTTATTGTTAAATGCTTTTGCCGGTGGGAAGTGATGGGAAAGATAAGACAGATGGATAAATGTTTCATTGTTAGTTTGGGAAACAGCAGCACTACAGCTGTTGCAATTCTCATTTGCTTAGCAAGAATTTAAATAAAATTTGTAAGCTTTATGTAAATGTTTGATTGTTACTGTTTGTCTCGTTAAGATATTATTTTCATATTATTCAACCGTAAAATTCGGCCGATAGAAAAAAAGTGAGGTTTAAGGCGTCAAAGTCACTTTCTTTGGTATTATAAACAGTACCTTAAACAAAAGAAATTGCTGGCGTGAACGTTTTTTGTACAACGAACGCTTTCAGGTTGAAATAAAGTTTTTTCGTTGAATAGACACTCCGTAGCATGTTGACCATAGTCATCGAAGTGCACGACCCCGCAGAGAGCAAAATTATATATCTAAGGATAAACAGTTGCCGTTTTATTAAATTTTAGCAAATAAATTTATACCCTGACGCATGGATTACTTTTTTACGAACATCTAGGCCTCAGCATCAAAAAAAGCCTTTCGAAAATGTTTATTTAACAGCCTCACAATTATGCGCTCTTTTGCCGATTGACTATCAACGCAACTGAATTATATATATAGTAAAGAAGAACTGGAAGCTAGTTTTCCTCCAGTCGACTCTGTTTAAAGAGAAGAAGATTGCCCGGCCGTTTTGCCAAAACAAGCTTTGGCAACTACATCTTATTCCAATTATAATACCATTCTCTTTTACAATAAATACTGACAAAAAGGCTGCCTTTGTTTCCTGCTGAATCGGTTTTTTCTTTTTTCTTAGCTCGACTGCCTAAGGACGGATATTTTGAAATGATAATGTAACCGTGCTGAACAAATGTTAAAAGTTCGTGCATAGTCTCTCGGAAAGGTGTCATAAAATTGAACTGCAGTTAAACTTGATTTCAGAATATCTACATACTTAGTTAAGCTACCAATAATAACTCGAGAGTTTTATAGACGGGTTAAAAAGAGAGCCAGGCTTTAGGCTCTAGGTACTTTGGCCTCTGAAAGCGTTTATTCAACTAGAAAACAAGATACAACAAAGAACAAAGAACACTGTCCTTGATGCAGCTACGTGTTGGGTCACGAGTTGTTTCCTGAAGGGACTCGCGTTAGCATCGCCGAATCTTCATATCAGCTAGCCTTTATTAATTATCTTTACGAGACTTCGTTTGATAAAAATCCGGCGTGTTTCAGTTACACCGCGAGTACACTGACCCACGACTGATACACGTTTTAGAACCGGAATCACAAAGAAGAGAGTTTGCCGTTCGGTTAAGTATCCGTCACAGTCCCAGCCCTACAGAATTTGTTCAGTAAAATTTCAAGTTAGTTTCCAAAATTTCTTAGCCGTGTAGTATTCTGGGCTAGCTCAATCTACAGAAAACAGAAATTTTACCTACGTCTTATACCGAATTTAAAGTACTACATTCAAGCCGCAGTTTCGAAACTCAGATTAACACTGCTGGAGACGAAAATTATCAATAAGAAATAGAATGACTTGTATTTAATTATTTGATAATTCTTACTTCCTGTTGTTGAAGTTAAAATTTTATAAAGGAGGTGCATGGCATTACGGACTCTTGAGTGTAACTTCCATCTATCACCTGAAAATATCTCGATATCTACTCTAACTAAAGGCAAAATGATTCATTATTCCCGCCGCGTTTTTTTATGTGTCTTAGCCTTACTTGATCGGTTTTTGCCCTTACAAATTCTCACATGACCAAAGTCCATCAACTTACCAAAACGTGACAAAGTAAAATTAGTCTTTTTCAAGCCAGCGTCCTTCAGTACTGAAAGGTTCTTGAAAAGTGAAAGCACGTTACAACCGCCACGGTTTTAGTATTGAAAGATCTGTTCTAAAGGGAGTGGTCAGAAAACAACAAACAGCCGGACACACCTTGAATTGGCAGGCTAACCGACAGCTTATATACCTTTTGTCTACGTTAAAATAAAAAAATACGTTAGTGACAACTACGTTTTTAAGTAAGCTGAACTGACTAATTTTCTGCATTATCAAAAGAAGCGTTCATGTGAATTGTGGCAAGATAATTATGATAACGGCAATTTAAACACATCAAAGAACAAAAGTTCGCCTCACTGCCACTTATTCAGGCTTTTGGTTCTGTGTACCTTGCCATTTGAATAGTTTGTGAATATTATATATGTCATTTGTTAAAAAATTAAATAGCTGTTATTGTAGTTTAGTTTGCAGTCAAATACATTCAAACGAGGCGAAAGAGTCAAAGCAAAAATAGACCGTGTTCGTATTCTCGGTGTTGGACTGGAACTAGCTTGGAGAAGAGGCTCATGCGAGAGAATATCGTTAGAGAGATAAATGTCATTTGCGTTTGAAAAGACTGCCCGCATTAGCCTCAGTTACAAGATATTTGCATTCTAATACCGGGAATACAAATATGGCCTAAAGACCCTTTCGCCTCGTTTGCATGTAAAACCGCTGATAACTGCGATAACAGCTATTCCTTGGACGCTTTCTTTCTTTTCTCTTTCTGTTGTGTCTGTTTCACGAGCAAACGGATGAAACTGGAGACGAAACATGCTGGGCCGTCAGAATACAACAGACCAATTTCCATATATTAAAATTCAGCCTAAAACAATAGACCTCAGCACGAGGCTCTGGGGACTGGGGAATAACTACAGAATTTGTGGGATTTATTCCCCCAGAGCCTCGTGCTGAGGTCTGTTGTGTTGGGACGAATTTTAATATATCGAAATTGGTGTAGTTGCCTTTGGTAAGTTAAAATGACAATATTGTAAACGCCGCCACAAAAGTAAGGTTTAAACTTTTTTGTTTTTGTTTTTTTCCTTTATTTAGTGTCTTCTTCAGTGACTATTATTAGATTACAGTTCCTTTTTTGTATGTGTGTACATATTAAACATCTTACATGCAAAGTTTTTTTATATAATCCTATTAAAACTACTTACAAGATAAATGTTTCATAATAAACCAGAACTGAAGAGTACTTATTACCACCAATTAATTTTCTCAGTGTTTGTATTATTATAATGTTTGTTTGTGAATCACATTAAATTAATTATCGCCACTTAAAAGGAATTCTTCCTAGTATTTCCATTTATTACGGAAAGAAATAATTCCATAAGATTTGAAAGCAATATATTTTTCAGTTTCGTATTTTTTCAAGAATTCTCTTGAAGTGCCTATGACATGAAAAATAATTGCAGCCTATTTGACAGGCTTTTCAAAAAAAATAATGAAATTTTCCTTTTTGGAATATCTTTTTTCGTTTTAGAGATATTGACGTTTTTCAGGAGCCCAGGTAATGGGCTCCTGCGTTTTTCTATTATGCAAATTAGGAAAGTGATGATGTCACGTTTTAGCGTACAGTTGAGATGTCTAAAATGGTAAATTAACGAAATGATTCCTCCTTGGCCGCCCGGCCCGTAGAGCTGGAAAACATTCCATCTAAATAATAAATTAGATGACAAGTGAGCACGTGACCACCTTAAGGTGACTTAGACTTATGCCGGGTGTTTCTTGTTCCCAAGCTAAGATAAAGCTTTTCGTGTTTCCTATACCTCTTGGAGGCATCTTCTGGATATAAGCTTCCCCGTTTATAAACCCACCAACTGAAAAGCCCTCATAAAGTTGTATAAGCCTGGGCTTACAACCAGAATGTTGCGGTAGTATAAGGTGAAGGTAGTAGGTAGATAACGTTAGTGCCAAGTGGCCCATTAGGTAGGGCTTACGGCATCAATTTCTGCACCTGAGCGGAAAAGATACTTTGCTAGAAGGACGTAAATTAATACTGGCACTCTAAGACCCTGTCCCTAGGGTCATAACAATTTTTCACAGACGTTTTTCGGCGCAGTTTCGTCTCTTTAACTGCTCATGGGTGTGCTCTGAAGATATAAACTTCACACGTGTCATATAAACTCAAAGAAAATGAAGTAATATCGTTCGCACTGGACAGAAGCTGTGTTCATTATCGTGAAAATATTTCTGTTTCTACATGACATCGCAAGACTAATGGACACTTTGCTGAAGCCATTGAGCGATCAATTGACAGCAAATGTACCGTGATTTGACGGCATGTTTTACCATTTCCGCTTGCGTTTGGGTCAAAATTATTTTGTCCTTGACAATTGATTTGAAAATATTTGCACATCACCTGCCGTCATACAGCATTCAATATTTTCGCTCGCACGTGATTTGGTGTAATATATCCAATATCAGAGCAATGTTCAAAAGATCGCGCGTGTTGCTAAAGCTATTTGTAGGATAATAAATACAATGATCTCCTATTGACTAGATTGTTCACAGATTTCGTCAAGGCAAGTGTCTCAAGCCGCATGGCGTATTGCTTTTTCTCGTCAGCCAGAACAGGCGCCCCGTTCTGTTTCCGTCCATGTTTTTTTTTTCTTTTTTGGCGATTAACAAAGCATTTATTGATCCAATGTGTGCCTCTTCTTAATGCAACACGGTTACTAACGTTACAATACAATATTTGAAAACATTCCTTAAACTGTACTTTAAGAAAAAGAAATTACATAACTTTAAGTACAATGTTATATTTACAGTACGATACTTACATTACTTAAAATTACTTACAGGTATACTTTATTTATTTACAAATTTTACAGAAGGAGGAAGAGAGGAGAAAAGGTGTAAACATCAAGTAAAACGAGGTTGAGGTATTTACATGGCTTAACCTTTACACGTAAACTAGAGAAGGTTTTCGTTGGGTCATAATGTGAGAGGAGAAGGGGGAAGTTCTCAATCTTGGGGAAAACGTTGCGCATTTCACGACCCATTTCCTTTGGGTATCCATGGGGCTCTTTTGTTTTTTGCTCACGAGAATCTATTTGGCTTTTTTGTCTTTAAAAAGGTGTCAATAATAGTTTCGTATATGGTGCCATTATCGTTGTGGAGGTTTGCCTCGTTTCTTTTCCATAGGGCTTTAACAGCTGATATCACGCCATGGAAGGTAAGAAAATTTGTTTTGATATTATAACGTTCTATAAAGTCAGAGAAAGATAGAAAATAGTTTTCGTCAGTTTTATAACATGGCCCACAGTTTTAACGCTCTTTGAAGACCATGATCTGTAGTGAATGGGTCTGTTTCCGACACGTACAAGAGAGTTTTGCCATAGATTTTGTGCCTTTAGCTGTTCAATGGACGAAATATTAGCTTCATATTTTATGTCCGTCCAGATTTGGAATATTTCAGAAGTAAAGGATTCAGATATTTTTATGTATTTTGACATATCTTCTATATTGAGGTTGCCTCGAAAAATTTCTTCACCACCAAAATTTTTTAATTCCAAATCAAACAGAAGTTTCCATTTTCCATGGTTTTCTCTGTCTAAATATTTCTTTATCCAGACTGATTTAAGAGTTTGGTCAAAAAGTTTTATATCAATCATTCTTAGCCCTCCATTCTCGTAGCCGCTGACTGATTATGTCGCCCTTTACCTTATCTTCCTTGCCATCCCACAGAAAATTAAAAACTATATATTGTTTATTTCTTTTATGACATTGTGGTTTGTTGGAAGAGGGGACAGAATGTAAACCAGTCGAGAAGCAATAAGGCTTTTTAGTACCGTAATTTTGCCAAGTAAGGATAGACGGCGTTAAGTTCCCAGCAGCTTAAGCTATTTCTGACTTTAGTTAGTTTTTCGCTATAGTTGGCTTCTATAGTAGTTTCGGGGTTGGTCGAAAGCCATACCCCTAATGCTTTAACTTTGTCTTTTCCTCATTTAAAGTCTTTTTCTGGGCTGAGATTTACTTGTTTTCCAATTTTGGCGCCAATCCGCAAGGCTTCTGTCTTCTTGATATTTAATAGGAGGCCAGAAATTTCACTGAAAAGGTCTAACATCTGTAAAGAAGTCGTGAAGGAGACGATCGATCCATCTAAGATGAGGGTAGTGTCAACTGCGTATTGGGTAATTTCTTGTTCATTGATTGTAATGCTTTCATTCTTCCTAACTGCTTCAGCTAATATTTCTACGCAGAGAATGAAGAGATAGGGAGAGAGAGGACAGCCTTGTCTGACCCCTGAAAAAGAGCCAGACCAACCATTGTTTAAAATGCAACTTTCTGTGTTCTGTGTTCTGTCCGAACCATCAGCTGACTCAGTGTCCGCGAGGATGGCCATAAAAGCACGTCATCTAAGCACTATGACAACGACTGAGGACCTCCTCAGCGTTTTCAAAGTTCTCAACTGGGAAATGCAGGAACAAATTCGATTGTCTTGTCAACGAGATGCTTTTCATCAAACAATTAACACCGAGTTTGAACGTGAACGGATTCTATCCGTGCTGGCCACCTCCGCTATGTAAATTAGTTCTAACTCTTGAACTCGCAATTGTTAATTTTTAACTTCTCATTTGCGTCATGAGGTCGCCGAAACGTCGGGAGATTACTTGTCTATGTATTACTACATCATTGTTAATAGTTCGTCTTTTGCCCGCATTATGCACAGAGACGAACCTGTCTTGACGAGAATGGTTCTTCGCTGAACTCGCATGGACCCTTATTTCCCGTGCGACCCCATGACACCCGTCACTTGCCACGCTCTGAGAACTCCCTCGTCCCACCTTTTCCCGGCCTCCCCCAGTCTTTCGGAGAACGCGGAAGACAACGCGAACCCCACGCGAACGACGCGAACACAGAGATATAAATAAGGCATCAGATGATGTATGTCGTCAGTCGTCACACCACTGAAGAGTCAAATTTCTAGGCACGTTTACTCGACCTCAGCGATAAAGCTCCGAAATAGGTCATGTCCAGAACGAAGTTCATTGATTAACGACACTGTCAACATGAGCTTATTTCTTGTGAAAATGAGCGCTGGAAGTTCAGGCAATTGCCCAAGTAACTGCACCGGCCATGGATTGTGCGTTGGTGGTTCTTGTGTTTGTGAGGTACAAAACCCGCTTTTCGTTAGTGTTTTAGCTCTTATTCGTATGACAATCATATTTTTAAGAATGCTAACTAAGTAGTTTTGTTGAAAATATATTGTTTATGGGGGTTAACTTGAAAAATGTCGTTCATTTCTCTTGAAAGTTGCTGTCGTCGTTGTTATGGCCGTCCAGTCGAATGGTGATCGATGTGCTGTCTAACATGGTTGTAATTTGCTAATATAAAGGACTTTATATCTATAATTCGCAGCAGTTTCAACCTTAGCTTTGAGTGGTTGAAATGGACATTGCTCACGTAATAAGACTGCTCGGTAATTCGGTAGCAGTTTAGCAGTAAGCTTGCATATATGTTTTAGAATCGAGTGAACTATATGTAAGCAAATGTTCATGTTAGAATAAGCTTATATTAATACGTAGTTGCCCAGAAAAGGCTACTTTCAGTTATAAACATTTCATACCTTGGCTAGATTATAGAATTTATTTATTGAATTCCCACAAGTCCAAGTCAATAGCAGAGCATCTGGAATAGTAACCAGGAGGTCTTCCTAGCTGTAGATTTCTTTTTTCATGTATGTGTCCCAGACAAAAGGAAAAAAAAATATAACCTCATACATTTACTGGGCGAAATTTGCTTTCAATGTTCTTAACTTTAAAATTGGACTGTGTTTTTTAGCTTATTTGGGAAATTTGCATGCACAGACTTTTGCAAAGTCAGGTTTGCAATTTTGCCAAGATTCTACTGGGTGAGAGGATGTGGTATGCCTCACACTGTATTATCCTCTTCAGGAAGAACAGAATTAACTACCTCCCCTGGGCAGCAACAGCTTGAACCTTGGACAAATTCAGGCCATCAACCTTTAGATGGCATCAAATGACACCAATGAATACTAGTGAATGGATACTGAGCCATTTTGGGTTATGGTAAAAAAACAGTTAAAAAATACAATGCAATTAATTGAATGTCGACTCAAAGAAGGATATTAAAATTGCAAATTTGGAAGCACTGTGGTTAACAATAAGATAATAATGTGTTTATTAACAGTTAGGGGTGTAACAAAATAATTAATGACTATTTTTCCAACAGGAACAGGGAGTTTTGTTTACCCTAAACCTTTAATGTGCAGTTCCAAGAAATATCCATACCCACTCTAGCTGAGTGGAATTCCAGGGGAAGAGGCATTTCAAAAAACACAATTTTTAAAGGAAAGTGTGTTGCTACATTGGAATTTCCAGGGATGGGGCTTTAAGCTTGAAACCTTCCATAGGAGGCACAGGGATATTTTCTGCCAAAGAACACAATGGTCATTCAATTTTTCCCAGGGAAACAAAACTCACTGTTTCCCTTGGGGTGCCCCGTACTTTGTGACTGTTCTATCTCACTCGTTGTTTTGAAATAACAGCTAAAACACAGACTTTATGTACACCAGATGCTCTGCCTCATTGACTCCAGATCTCAAACTTGCAGTCCCATTTTGTACCTAACATGCCATAATCTGTAATTTTAATGACAGCTATTGAATGAAGAAGCACAAAAGTGAAATACAAAAAAACTCCAAACAGCCCAGGCCAACCTGTAGAATTTTGCTATTTCAACTGCAGTGCTGAGGCTACCCTGCATGAAAATTTTATTGTAATAATTACACATAAAGTGGTCAAAAAGGCATGTACTGTATCTGATGTGTCCAAACTCTACTGTACTTTAATGTGTCTGACAGTCTGCCGTCAGCTGCTGTATATACAGATAAACTATATACCTGTGCTAAAGTGCAGTCTCTTGTTCATAAATATTTACAGTACTTATTATCCAACTCTGCTTCGTAGAGTACAAATAACGCTTGGAACGAGTGCAAATATTACACAATATTTGTATTCGTCTCATTCCCCTGACCGTGCGAAAGATCAAAAACCTTCGCAAGTCAGAATTTTGGGGAAATGAAAACGTTGGATAATAAAATCTCTTATTAGACATTTTAGTATTAGACATTTTGTAAATTTTTACTCATTTGTATTTTGACTCGCCCTTCGGGCTCACCAAAATACTGCATGACTCGTAAAAATATGTAGCGATACTACACACTAAAACGTCTAATAAGATATATTTACTTAGTTGTAGGATGAGCTACTTAGGGAGTTTCCATTTACAGGTATCTTGATTTGTTTCCTTGAAATACAGGTCAAGTACAGTGGTGGAGCTTGCAGTGACACAAACATAGGATATTTTATTGGTTTTGGTACAGTTTTTTTCTTTGTCTGTGCTGTATCTGCACTTCAGCTGGTACGTTTTTTATTTAATCTCACAACTGTTATGCTCTCATGCCACTGGTGCTATTTATATAGTGCAGTTCGATTAAGGGCTGGGTGCAGGGTGATTTGACTGGCGGTGAGGACAATTCTCTCCAGTTGGTTTGACCACCTAGTGGAAAGCTTTTGTTATAAAGAATTTCAGATCAAATACAGTAGTTTTAGTGGTAGCAAGTTTATTTGTATTTTACAAGTACTGGTAGATGTACATGTAGTAATTTATTGTACAATGTATGTTTATGTTTAACTTTTATTTTCTTTATATTTCATGAAATACAGTTGAACCTCTGGTTGTGACCACCTTTGTTCAGTGACCAGTTTTCCAAAATACCCAAAGTTTCCAAGTTAAATCACTATATTTGGAACTTATTGTTTAAAGTTACATGTAACAGGCACTTCTTGTGAGCAACCACAACAATTTTTGGAGCTATTTGTTAGAAATTTTCTTTTTTTTAACCTCCTGTAAGTGACCTTTGAAAGTTAATAATTAAAAGCAAAAATTAAATCGAGGCAATGCCTTAGGCGTAGTGTACATACCCTCTTCATTTGCATCATGTCTAAACTTTTCATTTGAACACCTCGTGTAATTGTATGACCAACCAACAAAAGAGTATGGACTCTTCTGAGGTCAGGTTTTTACACTTGTTTCCATGTAATTAGTAAATCATCAGTAATTTAAAAGGGCTGTCAAATTTAAAGCAGCTAGCAATTCATGTTCAGTTCTCCAAATGTTTAGACAACATTAAAAACTCAATTCTGTAACTCTCATGAGACATCTCATCCGGTACTTTAACAGAAGCGAACCATAATACTCCTCATAAATTCATTTGGAAGACTTAATTTCTTTTTGGCTTATAAACATTTTACTTGAGTTTAGATGGGCAGATAGGCACTTGGAGTAAGTCTCTGTGGTTGTCCTACATGTCTGCTAATAAGGCAAAATTTTGACCCAATATGGTCTTAACTCTTGAAAAGTGACCACCTCCTGTAAGAGAACACACCTAGGCTTGAAATTTTAGGTGGTTGCTTACGCTAAGATTGACTGTACTTCTTTATGTGGGTCATGCAAAGGATACTTCTTTAAGTGCGTCATGCAACACATGGCATTAAAAATACTGTAGTACAGATTAGGACAAGATTTTTTATTTGCTTAGTGAGGGTTGTAACATTTTTCTTTAAATTCGCTTCAGGTTCTTTGCGTTCGATCAGAGTTTAAGCAGTTGAAGAGACCAAGCCTGTCCAAAGCTTGCCGGCTAACAGTGCAAAAGACACTTTATCTTTGTATGATTATAGCATGTGGCTCAAGAGGCACTTATTACACAATTCAGGTGAAGCATAATTTATATCCTAAAATTTTATTTAATTAATCTCTCTCCCTCCTTCTCCCTGACTACCTGCACACAAGCAGTTGTGTGAGGAAAAACATTTTCTGCTTAACTACAACCTTAGCCAGGCTTGAAAAAAAAAACTTCAAGCAAAACTACATGTAAGAACATGAAATCTGCTTGGTTAATAAGTGTACATTGTTCTTTAATTTTGACATAAATGTGTTTGCTGAATTTTTTTCAGAGGTATCTTCCTGCCAGCTTGAGAATGAATTTGTTCAATGCATATTATCCAGTTATTATTTCTGGTTTCTCAACAATCATATGTTTCTGGGCTGAGGTATGTGATATTCCTTCTTTACACAACTCCCAGGGTAGCCTGATTGTCAGAGGGTCCAGGTATCCACCCTCTAGCTAGAGGGAGAGATTACTTGGTTGGGAGCCAACTAGACTCTCTCTCCGTTGGTGAAGGCTTGAGGGGAAGGTCTCATGGTTTGGTGTATGTTTCTATATTGAAATACTTTTTTTCTCTTCTTATTAATGTTAGTGCTTAAAAAACCCACTCAGATGTAGTTTGATAATAACTTGCTATAGTTACATGTAGTTGAGCAGAATGGTGGATTACCGAAATTCTCAGAAGGTTTCAATGAATTTTACCGATGCTGTTGACCGTTGAATTTTGTGGTGACCCATACAATTTATTTTACAGTTGATGATTTTATGGTTATTTGCATGCAAAATTAGGTAACTTGCTTACGATTGGTTTACAGGCACTGTGCCAAAAAGTGTGCACAGGCAAATAAATAATACAGACATGCTCTGAAGCATGAACCCTTACCTTTCGCCTTGAGGGTTCTCATTTTATAAACAATGTTATTGTTAATTATTAAATTGTTTATTATTCACATTTATTTATTTAACTACGTGTAACTGACAAGTACACTTTCAGGACCCTTCCGGAACTGTTTGGATGTACATAGTTTTGGAAACTCTTTCAGGTCTAGTTTTAACTTGATAGGATTGTTTTTGGGCATATCAAATGTCTTAAATACTTTCATATCCTTAGGAGACAGTGCTTGTACATGCATGTACCTTGTAACTTAAGCACATTGAAAATTTGCTTGGTAAAAATTTGTCAAAAATGGTGTAGTGATCTTATTTTACATGTACTGTAGTTTGTACATCGTGTTAGTAACATAATGAATTTAATGAGCTTTATGGACTGAATCATTTATTTAGTTATAAGCACCTACAGTTAAACTGCAGATAAGAGAAAAGGATTACTAGTAAATACTAAAACTAAGATTCTATTATTTGAGAAGCATGTGATAAATTTATGAGAAGACATGAAAAAACCCTAACCCAAAATAGATATTAAACAAACAGTCACAGGAATCACATTTCAATGAGTCCTTGTTTCATTTTGCACATTCAAAAGTTCTGCTTAAATGTTTTGTAGCATTTAAAAATTGCAGACAATTAATTTGATCATTAATTTATTTTGATTATTAATTTATTTGTTATGTCTCAGAACCCAAAGTTATATGTACTTAGCCAGCAATTTTGTAAATATATCCCAGTGGTAAAGGAATTACTTGTTTGGGATAATATATTACAATAACCCTATGTTATGTCTCTGTGAGTATGTACATAATAATTATTATAACATCCACTCAAAATCAGTTGAGACAAACAAACACCTAATTTCAATGAAATACTATTCAACTGGGCATGTACCAGAACAACCCAGTGTTGCAACTACTCTACAAGAATAACTATTACATAGGTCAGGTTTTTAAATTATGTAAAATGTACTATTGTAGTAGTAGTCTGATGTTCAACAATATACTTGCATTCTCCAATAGGAAAATTTACAAAGTAGAATCAGTACTAATAAGTACCGATAGTTAAATTAGAAACACATTGTACATGTATATAGTATACATCAGGGGAACTACCACTTCTACTGAGCTAACTACATATATCTGGAAGATTTACAGTTCTAACAATTTAATTTGTAGTTATCATTATATCTGTACAGAATACAAAACTTATAAAATTTTAAGATTTTTTTTAAAGATTGAGTCGGCCTACTCAGGACTAGTGCATGTAGATGGCAACTTTTGTCAGTCCAATGTTATTGAGTTAAATTAAATAATATTATTGGAACATATTATGCTGAACATGATCAAATGCACTTTACAATTTGATAAAGTGATAAAAATAAATGAAATTTACAAGCAGTTAAGATTTAAATTAAATAATTGAATAAATAATAATAATAATAATAATAATAATAATAATAATAATAATTACAAAGTGAACAATAAATATTTGATGAATTAAAATATGTAAAATTTACAAATTAAAAGCTTGTTTTAAAAAAATATGTTTTAAGGTGGCACTTAAAACTTGAGAGTGAGTCAAGGCCAGATATTTTACAGGGCAGGTTGTTCCAAAGCTTTCGGGGCTGCATAACAAAATGCCCTTCCTCCAAGTGTTGAGAGGATCTTGCCACTAGCAAACTCAAGCAGCTCACTGATTTGTACAGTTCATATTAGTATAGGTTTTTTCCTTAGCTAAAATTTGTTTACTATACAAAGTTCAGTCAAAGGTGGCTCCAAGAATGAACATCTCCACTGCCACTGGTCACTGGTCACATGACACAAGCTGGCAAGATGGCAACTAACTTTTCACACTTTTCACAGAAGTACTTTTGCTGGTGACTAAAACTGATAACATGGTGGTCAGCTGACTCCAATTTTTTTTCTGAAACTCAATCTGAGAGGTTAATTGCTGCAATATTATTCTTGGTTGCAGCTACACTGTACAGATGTGTCTTGTTTATATAATTAATATGTATTTTTAAATTAAAATTAATATTATTATTATTTATGTGGCGCAGACATTATGTCACTCCAAAAAAGAAGTGTAATACTATACATGTACATGTACATAGGACAATTATTTGTAACTTTCTGATGTCATCTTGTTTTAACTGATGTCAATTATATATTTTCAGACATTTCATGTGGTTGGTCTAAAACTGGACAGGCCTTGTTTCCTCAGCAAATCCACCATAGCATTTATCTTGTTCAATGTATTCATGTACATGGTCTTCTTTGTGCAGTTTATAACTGCAACTGAAGTAACAGATGAACATACAAAGGTTAGGAAAATTCAGTAATGGTAATAATTTTGTTTCATGCTGCATTGTTGCAATTAATTTTTGTTTTTCATCTTCTAAGTAACAATACAGACAGCAGGAATTCCTTTCCATGTCCTGTGTAGCATGTATGCAGTCATGTCCTCTTCCATCTGCCTAAACCTGCACAGTTACTGTATTGCATGCTGCATACACTTCAGCTGTGTACATGTACATATGAGTAACACTCTCAGGAAATTTAATTTCCATTCTGTTCTTTTCAAGGTATACTTATCCAACGTGTTTACTGGCTTTTTTGTTGTTCTGATGTTTTTGATGCTCACACTATTTCTCATCTATGGAGTTGAGTTATTTTACAAGGTATGAACTATGTGATGA
>Ga0126337_10001087_pt1 | contig 15751 bp, 9 predicted proteins | sample DipCmetagenome_FD_92527 | JGI IMG/M metagenome (GOLD analysis project Ga0126337, IMG submission 92527) | Coral microbial communities from La Bocana,Puerto Morelos, Mexico - Diploria C A metagenome | ecosystem: Host-associated > Invertebrates > Cnidaria > Coral | place: La Bocana,Puerto Morelos... | reverse complement strand
GTAAAATGGATTAGCCAATAGGAAACGCGAACGATGAAAACTCACTAGTGAAAAACGTCGTTCGTCCAATCACAAACGCGAACGACAAAAACTCACTAGTGAACAACATCGCATCGCGATTTCGATTGTCTTATAAGCCTCAGTCAGGTTTTTTGTCAACTGAAAAATGTTTATAAAAGTTGGGAAAGTATTAACTGACGTTTTATTTCTTGTGTTACTTCATCAAATCTTTGATTTTAAAAGAGCAACTGATGTTTTAGTTATTCTAGTTTTACACGCATACATCGCAGTTGAATGGGTTCACGCACGTAAGATTGACAAAAATTAGCTTTTCAACAATCTCAGTATCTATAAAATAAACAAATTGCACCATGGAAAATGCTTTGAACGCTTTTTATTCACGCGTTGAGTTGTATCAGAAAACTCAACTCGTCAATAAAAATCGTACGCGCGCATTTTCCACGGAGTAATCTCTATTTATCTGATCAGTTAATATCCCATTAATTTCCCCCCAAAATATCGTGTATCCCGTTCATTTCATATTTCATATTCACTCATTGAGTTGTATCAGAAAACTCAACTCGTGAATAAAAATCGTACGCGCGCATTTTCCATGGAGTAATCTCTATTTATCTGATCAGTTAATATCCCATTAATTTCGCCCCAAAATATCGTGTATCCCGTTCATTTCATGATCAGTTATCTCACCCAAATATTTCGTATCACAGGGCTGTAGCAGGAAAAGAACAGCTTGTCAATTTATCACAAAACAAGTAAAATATGACTGTTATGACAAAATGAGACTATAGTCCAGGATACGCAGGAGAAATTATTTTAAAAAAAAGCAGCCTGCTTATTCCTACCGGTTAGGCCTAACGTGCACACTAATCCGTCTAGAAAACTGAGCTTTTCGAAAATGCTCTTCAAACGAGAGAAAGTTTGAAAACGCCCGCTTTGCGTTTTAGTGTAGAAGGAAAATATGGTGAAAATGCAGCTTTTCCAAAACAGTCGCGTTACGATAACGGTTTGATTTTCCTGCACGAGTTTTCCTGAGACACAAATCCAAAATGAGTGGTGACTGTCGCGTTTTCAAATTTGCCCGGAGAGTAATGGACGAAACTTGATACATTTGATGCGATTTCAGGGTGAAAACACTGTTTTCAAATTTGTCTGGAGTAGTGTGAACAGGACATAAAACTGAAGATGACTCCTGTAATCTTGTTCTTTTATCGTACCATTGTAACTTCCTCATCGAGTGTATTTTTCAACAAGGCGGAACATTATTATAACAAATGAAAGGTTTCCAGCACTTTTCGAACAGCTATACTTTGAAGGATGAATACGACCACTGTTTTACCACTGTTTATCAAGTAATGCTACAATATTTGTATCATACAAATGCCCAATCATTGCTAAACAAGTTACAGTCATTCTTTGTATATAACAGGTTACCATAGCAACAATATGACTTGCTAAAACACCCTTAATTTAAACTTAAGCGCTTTTTACTCAAAAACGAGCTCGTTGGCCCCCATTTTCTATTATCAAATAATAAGCATGATAAGATGCAAGGTTTTACAACTTTAAAAAATATTCCTTGAATAGGTTTAGTACCACCTTAAATTTTAAGGTGGCTCTGAACACAAACTACAGAATTTTTTTAAAATGTTGCATCTTATCATGCTTATTATACTTTCGATAATAAGAGACTTGGAGTCACCTAGCTAGTTTTTGAGTTACAAGCGCTCAACTTAGCTAAAATTAAGAGTGTTTTTACCAGGTCATATTGCTGCTATGGTGGCCAATTGTGTCATAAAATTGACAGCAACATGTTCACCAATTATTGCGCAGTTTTTTGATACCATGATTTTTGCATCAACTGATAAAGAGTGGTTATAACGACCCATCACAATCACGTCTTAAAAAGCGCTGGAAAAACTTTTGAGCCACCCTACGAGTTGTAATATACATCTAAAGTTAACATTGTGCAATACACTGGCTTGCTGTAGGCCGCGAAACTGTTGGGGAAACATCAACTCAAGTCAGTGTTATCTAAATGCGGTATTCAGTTTCCTAAACGCTGTATAGAGTCACATTTGTCACATACCTATCAAAATCAGTAACTTGGATATACAAATGTTAAAAACACTCTAAATCGTTGCTATTTTGTGAAATAAAGTACACTCGATATCATTATTACGGTAACTGCAGAAATTCGCGCACGCTCATTGGCTAATTTTCGTTGGGAATAAGCGGACAGACACATATATGTACAATTTACATGATGCCACAAAGAGACAATTTGTTATCGTATTCGTTACTGACAATGGATTTCGTCATAACATTGTCAAAGTAGTCTGCACCAAGCGATAGCCGAGTGGATCAGAAGACTACTTTGACAATGACGAAATTTATGACCTATAACAGGACAGACGCATGAAAAACTCAAATCGTTAAACAGAGTAACCGCTATTAATAAATAAACTACAGCAGTAAAATCTCATAAATAAGAAGATTAATCCTTCTTCTAGCCTCGCGTCGTTAAAATGGTCGACTGATTCTCTATTCTCAGGTGCTTTCGTCACCGTGATTTTAGTTCTAGACTCGAAGTCATTTGTTTGAGGCAGGTCAACAATATCAGCAGCACTATTGTGCAATATTTGATTTTGTTTTTCAAAAATGTGCCACAAATCATTCTTTATGGTTTATATGGACTTATTCATGTTTAAAGAGCGCTACCCTGATACTGCGTGAACAGACAAATTTGTAATGTGGGAAATTACAAACATGAAAGTTTTCTTGGGTCCGTCCATTTCGTGAGTTCAAGTTAAAAATATCTAAGTCGAGGTATTTTTAGCTTCATACTTGATTAGCATGCCTGGGAACCTGAACACTCCGGTCAGATTGATCCTTGCTTAGCACCCCAGTTAGCCTGATTAGATTTACGTTTGGGGTTAGTTTTCATTTGGAGCCAAGCGTAGCACTAGATTTGAAACTCCAATCTCCACCATTTCGTGATAACCATGAAATTCATTATCGTCTATTAATTACCATCTCATATAAGCGTGTGCCATTGTGCTACAGCACTTCGAGGCGAAGCAATCATATCGTTCCAATGAGCGAGCCCTTGACCGGTAGAATACATGTACGGTCCAACAACGGCTCGACCAATCAGCTTCTTTGATCCTCCGAGCCTCGGTACCGTGTACACAGACAACATGAAACTGACGCGATCAAGGCACGTGGGGAGAATGGTGAAGACAAACGCTTCGTTGTACACCGGAAATGCAGTCTTCTTGTTGATAACTGTTTTTCGCTTTTTTAAGGTTTTTCCTCCCATTATCATGGACACTTTCACATATGGATCTGAAAGAATGCATTTGCTCACATAAGTTTTTTTTTTTTTGAGGAGGGGGGAGTTAAAGTTGTTTGTCCACAATTCGGCAAACACCGAGAAGAGAGTATCGCCGAGGTTATGGGTACGAATCCCGTTCAGGCCTGAATATTTTTCAGGCTTTAATATCACAGTTGCTTGTGTATATAACTGCGATGATCAACTATGTCTTCATATCTTTCTCGACAGTTCAAATATGCGATATTTCATATATTTATTTGCACCGAGAAGAGAAATGAAAATACGACGTCGAGGTGTTTGGAAATGTGGTGAAACACTGTCATGGGTGTTTGATATATTTTCTCAATCGAAACTAAAACTAAGGTGGAAATGCAAAAATTAAAACCGTGAAAACCTATGTTGATTAAGATCAAATATCCAAACACCGTCACATTATTTAAATTTGATGAATTATTAATGCATTTGAGAAAAATAGGCCAGAACAAATGCAGTCTCCTTCCCAGGCCCCAAGCAAGGCCACTCACCTAAATCTGTCCCGTCTCCGTTTAACTTTAAATCCTTAGCCTTGAGGACAGCTACTGTAAGTCTACATGCAGTAGGAAGGAATTGAAGGGAGAACAGCAATTCTCCCTTGTCCACGCCAGTCTGTTAAGGGAAACAAAGTCAAATATGAAACGTTACGCGGTCGACAAGAGCTGTTCTACAAATGGGAAAATATCAAATGATATTTTAAAACGGAGCAAGATATATGGGTTATTGGCCAAGCGTGAGGTCAAGATGGCTGGATATTAGCCAAGTTCCTTTTTGGATATTTATAAACAACAAACAATAAACAAGCAAAAAATAGAACGGGTCCAATATCCATCGAACGTTCTTGGTCAATAAAGGATTTATTATATGGAAAAAGAACACTATTTTCTTGCGGGACACAGCGGGTAATCTCGGGCGGGCAAGATAGCTCCACTTGCGCGCTCGGGTAGTCGATCACAGCGCAAGGTTTGATTCATATTGTCCGCTCATGGAGCTAGACAGATAATAAGTAACAGCACTCACGGTTTCGTTACTGAGCCACAAAGAAAACAATCCCTCGGAAATCGAACCCAGGACTCCCAACAGGCGTTTTTACAGTTCACTACAGAGCTTAAATTTTCATCCTTTTCAAAGGTGTCAGACCATCCAACGGGGATTTCATGGCAATGACAATGACAATGAAAATGTAACACATGTAGTTTGTGCAATGTGATTTTTCGAGTAAGGGATGTGCAGCAGGACTTCACTCGTTTGCAAATGTCTTAGTTAGTCATAGTTAAGCTAGCCTCCAGTTCCTTTCAGAACAACCGTGATCGAACGAAAACAATAACCCTTAACTGTAAAGTACTGAGATTTTTTTGGCATGGAGTTATCTACAGAAAGCGGTATCAGATAATATTTTACAGGTCTTTTTTACATTAATTAAAAAGAGTAAAGAAATATAACAGTAACTAGTCACGATAAAAGTGACAAAAGCAGTGTAGGCTTTCGTGCTGGTCACTGTCACGTGTACGTACAGGTACATTTAATGACAGAACCAACCTTGAAATCTTCGCTCTTGATATCGACCCAGATCTCTCCCGTCCCTTGTGGTAACGTTGACACATTTACGCCTTTAAGAGGATACGTCACGTGACCAATAACCTGTTGGCGGGAAAATCGGTCGAATTCGCACACCGTGAATTCCAGTGTTCTGTTTGGCAAGTCGTCAGGTGGAACCATGAATATAAAATCTTCAAAGAACTGAGGATTTGAAGTTTTCCGCAGCACTCGGGACTGAACTTTGCGCCTCTTGTCCGGTAGAAGAAAGATTTTTACGTACGGTGTCACGGTGACATTTTCGCCAATTGGACTGAGGCGCGTGGCTCGAATGAGGCACACCATTAGTTCTTCATTCAATTTGTCGTAACGTAATGAAAAGCAGAGTCTTGCAGAGCCAGTGAAGGGTGACCCTGCTTCCTTCTCCTCTTCTCTTAAATGGAAACAAGACAATGCGTGAGTTATACGTCTCATTTTGGCAAGAAGAAGATGCAAGACTGAGAAAGGGTGAGCCTTTTTGATCGCTAATCCTAACCCTAATCTCCGACAACGTAAGATAACCTTTCGATGCTAACCTAAGCTAAGACACTACGGCGTTGCCTAACCCTAAATACTATATTCCCACTCCACGCCAGTTAAATTAGTCTCTCTGCATGTGAGGCCAGTCGTGATACCACCCGGAGCCTTCGATCCTACTATTCATTGGGGATGTAGGTAGTTACGTGGTGTCTCAGGACATATATTGGTTTGAGACCACATATGGTAAATGTTTACATAAAAAACGAATCAACGATCAAACCACTATATGTGCAGGGGGGGGGGGTCACCGGTGTGTATCTTGCTGCCGCTGATCAGTAGTACCGAAGCTTCTGTATTTATAATACCTATAAATCTCAGGATCCAGGTATTCTTCCAGTCCTTCTTGTTCTTGCTGTGGATATCTAGTTTGCGTGGTAATCATGAACGCCTCCAGTTTTGGTGTGGGTAGTTTGAATGACACGCGAGGCACTGTTCTTTCTGCCTTTTTTTCTCGTTTGCATCTTGCGCGCGCGTGATACACGAGAAGAAGAACAACCACGCCAAAGAGTACGCCACCAACTACAGCCACGAGAATAAACACTGCAAGAAAAAATAACCGTCAGTTGGAATTGCAAATTTCTACAATCTTGGCCAGAATTATTTGAATCAAGATTTATCCCTCACAATATTTAAGATTTCTCACCCAGTGCTCTAGGCTCAATTCCGAACTCTCTCTCGTGGAGGAACGCAGATCGGACTCGAGTGAGCAGCAGAAATCGAGCTTACTAGTCCCGTCCGTTCCGGATTTGTAACGCTTCGATCAACCTTCAACGAACGAATGCCTAAAGAGTCCTTTGAGCGGTCCTTAAGTTTGTGTGTACAACTGTAGGCCATGATAAATTCTGTTCTCATGGCAACTCACTCCTTTCCAGTCTCCACCAACCTGACTTCAATATTTTAGTAAAATTATACTCATACAATCTATCTGTTCGTGTTTTGAAATGGCTTACATAGGACAGATACGAATTTCGTCATCTAGCATTTTAAAAGTTTTCAATGAATTTACAAGTGGGAGGTGAGGGCTTAACCGAACATACAAAATTCAAACAGTGACCTTTTTCCCTGTCTCGCTAAGTTTAAGGCGAGTGTCTGATTTATACAAGGCCCGGGTAGAAAGGCCACTGTCGACTGAACAGTTAGTCCTGACTCTCTCAACACAACAAATTACTAAAGTAAAAGTTTCCCAACAAGGAACTTCCATATTGTTGCACAATTTTTACAGCACCGTATAATACATGAGCACTCTGATAGGCTGACTTGAAAACGTGAGCTATAATACATTTAATTCCATATTATAATTCATTTGCATTTTCGCCAACTTTAGCTGTTCTCATTGGCTAATCATTTCCTGTCGTTTGTTAAACATATTAGGCTTTCCTGTAATCTAGGGTGGTTTTGATCTCTTTTTTTTAAATTTAGGTTATAAATAAATGACCTTGGACATTTTAACTATCACTTCATACGTGGTTTCCAAAGCGATTCAAATTTAATGCCCCCAGCAATAAAATCGTTATCTCGTGCCCAAAGCATGAAATAACCCGGTTTCTGAAATTACGCAGGATAAAAGTTATTAAGGTTTCATAATATTAGCGCCGTACCCCATTCCAAATGGTCTGTGCTCTGTTTAGATTCTCGCAATGTGGCTATGAAACTTGCAGTTGTTGTAACGTTGTTGAAACTCATACCCTTTTATCTGAAAAGAACAGAAAGAAACACATTAATTAAGACCCCAATGATGGTCTGTTCAAGTTTAATATGATTAGAATCCTGCCCGAGTATGTATGAAAGCGAATCGATCTGTGGTAATTCATGCATGTTATTGAATCGTGCATTGGAACGCTCCTCAAGGGTTTGTGGTCGGTCAGGAAAAGGAACACCTTAACCTCAGACTTATTTGTTCTGTGTTCGAGAAGGACATGTAAACTGGATGTTTTCAGTCCCCAAATAACTACAAAATTTTCGAAAAGTTCTAAAAAGCGAAGCAAAGACCGAGAGAGGAATTCTGTGATATCTGCTTCTGACTTACCGCATGGAAATTCTTCAGCCTTATCTCGGGTCAAAACTCGTCCAGAAGCCGTCTTTGTTGATCATCCGTCTCATTTTAACGCACTGAGTTTCGGTTATCTAACAAATACCATCGTAACAAAAGTCACTCCGCGAGAGAAATGTTTTCTAAACTACAATGAAAATTAATTTAGTCGCCTTCGTAAAATTTCCATTCCAACCTTCTCGCCACTTGACATCAACTGCGAACTATTTTCGAATTACCTAAAGAATGTGCGTCACTGATGTTTTTGCGCAGAACTAATATAGCTTCAGCGGTCCTATATCTTTTAGAGTAAGCACAGTAAAAAAGAACCGAGTATCTTAGAATTCATAATGCCAGAGCGCTAGCGACACTACGATGGTGTGTGGTTTTCGGCGGCTACTCGCGGTGGAGGTTTCAAAAGATCGCCTCCTTCCTCCGTTCTTCCGCATATAAGGAAGCTATCGCTTGTGCGAAAAATTCAAGTTATGCGATTGTCTTTTCCATTCAAATAACATTTGGCATTTCGTTTTTAGCCCCAAATATTGTTTACAATGTGTTTCAGTCGTGGAATTGGCAATAATTACAAGAAAATCTCTTTTGGAGATTGTTATAAATGTCTGTAATACGGTATTTTTTTTATTCAGCCAAGAATAAAACGAAACAAAATTGACGAGTTTTGCTCTCATTTGCGTTCTCCTGGATTCAGGCACCAGTAAAATTTGCCAAATGTATAAGATTATCTCACGAGGTAATGGCCTGTGCAGCTATGACGGCATGTTTTTCCTCTCTCTCTCTCTTTTCGCCAAATGTTGTGGCAATGTAAATTTAATCGCTTTTGGTCAGGCGAGCAAGACTCAATAGTGGAAAACACGTCACGTTTTTGAAATTGAGTGTATTTTTTTTTCCTTGACTCACAACATTTACGTCTTTGCTGTGGTTTTAGCTCATACAAGCTTAATATAGGTTGAACGTAATTCTTAGAAGCCAATTAAAAAGCCCCTTATTCATAAGAACTCTTTAAACTTGTTAGTGAATTAAAAATTAGTAATAGTATTCACGTCTCGGTGTGTGTCTGAAAGGCTTTATTGTCATGCAATGTTGAAAACTTAACATCATTAAAAGATTCCAGTGTGGTCTGGCAAAAATTAAACACCTAAAATAGTTTCTGATATAAAGCAAGAGTACTCAGGTTGCTCCTACGAAATCACTTGTATCTTTTTTCTTAGATTTTTTAGATATTGTCTAGCACTTCAGGAACATGTAATGAACCACTGAAGTTCACGTGTCTCTAAAAACTCTTGTTTTGTTTCGGTAATTGATTATTGAAAAATTATACCCTACGAATTCGCCAGGATTTTCAGAAATTATTGCCGTTTACCCATAAGGTGATTCTCGTTACAATTGAAGTAAAAACGCGCCTTAAAGTCGCGAATAACGAAATTAAAACCGTTGGGGTGAATATTTTTAAATCACCACGCATTAAAAATGTTGGCTTTCAGAATTGGTTTCAGCGGAATATTTCCGCTTAAGTGATATTAGAAATTTCTAGCAGAAAGGGACTTTTTATTGATAATGACCTTGTTTGATGATTAAGTACTAACACACGCAGTGGTGCTTTAAGGAAGCAAACATTTCAAATTCTTCTACCGTAGATTTCTGATTTACGTTGTAGAGAAATTGTAACCAATTTTTCCTTTCTTTTTCGTTGTGTAACTTGTAGCAACAATACGGTTCGTAGATAAGGAACCATATTGATTCAAAACTTTTGTTGTTAGCCCATGAGTGTCCCTGGGAACATTGTACAGGTTTTTCCAACGCTTAAACATTTTATTATCTGATTAGAGCTGAGACGACATATATGATCACGAAAAGTCTTCCAATTTCAATAAGGATATAATTTTTGAAAGGTCCTTGTTCCAGACACTTTGACGCAATGCCTAGACTTGCCACTTGTTGAATCTTCATTTAGAAAGTCTAAGCAATTCCGTGTCTGAGCCTCTATCCCTATTTCCTTTTTTTTCAGCGAATATTGCGAGGTTACACTTTTAAATTGCGAGCTTCATTTGTGTTAGCTTTTATCACGAAAGAATCATATGCGCTCTCAATTCCGAGAGATTGTCATTCCATGAGAGCACTCGTCTCTCCTTCAAAAAGTCACACGTCATCCTAAGGCCTGAACGTCAAATTACATCGAAAAAATGTAAATAAAAAAATTGTTTAAAATTAAAGCTAAAATCTCAGCTACAAGGACTATGCAGTTTAACTGTTTTATCGCTTTTCACAAGGAATTTATGCTTCAGCCAGTGGAAGTATTTTAATACTATATTTTGCCTCCTTTAATACATTTAAAAATGTATTTAAAGAGGTTACATAACTCTCTCGTGACAAGGAAGAAGTTAACGTTGAAGATGAACAAAAATCGTTTCAGTTTTAAGGACCCTTAACTGACATTAAAGCTTCCACTTAATCATTTTATTTCTAGGGCTTTCAAACATCATCATTTTAAAGAGAGATTAATGAACTGTTAGACTGAGTCTTATGACACTGCAGATATGAAATCCACAAGGAACTTCTCTACGGATGGAACGGCTTTTCTATTGTATTCACATTACAGTAGAAGTAATATTCGCACATAGACAAAAAACATCGTCATTTTCTTCTCCTCAGTTGAACTATTTTAGGGTGCGAATTTAAAAGATGGCAGCAAGATGGTCTTACGAAAGCCCGCACAGGTTGTGAAAAATAGCTTTATTTTGCAGTTTCTCTTAGAATTGCCTCGCTTTCGACGTGAGCTGTAATTTTATGCGAATATTATCACTGACTTCTGACTGACCAACTTCTCATTTCTCCTGTAGTTGATGGTTGTGAAAAACTCAAAACGAAAACCACAGCTCCTTCTTGGTGTAGAAGACACAGGACACGTCACAATACAACACCGCCTCACAAACCTATCGTTTTTATTGTTTTCCTCGTTCTTTTGTCCTTTTGTTCTCTATTGTTTTACATTAACTGTGTCCTCTACACCAAGTGGGGGCCAAAAGCACTCAGTAAAAATCACGGTGATATTTAAGATGGTCCTCTGGTTTCAAATAGCAGTTCTTCAGGAGTGCAGTAATTTTTTTTTCCACCTGGAATGGTCTGGTATATCAGGCAGTGTCCACCGCATTACACTGGATAAGCTTAATTTCAACGCCGGGTTAGGACTATCGACCACACTAATCCGTCACGAAAACGGAGCAGTTTTCGAAAACACTCTTCAAACCAGAGGAATTTGAAAACTCCGGCTTTCAGTTTTCATGTGGACGGGAAGAATTTTAACAGAATCTTTCGAAATCGATGGCGTCATGATAATCATATGATATTCCTGACGGAATTTTCGTCAAACCTAAAATGACCGCTGGTTGTTGCGTTTTCAAATTCCTCCGAGGCAGTGTAGATGAAAAACATCTGATGCGTTTTCAGAGTGAAATCGCCGTTTACGGGCCTCAGTAGTAAGAAAATTTCTAGTTTTCAATCCCTCTCGGCTTATCAGCAGGATCCAGGGTCACGCACGCTCTCGTTATCGAGCAAGAGCTGGAGACTTGTTTGGCTTGTTTTTAAAGGAAGCATTAAATACGAAGATAACAGTTAATAATAATGAAGCTATACACATGAAGGAATGTAATATTTTATTGATCGAGGGCGACAAGAGAGTCCCTGAAAATGAATTTAATTACAAGTTCAATATTAGAGCGCGCGCGATAACGTTCAACTTGTAATGTTCCAGCAATTAATGTTCTGACATTGTCGCCATGATGCTAACTCCACCCAGAGTAACTTGCTCGAAATAAAGGAAGTTCATTTTCTGGAAAGGAATATAGAAATCAGTTGGAAATAGTCCAGTAGTAAACGATTAATAGGAAGGGCAATCCCGCTCCAGAGGAATTGGTCTGGCGAGCTCCAAATGTGTGCCTGAAAATAACCGAAGGAAATTCATCAGCATTGCCACCTCGTGTATTAACCTTTAGTTCTTTTTAGCTTGTTGTTGTTTTTGTGTTTGTTTGTTTTTTTACTGACATTTATATTATTAAAAGATATACTTCTTCGGCACTTCTCTAATCCCTCATTTTGTGTATTTCGTCTACTGTGACTGCTTTTTTACACCACTATATTGTCAAGCCAAGTTTATTTTTTTAATACCTTGATCAATCCTAGACATTCTGCAGACGACAGCTACACTAGCGACATATTTCATTGTTTATTTTGTATTTACGCCAAATCTTAAGTTTCATTGCTAATCTGAACTGCAAAGCAAACAAACCTCCACCACCTTCAAGGGTTATCTGTTAAATCTCGCCTCTCTCCAGCATAATCCTACAGCTATATAATTAAATGAGCAATCGGCACTTCAAAATAAAGAATATCCGAGGGTACCATCCTCAGAAAAACCGCTATCAGTTGGGAAATCCCATCGTGGCAACTGAACGCGCCATAGAGTCGGCAATATCCCCATTAGTCAAGTATCGACTTCGGGTGGAATATAAGGTATGTTTGGTATAGCAATGAATATCCACACTGATGGGCGAATTAGTCATTATTATTATCGTTTCATTTCAAAAGGACGATTGACTACACGGAACAACAAACCCTGCATCGAACAAAAGGATTAAGGAAGAGACGAACTAAACAAAGAATGGTCCGGCAACAAACAAATGAAAAAACGAGGTTATGAAAAAGGACAGAGACCGAGGAACCAATCAACAATAGACGCACGGATGGTAGAAGAACGAACGAACGAATCAAACTTTGAAGTTAGGTACGGACGGAAGAAAGAGCGAAAAGATCGCAAACGAACGATTAAACGAATGACTGATCAAGCAAGCGAGCAGACCAATGCATGAACCAGTGAATAAAACTTGACAATGTTAATATGGATCGCCAGCAGTAACACTTTATTTACTCACTTTGCAAATGAATATACGAAAGATCATATATTTGAACTGCGGAGAAAGATACGAAGACAGGATTGATCATCGCAGTTATACACACAAATTAAAGCCTGAAAATTTTTTTTTCTAGTTGTTAGAGGTTTTTAGAAGTGAAGTTGTAATATATCTGTTTAGACGTCACACGATTTAGACCAGTCGTGAAGTTTGATCCTTACCCGTTGATGCGGCCAAATATTCATGGCCCGTTGTTGACCTGGATTCGGGATATTTGGTGGGAAAATTATTGGATACGGGATATTTAGGTCAGAGAAAACGGGATGTCGAGGTGGAAAATCATTAATTTTTGTCATTGGAATTAATAAGAGTCGGGCTATTTAGACCAACAATTTTCTCGTTTACGTTTAGTGCCGCATAAATTTGTGTCCATAATAATGAATTAAGTATTAATCGCTTGGAAAGGGGAGCATGACCGAGACATTCGACTCGCCGGTTACCGCCCCCAACGAACTCGCCACAAGAAACCACCTCGCCACCAATTAACTCGCTACCAGGCAAAGTCTACTCGCCACCAAACACTAAACTAGAGTAAAGTAGCCGAGGTGAATTACTGTTAGGACAAATGTTTTTTTTTTCTTGTCTCTTATAGCTACCACTGGTTCAACACATCGTTGAACATAACACGAACAACGTGAGTTAGTTGGATGGTTAGTTGTAAGTTTAATACACAACTAAGCAAAGTAGAACGAATTGGTGTGGTTTACTGTTATTAGATTTTGGTGGCTAGGAGACTTTGCTTGGTGGCGAGGTGGTTTCTAGATAGCGAGTTCGCTGGTACCGACTCGCCCGTACCCAGACCTCCGCCGTTTCAGAGCACACCCACACTATCCACTTTGGAAAGAGGTAAAGTTTATCGACTGTGATCCGCATTGGTACACACGCAGGGTCAAAGATTCGACTCGCATAAGACTTAACCCTCACAACATCGACAGGGATAGTGGAATTGAATCCAGAAGCATGGATGCCCACGACCAAGATGGACAACAACAAAAGATCTGCGAATAAGCGGACCGCTGAGAGAACAACTTACCGGAACAGAGAGGATCGAAATGCACCAACGACAGCTGCTGAAAAGCAGCCAATCACAGCAGAGCATAGTGCTTTATAAAGTTTCGCATAACCAGTGGCCTCATCGCCTAATGAAGACTAGCAGTATGCAGTCGAAACGTCGCGACATACATCCTAAGTGACTACATCGTGAGACAAACGATAATACTCAATTATTATGTTTTTTTAGAAACATCTTTTGCTCGGAAATAAACAAACCCGCTTGTCTCTTTGTAGATGGAAATGTTATTGAAAAAAAACAAACACACGGCTTATAGCGATTTGTTCGCGAATGAAATTTGAGCCACTTGCTCAATTGGTTGCACACGAAGAAAATCTGCCGACGAACACGAAAGTTAATCGGCGATTGAGTCTAAAATCTACCAAATAATTTGTTCTGCAAAGAGTATACAAGTTCTACAGGGGTATATAAGGGTATACAAGGGTATACAGAGGTATACGGGGGTATACAAGAGTATACAAGGGTATATAGGGGTATACATGGGTATACAAGGGTATACAGGAGTATACAAGGGTATACAGAGGTATACAAGGGTATACAATGGTGTATAAGGTTATGCAGGGGTATACAAAGGTGTACAAGGGTATACAGGAGAATACAAGGGTATACAGGAGTATACAAGGGTATACAATGGTGTATAAGGTTATGCAGGGGTATACAAAGGTGTACAAGGGTATACAGGGGGTATACAAGGGGGATACAGAGGGGAATACAAAAGGGTATACAGAGGCTTTGGTTGTATACAGCCACATGCTCGGGACATTAAACGTAGCCTTGCATGAAGTACTTAATAAGCCTAACCCCGATGACATGTTCAATAACAGCACTATTGTTTATACTTGTGATTTTCTTAATGAAAACTGTTAATTAGTGCCAAGCGCAAGGAAAGTGTGATTTTTTTTCGCAATACAAGTAAGACTGGTATCTGATCGTAAGCTAAAAGGTGACAGAAGAACTGAGAATTGTTCTATGAGCAAAGTTGGGGCGAAACGACTTCGAGTCGAAACGAAAACGACCGTAATTCAACGAAAACTCATTCCAAATGTGACAAGGGCTTAGAATTTTTTTATGGCCAACACATTAGAACCGTTAGTTTATTCACTTCCCGACACGTGTTTTGCAGCCGTAGCCTAGTGACGCGGAGATTCGTTGTTCGTCGTACGGGTGAGAATCAGAACTGCGAGACAGTAACTTCTTCTCCGGCTACATTTGTTTTCCCAGTTCTTTCTTAAGGCTAAAATTAGCTTTTAAGAGGATCTTTTTAACAGGATCTGGTTCTGGTTGATCACGTATTGTATTCATTTACGTTTCGATGGATATAAATACTCTGTAAAATTTGTAAACAACAACTCACGTTCACCCGATTCGAAATACCGATGGCAACTTGTTACGCGAATATTAGCGCAAACGACCTGCGAGTAGCCGCAAGAAGTTGCCGGCTTGCGGACGCAACAAAATTTCTTGCACGTGCATTAGCTATACTGTACATACACTTGTAGAAGCAGCAAAAGTACCGTGTATGTTTTTTTATCTTATAATCATATCGTATTATTTTACAGGATGGTCGTCACACTCTCACTTCTTTAGCCCCAAACAGTACCCAGACGTAAGTAACAGATCTTATCTGCGTACATCTGCTGCCTGCACTCCCTCAACTGACGTAAGTACTTGATATTAACTGATTTTCAGCTGATTTCAAATAATGTTATGTCTGACAAATGAAAGAAAGTACTGTCGACTCTCCGCTAACGCACAAGCGCTTACTCGTAAGCGGATAGCCTGCAATGCAGGCGTAATTTGGAGAGCGATCGAGTGCGATCGAGTGACCAAGCGAGCGCCATCTTGGATTCAAACTCGGAAGAGGCTTGGGGAGAGACGAGATGGTGTCCTAGGGAGTGGGTGTTAGGCGGCGGATCAACTCGATCGCGAGTTTATATAATTTTTCACGTTGTTATTGTAAGATAGTTGTGGGTCGGTATGTAGACTCGTTGGTATGCAGGTTACGTAATCAGGCGAGAAGTGCGTATTTAAGGAGTTTGTCGTTTAGGAGTTGTCACTCGACGGCATCTCCGTTTTTGATCACTTCATTCTGGAAATTTTGTTTTAGTAAAATTTCCGTGTTTTGTTTAATACATTTGTTGTAGTAAACTATCCTAGGGCCGTTT
>Ga0126337_10001086_pt1 | contig 15759 bp, 8 predicted proteins | sample DipCmetagenome_FD_92527 | JGI IMG/M metagenome (GOLD analysis project Ga0126337, IMG submission 92527) | Coral microbial communities from La Bocana,Puerto Morelos, Mexico - Diploria C A metagenome | ecosystem: Host-associated > Invertebrates > Cnidaria > Coral | place: La Bocana,Puerto Morelos... | reverse complement strand
TAAATCAGTCAGGTGACATTGCTTGAAGCAGAAGCATGCATATGGTAGTCACAGGTATCTCTTTTCAAAATTTGCTGACTTTTCCCTGATAAAATAGCATGTTGCAACTGGAGGTAGTAACTATCCACTATGGTTAGTCCACAGTAATTGAAAAATTAAACATCATCTGTTTTGATAGTTGTAGCAGATTTGAACTTAACAAAAACAATGCCTCTGCATCTGTCACCTGCCTTTTTCTTACATGTCTTTAACACTTTTGCCATGTGCTGGTTTTGAGGTGGGAGATGTTGAGATGCCAGTGAGAAGTTGCTGGAGTTGATTAAGGAGCCAAAAAAAACCATGATTATGTGCCCTTGAGTTATACAGACTATCAATGTATCACAATGACCATACTCTGACTGTATTTACTACTTTCCAGAATTCAGTGTTTGAAAAACAAAATAAAAGAGACTTTGACAACTGGTGGATTTGTTAAATTACTTTATTGCCCTCTGTTAAGTTTAACTGAACTCAACACTCAAACAAATGCTTTGTAGTTCAATGGAAAATCAAATATTCTCTGTGCAACCTTTCTTGTGAACAATGAACTGCTTAAATGTCTTCCATGACACTTCTTTTCATGCAAAAGTTATGTCAACATATTACTTTATAATCAGTACCAAACTTATTAATCTTAAGGCACATTTCCCACTGGGAACAACAGCAAGGAGCACACATATTCAAACATAAACGAATTTAAAGTTATTTTCTGCTACAACAGGAGGTGATAATTAAACTAAGTTTTATCCTTCATCAATCCTTGGAGGAATAGTTAAATAGCATCAATGTCCAAGTCATCATCCTCTTCATGAGCAGCTGTGTCCCTGTGAGCCTTCAGCTGCTGGGCCTTAGTGTCGTAAACCACTTCAACCTCCTCTTCCTCCTCTTCACTAGACTCTTCTTCCTCTGCCTCTTTCAGCCATTTGATGAAAGGAGCCACCTTCTCGTGGATCTGAGAGCACACTTCCTTGCTCACATACTTTTTAGAAACCTGACAAAAAAACAACACAAAACACAATATGGTTTTTAAATGAACTGCTGCTCTTACTTGAGAATGATAAACAAGACACTACAGACGCTAAACAGATCTCTCCACCAACAACTGAAGTTCAATAATGGAATTTCTTTCAAGCTCAAACTCAGATGTCTGTCAAGAGAACAATCAAGCACACACAGGGGGACATCAGTTTATTCTGTCAAGGATTTGGGCTCAGCTGTATACAAAATATATAATGCAAACACAAACCAAGGGAATAAAAAGTCTCAAGCTAGTAATAAAAATAAAATTGACAATCAATGTACCTTTTCACTCCACTGCAAGATCACTTCCTCCTCTAGCAGGTCATGGTCATAGAAAGCCTTTAAAATGTGGGCAGCCTTTGGCATCAACTCTGCAGGAAATGACTGTCCAACAAGCAACTCAAATGCACCCAGCAGATACCTCTGGGCCTTGTGGTTTTCATGAACAAACTAATTGTAAAACAAACAAAAAAGGTTTACAACAAAGCTGAAAAAACATATATGTTAACTAGCAATTTACTAGTAGTATCTAGTTGAATAGTCTGATGACATTTACATAACATGTCAGGTTTATTTAGCACTTGAGTATAGTGGCCCATCAAGCCTGCAATTGTACCCTAGCTTTTACACCAGGAGGTGACTAGGAGTATTTCTACTCCCCCCCCTCTAACACCTAATGTGATGGTAAGTTCACTGCAACATCACATCATTGAACCCCCACACCAGGCCAGGCCACACCACAATGAATCTCACCACGGCTTGAACCCATACTATTTGTTTTTTAGTCCAGGATGCTAGTCTAGGCCTCTGGGAATCCCCACTTGCATCCTACAGTGTATGTGCATGATAAACATGCATTTTGAGTGGTGTTTTTTTTTGTTTTGGAAAAAAGATCTTGTAGTGAAGTGTCACTACTGTGCAAGTGTGAACAAACTTCACACAGTCTGATCACTTGTGATTTCCATCTAGTTATTAATGTTAACAGGAATTCCTTTCTCATACTGATGTCGATGAAACAGTTTGCATAAAACTTCCGGAGACCAGGAAATCCTGTCCCAATGCCTTGATAACAGTAATTACAAAACTTACCCTCAGAAACAGGGCACGGAATTTTGGAATTTGGTTGACCATATTCTTGTCAAACAGTAATTCACTAAGTCCTAGGACTGCCTTGTCCTTAACGTCCAACCTTTCTGCTTCTGCAACAATCTCTTTACCACTCTTTTCCACAGAGTGTGAATCCTTCAATTTCTATAAAGAAAAACAAGAAACCAAAAAAAGCAATGACCAAAGATTATAATTAGATGGTGAAATTCTAAATACTGAACTCGGAAGTTTGAAGCTGAGAATAAAATTGCATCTCCTGCATAAATTCAGTACTGCATTATTAGTTGTGCAAGACCAACATGGGTTTCAATAAGTTCTGAAGTAGGCGGCTGTAACCTGGAGGAGCCGTAAGTCCCCTCCCCCCTAGGGGGGGGGGGAGATCTGGGTTCATCTTGCTTTGTTGTTGTCTTACTATCAATCTATGGTCACTAGCAAATTCCATTACTGATTTTCACATTTCCGACTTGTAAAAGCTACTAAAAACTGCTTGTTACCTAAAAAGGTATTTAAACTACTGTAACATTGGATAAACGAGAATCACTTTGAGAATTTTACCGAGGCCACTTTTGCCCTGGCAACCCACGTTTACACTAGCATGCACGAGGGTTGTTTACATCAACAAAATTGTCCTGCGACATGAAAATCTATTTTATATTATATATTTTATAGAGAAAAAACAATGCCTAATGAATAATGTGAAAAGAGAAAATGTTAGGGAATCCGCATTTTTAACAGTTGAGACTTTTCAAATCTAAATATTGCGTGGCAAAGGTCATTTGAAACATTCTGTTTTGTCACATCATAAATCAAAGCAGTGATAGACTTCCTTATAATGAGTTTTCATTATTTGTTGGGAAATATTTGATGAAGTTTTTTGTAGTGAGTGGGAATTGTAAAGTATTGAAACGCACAAACAAAGTTTGACGCATGCAAGTTCAATAAGTTAAGATTTTTGCTTTGTCACAATGTACACAGTGCAACAGCGACCAAGCTTTGTCATTGCTAGGGTGAATACTGTAACAATATATTTTGCAATACACAGGGATCTCATTTACTGATAAGTAGCAAATATAGTTGCATTAAAACCATTCCATTCCAAAACTAATTGAATCAATATTTACATGGTTATAGTTGTTGCTGCCTACTTCAAATTTCTGCCGACAGACAGACCTACATTGCCACCTTTTGACGCCCAAAGAACATCTAAATCTTCATCTAATTTCTTTGTGGATGTTCCGTCTCCACCTTGTGATAAATTACGGAAAGATTTCGGAACATCTTTGGCCACCACATCACCAGAATAAATACTCATGGCGAAGGAACGTATAGGGCCTCTTGCACCTGCAATATGTGTGCTATGGGAAACCACTGAAAAAAACATGGCAGCAAAGCTTCACACTGTTCGTAGCTGTAAAACATTGTGGTAGATTTATAATAAAAGGAAATCAGTTTTATACTTCCAAAGCAACAGAAAGGTAAAAAGGAAGTGACCAATTTGCGGGCAGCTTTAAATTTTATTTTGATCAATTTGGCTGAGAATCAAAGCTACACAAAGCTATTATCGTGGAGTGAAATAGCATAGTTAATCGCCTGCTGGCGACCAGGTGTGAAATTCTAGTCCCCAGTGCAAAATTTTTAGTCGCATTGGCAACCAGGAAAGTGCAATTTCGGACCCTATTTTGTCTTGAACGCTCTCATTTGCCTCGTGCTTTTCTCAAAATGGTAAATAAGAACTCAACTGAGCCAGCGATACACCTGTGCAAGTAAAGTTACTACGACAACGACATTGTCACAGCAAAAAACAGGGCCCTGGAAACAAGACATTGAAAAAAAGAAAGGAAAAAGGAACAGCCAGCATTTTACAACCGGTTACAGCCTTTGGCCTGCCCCAGTAATAAAGAACTGCTATCCAAGGACAAGATAGCAAGGACAAAGCAGAGTTTCTGTTTCTGTAACCTTATGATGAAGTATACTAGAAATAGTGTTCACTATAGCTGTCCCCGCTTTTGATATCCTGTTTATTGGATGCGTATCGAATATAATGTTTGAAGTTAACATCCATGTAAGTAGTCCAACATATTTAACTGTAAATTTGAGAATGAAACTCGAAGATGCAACACCTTCAAATGCTGCTAGAAGACTAAGGTGATGAAACGCGACCTCGTGGTTGCAAGTACCCGACACCACCGTACGCGCTTGCCAAATTATTACCCGAGACGGCCGTGCGCGCCTAGTTTCATCAAATCGAGATTGCTTTGCCCACTACAAACACCTTTCTTACTTTTTCAACAAATATTCTTTGTCCTTGTATGTATAGACCCAGGGACTCCTAGGGTGCCTCCTCGCCTCCTACTACAGCGACAAAAAATGGACACAGCAAAAAAACGTTTTCTTTTTATTCCATATTTCATATTTAACAGGTGAGAAATTGTGTGACTCGAGAAACTCAAGGAACTCAAATGAAATTTAATGTTTGAAAGTAGGTGGCAATGATTTGCAAAGTAAGCACTGAAATTCACCGGTTGCAGGCTTCTATTGAAACCCCTAGACCAGTTGCGAATATCACCATTAAAAGATATAAACTCCTAAGGCAGCCAAAGATGAGCATTGTCAATTAAAATACACATACCTTAACAAAACTATAAAACAGATTGAAACGCTCTTCCTGTGGTTTTTCACTGTCATCAGTCAATGCTAACGACTTGACTCCTGATGTAAGGTATCCCGCTCTCGCTTGAACAGCTGCATCACTTGTATCCTCACTCCAGTCGTCATCTGCTGCTGCAACAGGCTGCAAACAACAACATTCACTCTATCAACTCCAATTAGCCCTTTGACTGATACCCTTCTTGACTTTCACCTATTCAAGCTCAGATGGAACACATTAAAGCACACTGTCCAATCATTCCACTCTGATGGTTATAATATTACACATGAAAAAACGGCACTACTTAGCAGCATGCATTACTTCATTCAGTACTTTGTCACATACTTGTAACGCAGCTACCAACCAGAATCAGGATTTATTTTAGCTTGACATACCTCTTTGTTGAAGTCAGGGTTTTCAATTCCATTTTCACCCGGCTGCATAGGATTGTGAGTTGGGCTTGTGTCACCATTTTGCTGCCCTTTTTGTTTCTCTTTACGGCGCTCCTTTTTGTCTCTGTAGAACAAAAGAGTATGTTTCTTACCACACCAACTTAGTGTCAACTAATGCACTTTACTCTCTTCCTCTTCTCCCAAGGAAAAATGATGGAGATCAATTATTATAGCCTTTACATGCTTAGCAAGTGTTCCTTTGTGAGTGATCTGACTTCATGAAAATTGGAACAAGAGGAAAAATTGACACAGAGGGGGAGGGGCTGCCGGTGGGAAAAACAAGAGAATACTTGCAGATATACCCCATAATTCTTAAACCCCCTCCACCCACAAACATAGCTCCTGATTGGTACAGCAGGTAAATGTGAACAGAAACAAAGTAAAAAATGTCATGAACCAAGTACCCAGTATGTCACTCACTTTTTTGAAGGTGTTCCCGACTCATTCGGAGGATTTTTGCAAATGAAGGTTATCAACCTATGCTGCATATGGATGACACCACTATGCCCACAAGCTTTGCATGACTGAGCAATTCTTTCTTTGCGTGTTTCAACAGTCTAAAATAAAACAAGTATGGAACATGGAATTTAGAACTACATTTAGTCCAGCTTCAAAATTAATTTACATCAATTGTTTCTCTTTTGTGTTTTGCGACAACTGAACCGACAAATCTATTGAAAAGCATAAATATTTAGGATCATAACTACCAGTCAACAAATGGCAAAGTTTCTTGGGGACTTTGCAACACTTAACATTTTGTTAGGTTTCCAATTTTGTTATAGAACTACTGATGTATCCTTAAATAATACTGCATTCTTTGTTCCAAAGTAACTATCTGATTGGTTAACTCTTTACCATGTGAACCAGTTCGATTAGTGAACTGCAGCTCTTAACCTACATGTACAGTATATGGGCATTTGAAACACTGAACAATGTAAAGTAGCATACCAAGACAGTTTCTGGATTGTCACAATCTGGGCATAAAACAAACTTTTCAATAAAGCCATCAAGAATTTCCTGCAATTTTTCTGCATCATGTGATCCATTCACAATGTAACGTTCATTCTTCAAGTCAATCTGGGTTTGTGCACCCAGTTCACAACCAAAGTACTTGGTCGGATCTAAGATAAGCAAAGTGATGCCAGAGTTCTTACATCATATTACATTACAGAACCCATATAACAGAAACAACCAAATAACAACAGAGCATAAATTATCTAAAATCATAAAAACACTTGAGAGGGACAGGATCTAAGTTTAGGAACTGGAGACCTGTATATTGTAGGTGTATGTGATTAAAACTAGTATCTTTGTTACCCATTAATGATAAAACTTGTCAGTGTTTTTTTTAAACTTTGTGTTCTCAGAGCTACCAATGTGTATTTGACATCTGACAGGATATGGTGGGGTGGATCCACATAATTAGTTCACATCAGCTTCTTTGCATAATTTCAGCTTTTTCCGCATAAAACAGAAAAATTTCATATTAGTGATAAAGCAGCTACTTCTCATCCACAGAAGTAACAATTCCGAAGGGGAGATGATTATTTTGAAGTAGTTTTTCTCCTAAAACAGCGACAAAAACACATATTTTTGTTCGAGACAAATTCTAATTAAATGTAATATTTTCCAGACCCAGTCAGATGGCATGTTTAAACTGGAATAAACTAATCATTCTGACAACATTTTATGAAGACATGTCATCTGGTAAAAGACCTACAGTGTAACACAAACATACTTCACACTTTGTTAGTACCACAACAAATAAATTTCTTACATGCAGGTGGCCTCTGCAATGCTTTGGCAATTTCTACCATATTGACAATAACAGTTTTGATTCCATTCCCTTTGCCCTCAACCTGAAAATTTAGTGATGTTAAAATAAAATACCTGTAACAAGCTATAGACGTTATGCATAAATGGCTGCCAATAAAAAATTCTTTTGTAAATATTAAAATTAGCACAACTAACATCGTTTTTGAGTTGGTAATTCAAAAGAATTTTCATTCTCAAACGAGGTTAGCTGGGCTAATTTAAATGCATACAAGAGAATTTTTAATTGGCAGCCATTTATGCATAGGGTCTATGACATTACAATGTATAACTTTTGATACCCAGGTATGGAGGAAACAGAACACATTAAAGTAGATGGTTCAAGTATAATTTTCTTTCTTTCTATGCAGTGGAAATTTATTCATGTAGATAAACAAACTCTATCAAGTGGAAATTCCATACAGTGCTGGGAATTACAGTCAGTAGTCAGATACGCCTGACAAAAAATTTGTGAAATTACCGGACTGTTTTATTATGACCAAGACATCATGACTGAGCATAAAATAACTTAGATTAAAGTTGTAAAGGTTTTCATAGTATGCGGGGTAATCACCACAGTAGGAGGCAGTGTGGCCTAGAGGTTAGGGCACTGGACTTCTAATCCGGAGGTCCTAAAACCAAATCCTGCTCCCTGCCACTGGATGGATTTGATAGAATTCAATTCCTCCACAATTTGTAAATAGCCAGCTGGTCAGCCTCCTACCAGTTGGGGTTCTTAACAAAATTTCTGTTCTATTTGTAATATTTGTTTGCTTTTTTAAAGTGTCCACAATTAGTACAATAGTGACAAATACTCTGACACTTAAATAAAGTGATTTACTGATTTTATCCTGTTTAAAATTCTGTTATATAGAACCTGTGTAGTTCATAAATTCTCTGCTGAAAAGTCTAGAAAACAAATTGAACAAACGGAATAGAATTTAGAAAGACAGAACTGAAATTACACTAGAAATTAAACAATCCAGTTGTACAGTAGTTAACAACTACTGTAGCTGTAAAGTCTTACCTTGGCTAGGAGTTTTGGCATCTTATAACGATAAAACTGGTCGGTGTTTTTACGGTTGACATTGACGAGAGCCATGATTGATTACTTTTTATAAGCTTTCTCTTTGACAAATGCTTGTAGTGATTGCAGTTACTGCAATAATTTCTGCTTTGAATAATTTTCCCTGATAAATTCATAAAAGTTCTATGTCTTGTCCGTATTGGGAAACAAGGGAGGCGTTGGAGCCCTGTTTTATTTTCTGTGTGAAAATGAATCTTGAGTCTGCTCAACCGAGTCCAACCTGGGGGAAAAAAGCTATGGTTAACAGGGTGTAAAGAATATCAGTTTTCCATCGCGTAGTTAAAAAAAATATCTATACCTCCTGCATAAGCTTCATACATTTCTTTAAATTTGGCCTTACAGAGCCCCCACCATCTAGGAAATTCCAATCTTTTCCATAGGGGAAATAAGCATATGTTTTAGAACAGCACAGTGTCTACATGTAGTTCTAGAAAATACCCATACCTCCCCGACGGAAATTCCAGTTACACGTAAGCTCTGAAATTCCAAATTCCAGTTAAGCTTCATACATTTCTTTAAACTTTTAGGTCTTCCAGATCCCCCAACTCCCCAGGAAATTCCAACCCTTTTGTGAAGGAGTATGGATATAGCCTGCGAGCAGACTCTTTAATGTGGCAAGAATGAAGAAACAAGAAGGGCTTGCATGTACTGCCTTGAAATTTGTCCACATTTCAATGAAAATTACTGATGGACTGAGATTAATACACTGGCATAGTGACGTTATCCAACTGTGATTGGCTTTTGTTTAGAAAACTGAGCAAAATGATGGCCCGCAGAAATGAACTTCAAAGTTGCCTGTGCCAATATTTAAAATATCTAAATTTCATTTGAATTCCAAGGTTGAGCAGTGCAATAGGGTGGCCCTCTCTACTAGAATTAAATGATGTTCTTGCTGTCTTAGCCATAGAAAAGTCTAATTTTCCAACTCTTTACTATTGTGGCTGAAATAGAACACCGCTTTAGTTGTCTGGCCATTACAGAGCATCATCAATGACCAGATTTCAGAAGCCAAACACATAGGTCTTTCTGCTGCATCAACTGCTGTAGGAAGAGTTAAGGTTGGAAGTCAGATAATGTTTGATTCAAATGTGTTCAAGCAATGAATGCTAATGTCCTGAAAAACAATTTGCACCACAAATTTAGTTGTGGACAATATTAACATCCACATCCAATGCTGTGAATTCATTGACTAATTTTTCCACATCACATCAGAGGGGTTACTTGGGGGCATCATTCTGTGGAGGCAGGCTCTTCTTCCTTCCTTCCTTTCCCACTTTCTTTCTCTACTTAGAGCCTACTTGCTGGCTAGTATAGATATTTTCTGAACTGCACATTAGCATAATTAACTAAACCATCAAGGGATTGTTTTTCAGAGTAAACAAGGACAAACAAACCTTAACAAAAAACTTGGTACAGAAAACCTGCTGTTTGTTCACAAAAAATAACCATTTTCAAGGACACTTATTATTAGACTTATTTGTGTTTACTAATGTTCTAATTTTTTTTTAAAGTAAACTATTTTCAACAATGGGCAATTGGATGCTACATACATGTAAATAGCCTCCCATTTCAATGTGCATTTTGTTTTGTACTCTTCTTCCGATATCGGACATTGTGACGTGTACCAAATTTCTCCATTTAGTTCAACAGACTGAGACAATAACGTACTTTCCACTGAGTAATTACACAAAAAGGTACACCATTTTCCTTTGAACAACATCTCTTTCCCCAATAAAAATACAAAACAGTCAAGCTTACCATATAAGCTTAATTTGGGTTTCACAAAAAAAAAGTCACTTCACAGACGAAAAGGCCCTCTTGTATTATACTAAAGCTCAATTTATAAGAAAATACATCAAAATAGAAGGTTTCATAACACTCGAATAAAAAAATAAAAGTACCTCGCTTTTCTTTACAAGAGGTTAAGCCTATATTCTTACCTTCGGAGCACAAAAAAGTCATAAATTGCCTCGAGATGACGAAATCGTCGAAATCTCCTTGCACTATAATTGCGCGTGAAAGACACGCACTTTTAGAGCAAAATTTAGGAAGAAGATCCTGCAAAATACACCAGAAACAGATTTCATAACATTTTGATACTACCGAGCGTAACTATATACATTTCTTACTCAAAATAGGGCTTTAAATTCACGAAAATATTCATAGCCTCTACTCACTTTCACTTCAAAGATGGCGAGTTCTGTAATTTTTTTAGTTCACGTGACTTTTTATGACGTCACAAGTCCTGATCAGTTCCCATTCCTCTTCGATATTTTCCTTTCGTTCCCAACTCCCTTCGTTTCTTTCTTTCTTTCTTTCGAATTTTCTATTTCTCATTTAATTTCTCCCAACATGTTTGTTTATCCTTTGGTCGTGGTTTCTCAAAGATCGCGTCCTCTAAAGGTTAAATTATGCTTGTACTCCGTAAAAACGGGGCTCTGAGCTCTTGGCTAAGTACATAACTTCTGTAGTTTCGCTAGGCGAAGTCGCTAAATCCAACAGTCTTTTGTCTCTCTCGCAAGAGGAGTGACCATTCAAGGGTACACTGCACTCCGCGCCAGGATGGATACAGACGCCAGTTGTTTTCCTTTGAAGGACATCTCGTCGGTGGTCGAAGTTTTCAAGGTGGAACTTGCAAAAGTAGAGCCAAACCTGGCAAAGTTATCGATTATTTTGGGATTCTTCGAGACAGCTCTAACTTGTAAAGGCTCGTCGAATAGCTGCCCCAGTCTTGACAAAGAAACGTTCGATGCACTTGGCGGCAAATTTCAGGCTTTGATAAGTAAAGATTTGGACGTGAACAAAGAGCAGAAGCCAGCGACAAGGGAATTCATTGTACGTGTCGCCGATCTGGTCTGGAGTTGTCTCTCTAAATCGTACTTTAAGGATAAACCCCACATACAGAATCTCTACAGTTTTTTGACAGGCAAGTTGTGACAAATCAAATGAATGTAAGCGTATAAGTCGTATAACCTTGATATCTTAGCAGATGCACTACAATCCTTTTACCCAAAGGTATGGAGGTTAATATATTTAATTTGCCGATATGCATTTTAGCGATCCCTAAATACAGGGGCTGTAGTTCTTTTTTTTCTGATTACACCACCATTTGGAAGTGTGAGACTTATATTGTTCAGTTATTTGCAAAATAAATTTATCTGTGACCAAATTTCAGATACACTTTTAATAAGCTTACTACATTCATGCAAATATTGCATAGATTTCTCGTTTGCAAATTAAGCAGAAATCAGTGTTGCTCCTTCTTGATTCACTTCCTTTCAACTGATTAAATATCTCAAAAACATTGAATTGAACGAAGCTCTTTTGATTTGGTGAATAATTATGATGCTGTGTTTTTTGTATTTCATTCAAACGATATAAGCTGTTCGATACCAAAGCGCAATGCTTGTATTGTTTGCTTATTCAGAACAAACTATGTTGTTATTAGCAATACTTCATTCCGTAAAATTAATCTTTAATACCAGATAAATAAACCACTTTATTTCAATTTTACTATTGCTGAAAGATTTTTGAAGAACTTTAAACCTTTAAATACTTTTTAAAATACATTGCAAAAGTAAGTTACACAAATGTAGTTCAGATAGCTGGGTTGTAAAAGTGTTAAGATGTTTTGTGTCCACCGGCATGGGGTTTATATTATTATTTTTTTTGCTTTCTTTAATTAATAAAAGTACAAATCTTGAACAATTACAACTGGAGATACTGTGGTCTGTCACTGGCAAGGATAAAAAAAAATTGTTAATCTGCCAAGTGGTCCATACTGCCTTAGCATTAGGCAACTAGGAGAATTTAGTACCTCCCCTCTAGATGGGATGCTAGTCCATCGCAGAGTTACCCCCCCCCCTCCTCCCACTACATTCACATTTGCTATTACCCATTTAAACACCTGGGCCAGGTTGTTTGGAAGCCTAAGAGTGAAAGCAAAGTCTAAATTAAATGTTTTTCACTGTTTATGTTCTTTTGTACTTTGACATTATTCAAACTATTCTGTTATTATTCTAAAAACAGAGGGTTAAACAATACATTAAACAGAAAACATTACCGCTGAGTTACAAAACTGAAATCAAAATTTGTGCTTATCCAGTACTAGCTTGGTCGGGCTTTGAACAAGCTAATACATGTAGCTTGAAGTGGTTGCTTAAACTCAAAGCAAACAAAAAATACATAATCAAACAAGAAAAGTTGACATGAACAGAATGCGACCACATTAATGCAAATTAATAGACTGCTAACAATTTCGGAGCTTGGTGGAAGCCTTCAAGAAATAATGTCTCTTGATCCACAAAGGCTTACATCATTAGGTGTAGAATCAAACATGCAAAGTGATGAATTCATTGCTTACTATTTTAATTTGTTTGTGATACTTTTACAGGAAATCGACTGGACTGTTTTGGTGTTGCCTTTACAGTAGTGGCAATCTGTCAAGCAGTGGGCTTTAATGATGTTCACTTAGCATTGTCCGAAGATCATGCCTGGGTGGTGTTTGGCAAGGATGGCACCGAGACAGCAGAGGTTACCTGGCATGGGAAAGGAAATGAGGATAAACGAGGCCGCCCTGTTGATTTCGATGAGACCACTGCACACAGCTGGCTGTATCTTAGTGGTTACCCTGTGAAATGCACCAGACACATGGAAGTGGCATCTATGGTATCCTCCATTAATCCGACCATCACAAATACCATTGACAGTGTGGAACTGGCTGGTCTACAGCAGGTCTGTTATAGTTGTTGTCACCTCTACATATTTTTTTTACTTGTTGCAGAATTTGGTATCTCTTGACTAGTAATATGCTGAGGAAAGGGAGAAGTACACCTTGATACATGCAAAAATGTGACCTGATGAAAAGGAATGCATTATGAAGAAGAAATTAAGTGAAGCAGAATGATTGAAGCAGAAAAAAATTTGTTCAGTGCTTTTCACTTGTAAATTTGCGGAAAGATTTGAATCAATTAACGTCAGATTCTAGAGCTTTTCAAGGAAGGTCGTCAAAACTCGTATGTGTGAATTTAGAAACTAATTTCATATATCTTTAACCTTTTTTACTGACTGCTGTATTACATAAAAAATGTTTTTCAACAGCAACTTTTGTGGCTACTCTATGATCAAGGTCATCTTAAAAGGTAAAAATGGCAATAGTTACAATAAGTACTGAACTTAATTATACAGTATCTCACCAGTTCAGACCTGATTTAGCAACACTTTTAATTACTTCCTGCACAGTGGTTAACATTTCTGCTGGTCAGGATAAAATCATCTTAAACATTTGCAGATGAATAAATTATATTAATTTGATTGCCTTTAACACATTATTAACACAGAATAAAATATTTTTTTCAACATCTACTTATCAGAAGTTTGAGGGATTTATTTTCATTCCAAAGAATGATATTTAAGAAATGAAAACATGTACCATGTTTCTATCAAGTCTTAGAATAAATCTAATAGGCATTCTTTCACCAATGTCGTTCTCTGATTAGCTGTGCTACTCACTATCTATTGTGTGATAGATAGTAAGTAGCGCAGTGTCTGTAAAGAGGATTTAGATAAAGTTTTGAACAACTAGTAGATTTATACTCTAACCATTAGATTATTTGCTCTCAATTTCTATGTGTGATAGTTGACTTGGGCTGCACCCTCGTCAACTATCACAAGAGAGAAATCTCAAGCTCATAATAGAAACACATGTGGAGGTTTCGGAGAATGATAAATGGTGTGGGAACACAAACTGTAAGGCGAGTGTTTTCTCAGGGTTTCAACAGCTTTTCAAGGGAAGGGAGAAAAGCATGTGATGATGACATTTGTTTGATAGTGATTTGAAAACTTATTTTGATAGGTATCCCTTAGCTTTGGGAAATCTTGGTGACTTACAAGAAATAACCCTGACGCCTGGCCGTCCATCTGCAGAGGAAATTCTCAAAGAAGGCATCAGAGTCAACCAAACTCTGTACAAGGACCAGCACATCTACCCATACACCTACCTTGGTGGGTATTACTACAGACAGAAGCATTATGTGAAGGCCATTGAATGCTGGGTGAAAGCTGCATATGTTGCTGGAAAGTAAGTTATTCTGTATTTAGTTCTTATTATCCAAGCAGAAGGTCGAGGAGGCCAAGGTTGCGAGTACAGACAGACCAAATGTAATGAGGTCTGTAAACGTGACCGAGGTCAAGATTCTCCCACACAGACTGACCAAGCTTGGTTAAAATAAGGTGTTTATCATGGCAAACAAGATTGGTTTGTACTAACTGACAATTTGCTTGTGGACAGAGATGAGCTGAATGTAAAGTGTGATCGCCCTCTTTACTATTTTTTCTGCACAATTTGGGCTTTTTGGCATTTCAGTTTTTTGGGGAACTTCCATTTACAAGAAAATAGTCATTATTTTTGTATTTTAGTCTGCATTTTTTTCATCACAAAATGTAACTGGTCTAGATGCCAGTCTATGTGGTCAAATTTAGACCGCGGTGATCATTATCGATTTTTGGTAGTTCCCAGTACTAGTCCTTGTGAAACACAGCCATAATAACAAATCCAGATCCAGAAGCTGGCTAACGTATTACAAATGCTACATCATACATGTACATGTAAATGTGAACTTTCAATGGGTTTGCAAATTACAATAAATTGAATGATTAAAATTAACTTCTTATGTCTGTGAAACTCCTATATACAGTGCAGTGGGTGGATTTTCCAGCTAGCTTGCAGTGGAGGCTAATTTGGGCGCACTATCATAAAAAAATCACCAAACAGAGGTTAATATTATTTGCATTTAAAAGAACTTCCCCGAGGATATGAAAATGGTCTATTAATTTAGATGGCTCACTATGTTATCGATATAAGTATCGATAAGTTAACATAGTATGAAGAATTAACTAGTGAGACAGTCTAAGATAGTTTGTAAGTGTCTAAGGTAATGTAAAGCTCTGAAGCAGTACTCATAACGCATTTCACTTTGGGTTAGTATTGACCTTGGTAGTCAGCTAGGGATTTTCGATGAGACGTAATCTTACCAGTGTGTATGTTTTGTGTGTGTATTTTAATTCACAATGAGTAACTTATATTTAAAATAATTACCCTTGTCAAGACAGCTTTTGAATTTTTTGTTGATTTTCTCTTATTATAAGTGGTGAACATGGCAATTTTTACTTTTCATACCAATATTTGTAACTTGATACTTTTGTTTTCCTCGCAAAGGGATCTAACATGAAGTTGTTTTCTCGAAAAAAACACATGTCAGAGTTCTTCCACCATGAAAAACACTCAGCGTTTGTGTGTGATCTTGCATGAAATGCATTTCCCACCTTATCCTCCAAACCATCCCAATAGTAGTGCGCTCTGCACTAAAATGTTTAGTGCAGAGTGCACTATTGAGATGGTTTGGGGATGATGTTTGCTAAAGCAATATGGCAATAAGGTACTAATGCACGATGGCAATAACGTACTGTCATGAGGCTTACGGTACTTTGCGAAACGAAACGAAACGAAACGGTACTTTGCGAAACGGTACTTTGCGAAATGGTACTTTGCGAAATGGTACTTTGCGAAACGGTACTTTGCGAAACGGTACTTTGCG
>Ga0126337_10001085_pt1 | contig 15768 bp, 8 predicted proteins | sample DipCmetagenome_FD_92527 | JGI IMG/M metagenome (GOLD analysis project Ga0126337, IMG submission 92527) | Coral microbial communities from La Bocana,Puerto Morelos, Mexico - Diploria C A metagenome | ecosystem: Host-associated > Invertebrates > Cnidaria > Coral | place: La Bocana,Puerto Morelos... | reverse complement strand
TATTGGGTTGTAGACGGCTTGCTTGCTTGCGGCATGAAAGATACTGTCAAAGGAATGATTGACAACTTTGTCCAGTTGGTGAAGACATATGGGTTTGTCCCAAATGGCGGTCGCATTTACTACACTAACCGAAGCCAACCGCCATTTTTGATCCCCATTGTGGAACTTTTTCTCAACAACACTGGCGACGAAGACTTTGTTAAGTCAATTCTAGATGACCTTGAAAGAGAATATAATTTCTGGAGGAAAAATCGCACCGTTGAAGTTGAAGTGTCCTCTGGAAAATACAACCTCTCGATTTATGCTGCTGACATGGACACCCCACGGCCAGAATCTTACTACGAAGACTTTCATACAGCGCAAGAAATACCTGAAGATGCCAGACCAGCTTTGTACCAAGACATAGCATCCGCTGCCGAGAGTGGGTGGGACTTTTCCACCCGGTGGTTCAACCGCACGGGGTCAAGAGACGGATCCCTTAGCAGCACCCGGACACGTCAGATTATACCCACGGATTTGAACAGCATTCTGTTTCTCAATGAAAAACTTCTAGCGAAGTTCTTTCGCATGGCCGGGAACACGGCTAAAGCAGATCTATACAAAAGATTTTCAGAGGCCCGTCTTGCTGCTTTGGAAGCTGTTTTGTGGGATAATAAAACTGGTTTATGGCTTGATTACGATCGTCAATTGAAACAAAAGAGGCATTATTTTTACGCTGCTAGCGTGGTACCGCTCTGGGCGGGAGTTCCTTGGGGTAATCAGGCAAGAGAAAGCCTTGTTCTCCGCGCGCTCAAGCGACTTAAAGTTCTAGATTACCCAGGGGGATTCCCCACTTCTCTATCCACATCTGGCCAACAATGGGATTTTCCAAACGCCTGGCCCCCTCTGCAGCATATGCTCATTGAAGGCCTCGCACATTCTAGCAGCAAAGAACTTCAGGAAGAAGCCTTGAAATTCGCGCAGAAGTGGATCACTACTAACTACAAGGCTTGGAGATCTACCGGCCACATGTTTGAAAAGTTCAACGTAAGCGTGCATGGCGCTCCAGGGGGAGGAGGTGAGTACAAAATTCAGATCGGGTTTGGCTGGACCAATGGTGTTGTACTGGACATGTTACGCCGATATCCCGACAAATTGGTCAGTGGAGAAGTTCCCACAACTCCATCTTCCCGGCCGGTTGTGAAAGCCGAAGGATGTACAGTATTATTGACCTTCGCCGTCTTGTTGTGCAGTATTGTCTTCAGTATTTTCGTATTCGTAGTGTAAAGTTAACTCCCGCAAAATCTTGCCAACGTTGTGAATTCCGATCCGTTACGTATATGGTGTCACGCAAGCGTCAATGTAGAAGTTTTATAACGACGTATTCTTAATAGTGGAGACTTGACAGTATAGCAGTACAGATACGAGTTGTTTCCGATAACCAAGCAACTGCTTAGACTAAGAAAAACATCTCAACTTGAAAAATTAGATCCTTTGTCTTATTTTTTTATAATATCAGAAAACGAGGTTCAGCCGAACAAAAATAAGCTTTAAACCCCAATCATTTTAAAACTACGCAGAGTGAGGTAGAAGTGACAAGAAAAAAATTATCGGGGTGGTGAGAATACTGATGTATTGTCCTAAGCAGACCCCCTTCTGGCTTGTCACGCAATTATACCTTATCTAGGAGGAAAGACTGCGTGACGAAACCAACACCAACAGTAGTATTGATGGGAGGGGGTGATGAGGAGACTGATAAAGCTTAGTATCAAGAATTTTTGAATTTTTTTCCCCATTACTTTCCTGGTAGACTCGATCTGACGGAATACGTTTTCTTTACATCAAAGTGAAGAAGATATTTACTATTAATTTATACTGAAGTAGGCGTGGATAGATTACTTAAAAGTACTTAGAAGATACAGTAACAATATTCGAATTTAAGAAAAAAATTATATTATTAGATTTAATGTTTCCTCTTTATTGACAAACTCTATTTTTGTCTCGACTTATTTGAAAAAACGTTTGCTTATGCGTGCTAGCATTACAGGGAAATAACGACTTCATTTATGTCATTCTCGTTGGTTTACTGATGAAATTAAAAGAAAAGGTTTCGTATTTATCAAGTGAAAAAAGAAAAATCATCGATTTTGATGGTCACACGGGAAATGCGTCACGCCACTGACTATGTTTTCAGGTAACGCAATTTTTGAATTGTATGTCTTTGGAGTTGACTGGTTTCCAAACTAATGTTTTCTAATTACGTCTGAAAGAACCTCTCCACTGAGTCCGCCGCGGGATAAAATACTGAATCTCTGAAGTGCACTCCATCCAAGGTCCCTCCTGGGTAGGAGCTAGAAACTGGGTACACATCCAGCACTATGTATCCAGCCTTGCACATTGCCCAGTTGGCATACGCGTTGAAAAGCTGTACACGCTACAAAAAGATCAAAATATTGAAGATGAAATTACTGAAATGTATTTTAAAAAAAGAAGTATATGCGAGCGTTAGAAATTTCCCCCCTCCTCGTGTATCGCAACAGAGGTTAACTTGCGCGTCATCTGTTATCATGCATTGTGAAGACGACGCAAAAATTCCAGTTTTTGTTTTGGCTTTAGAATTGCTATTTAAGAAATGAGTATTTTCTTGGAGATTGTATGAGTACCTGTTCAGTGTGAAAACGCCTGAAGCAACCGCTGTACAATTCTCTTTGATCGTGGATGGCGGTGGTACTCTTCCAGATAACCGTTCCTCGATAATAGCGCTTCAGTACGCTAATAAACCCATTGATCACTTTCTGATAATTGTAGAAGCTAGCGCTTTTCAACAAATGCACGCCCGCGTTCAGGATCAGTGCACTATCCTGATCCATATCCGAGCGCGTAACAACGCTCTGTAGTTCGTAGAGGATTCTGGGAACGTTTATGGGCTTCCGTCCGAACATTAAGTTCATTTCGTCTTTAGCAGTCTGTTTTAATGCATACACCCATAGCATGGTGTGGTAACAGGCTCGGAACACTTGCCAACATAAAGGTCTTTTCAGGATTGATTGATAGAAATAGCGGTTCAAAGAGTCGCCATAAACCCACAACACACCTCGGCCCTGTTGGTGTCCGGATCTTCCAAGGCTCGTGGGGGAAGCTGTGTAAAGTAAGAAAATGCCAGGTTTTAGCTGTTTGCTATGACCACTGTTTCCTCCATCTATCTCACAATTTTCTTTACGTACAGTGCCTCCATTCTCGTGTTCAATGCCCTAACCCACCACCCCGCATTTATCCGCGCGATTGATCTGATAGACGCCGTGAAAAGAGAGGCTAAGCACTGAGTAGAATGCATGAGGCCTCAATGCCCTTTTCCTGGATGACGCAGAAGCCTTCAGCACATGGGCTTAAAAGTTACTGAATATGCTATCTTGTTTGCATCCCTAATGTTCTAACGCCCCATCACTAACTGGTATCAACTCTATTGTCACTCCTTCATTATCTTCATATCCCTATTGTTTTTCAGATCAAGTGACAATGGGATGCCTCGTTACATTCTGTTGTTACCCTTAACATAGTTTTAATTGGCCTGATAATGACTTATTTTCGTTTCTTCATCTCTTTATCCCTTTATTTCTCTTCATTTCATTTCTTCTCTTTATCCTTCTCTTTTGTCTTCTGAAATAAAACTTGCATGGACACCATATTTCCAATTTTGTTCTTGAAAGTGGTTACCTGTTTCATATGGACGCCATTGCTCTCCTAGCCATGCTCCGTATCCATCGAACAGCAGACGACATTTCTCCCGGCATGCAGTTTGGCTTACTGCTTTGAAAGCGTTAAGTTCTAAGCAGTATACAGAAAAAACGCATGACTAAAGGTATGCCGGACAGGTATAACTCTGAAACTGTTTAATAATAATCAAGTGAAACATGAAAAGACACAGTTGATCACCGCAGAGGTCACGGGTTGGAATCCCTTTAAGGCCTGAATTTTTTTCATAGCTTTAATTTACAGCTGCTTAAGTTGTGTACTGAAAACTGTGATGATCAACTATGTCTTCATACGAAATTCCATTCTACTGGCTTTTAAAAATCTCTCTAGCCTGTTCAAATAGCTTAAACATTTTTTGTTAAACATTGAAAACGGGCAAGGTTTCAAGGTGTAACTCGGACTCTGACTGACTCGGACTCGTTTTGTGCTTTATTTCGTGTCCTAGTATTTACCCTTGGCTATCAATCCTGGTGATGCAGGAACAGTAAATGTGATTTTTTTTCCTCCCAGAGGCTCTTGCAAGAAATCATGATTTCTGTTGCCCAGGCTCCCTGGAGGCTGGAATGATCCGTGGCGACAGCCTGAGAAGAGAGATAACAAAAAGCGTATTGAATATATAAAACGAGTACAGTTTTAAATGAACAAATTCTTCCATTGTTACCTCGGATGAACCAGTCTAAAGGTGGATCTTTGAATCCCTCGCACAATGAATAATCCAGAACGATTTCTGCCCTATAGAGCCCAGGCTCCTCTATTAGGAAGACGGCTTCGTATAATCCATTGTTTTTGTCATGTACGGCGGCCGCCATGTTTGACGGTCCACGGATGTCGACGCGCCAAGAGTCACCTCCAATTGTTTTATTTCGATTTTCTATCGAGACCGACTGAATGTAAATCTTGCTAACGAATCCCGCTGGCTTAATGTCCATGTGGCTCACGTAGCTTACACTAGCCCGCGTTTGAAGCTTCACGTCCAGCGGCGTTGCGTCCCAGGGCACCTGCTTTAAGCAATGTCCTATCATGTTCTTCCAGTCATATCTGCGCATGCGTATTTGGCACCAGGCCAGTTTGAAATCGACGACATTTTTTCTGTATTTCAGCTTTTCATCTTCGAGGGATCTTTTAGCGTCAGAGCACGAAATGAGATAGATGAGAATTACCATTGCCAGTGGAGTCATAGCACACTGTGGACAAGGTCAATAGTAGAGACATGATACTTATAACTGTTTTATGGTAATTCGGACGGAGACATTAACAATGGTGATTGTAGAAGGTGTGAGATTTCCCCTTGTTCCAATGCAGGTTACAGTGCCTTTGAAAACCCTATATGGAGAAAGAAAAGATAATCTATTTGAACATTAAATAGAATAACATCACATCCCTTTCTATTTTTTTTTTTTAACGAAGAGTTACTCATCGCTACATCTATGTACTGAAATATGCAACTGTGTGACTATTCAAATTAGTCTACAAGGGATGAGAGACTTAGTCATTCATATATGTCTGGTTTCTGTGGATCCCCCTCAAGTTATCTATAAAATCACTTCCGGCTTCAGAAACCCAATACGGAGACACGAATTTTAGTGATCATGTGAACAGCTCAAGCGCTAGCCTGCGTTGCCAGCGTTTTCGTACTCAGAGCTTTTTCCCGCGTTTTGGAATGCGCGCAAATTGGAACGACCGCAAAAGGGATCGTCCAAGCTGGGTCTTTAGGCCTGGTGAGCTATTGCTCTAATTTGCGCCCCTCCAGAACCCAGAAAGCTCCAAGTACAGGAAAACATGCTACACTGGCTACTCAAGCGGGTTAGCACCCATTTATATTATATCCTTCACGAAAACATCTGCCAACACTCCGAGCAATATTATCAGCCGAAGACCTGGATATCATATCTAAAAAAATCTTGATAGGGTTAATGTATAGAAAAAGGCCTATGTGAAGTTCCGTTTTACTTTTCATCCTCTCTTGACCGCAGATTCTCCTAACTTACATCAAGAGAGTTTAGGAGAACTAGTAAGGAGAGTTTATATGTTCAGCTTGGAGTTGACACAATGCGAAGCTTCTACGTAAAATGATTGGCACGAGTCCATGCAATGAAGTTATTATTTTCATAGGTTGATCAACATTGTAATTTCATTGAGATCAACAACATTTTTTACATAGGCTTCGCCGAAACATTGTTTCATTCAAATATTCATAACAATATTTTAGTTTGACTCTACGAGCAAGACAAATTTTATCATCCTTGTTATTTCTACATATAAAACAATTACAAGACTACATACTTACAAGTGCAGACGCTGAACCTGAAGCTAAGATCTTGTCAACTCTGTCCCTTGATCTCCGTCATCAGAGTTTCGTTTCTAATAAAGGTGTTAACGTGTGATCATATCTCGCTTCATTTATTTTTCATACACCCAGATCGCCTAAACAATTGTCACACATGTAAGGCTGTGTCATGAAACAAGTCAAGCCGCTAGCGCGAACGAACAGGTATATCAAACCTTTATTAAAGTCCTCCGCGCGCGGTCTTAGGTCGTTACCGTCCGAAACGTAACCTCGCAGTCGACAACTTTCAACTCGGGTTTGAGCGTCGCGTACATTTTTCTCGCTCCTTTTTATCTGAGGTCAGCGTTCGCAGATCACATAAATAGAAATTTTGCGCCGTTTGGTAGGACGAAAGGGTCAGATAGATTTTTTAACCTTGGCGTACTGCAAGTTTAAGGTACATCTATCAGTCCCGCTCTTTTTTTTCTTTGAGGAGCCCTGGCAGAAATTAGCATGCATGATATGATATCACTGGAACCTGTATACGGTTTTTTGAAATAATATACTCGACCCTCCACATTAAAAAAAAAAAAAGTAAAATAAAAGATATATATAAGATATCGCCTAGAATGTATCTCTGTCGGTGTTTATTGAAGCTTCAATGCAATTGATTCTTGAGAGAAAAGTCGAGCTGTTTCCTGAAGAGAACAGGTTTTTTCCTCAAGGGTAGAAAATGGAATCGAAGGTGAAAGGTCATGGAGGTTACTCACCCACTCCAAGAGACGGCGATCCATGAATCTCTTACCCATGGCCACTTACCTTTTCGATTCATGCCTGAGTTGTAGACTAAAAACCTCATCAATTGGGTAAGATTTTTTCTGCACGTAATCAATGTAGAGCGAGCGGTTGTGAGATGGGAACTGTACATGTATGTAAAACTGGAGGTAAAATTTTTGCTTACGAGAAAATTGCTTTTTTCAAAACCACGATAACACAAGTACAGTTCTGTGAACTTAAGCGAAAACAGGAAACCCAAATACAATTTTAACCGAGGGAAAGAAGCTGAAAATCTGCTTTTTCAGAGCAGCCACTTTTTTGGTTTCTTTGTCTTAATTTTGACTCAGAAAAAGCGAAATGTCGAAGATTATTTTTCCGCATAGACCGTTTTCATAAATGGCCGCCAATTTAAAATTCTTTTGTATGCATTTAAATTAGCCTTACTTACCTCGTTCCAGAGTTAACATTCTTTTGAATTACCAACTTCAAAATGAGGTTAGTATGACTAATTTTAATACTTTCAAAAGACTTTTTGATTGGCCGCCATTTTTGAAAGTGGTCTATAACCCTGTAGAAAGAAATAGTAAATCTCGCAATCACGTAAATCTCACATTAATAATGGCCGTTTAACGGTAATGCACTTGTAAATTTTCTCCACGTATGCGTTCATAGACCAATTCATGAGCTCCTGACCAATTTCAGTTAAAATTTAGCCCAACATCTGTAGACTTCAGCACGAGACTCCACAAACTTTTCAATTATTCCCCAGAACTTCGTACTGAGGCCTATGCGTTAAACTGAATTTTAATTTGTACGTTACATTATTCTGTCAGTCACGTGGTCGGCGCAACGATGGGCTCTGGAGGATGAATGACTTCCAGATGTCCTATTATCTCGTCTCCAGAGCTTTCCGTCTCGATCTTTTAGCTCACCTCACCCATATTGCAGTTACCTTCAAATATGTAGATTTTTCTGTTACCCATGAACAATCATAACTCGTATTTTCTGATTTTATCAGTCATCTTAACATTAGGGTTTGGAGGATAGTAATCTACGATCGATCAGATGAAAAAAAGGACGCGTAATCGATCAGACGAAAACAAGGACGCGTACGCCTGATGGCAGATAGGGAAGTTGAAAAGGGAAGGGGACTTATTAAATCTTTTACTATATAAACTCGTGAGTATTAGATCTTTCTTTCATAATGAAACGTTTTCGCAGTCTTCTTGAAAAATCACTGAATCCGATCAGAGACTGAGTAATATTGCTCGCTTCTCTGAGAAGGCGGACGAAAATAACGACATGTGACTACGCTTCAGCCCTATGTATTATATACAGTTTGTACAGTTTGAATGCACCCGTCAACCTCGTTCTCAGGGATTCTCCCTTTTTTTCCTCCCACCTTTAAGAGAAAAGCACTGGGAACGAGGTTGATACATTCAAACTGTTATGATTTATGGTCACTTTTTCAAGGCTTGTAGTACAGGCCACGTATTCTAGGTCACTAATAGGCCTTGACAACGGAAGTCAAGTTGTAAAGTATTTTTCCAATGCGTCCTCTGCAGGGTAGAACACAAAGTGTGGATAGTGGATACCATCAATAGTGCCATGTGGGTATGCTGCACTGATGTGATACACATCCAACACAGGGATACCAGCTTCACATAACTTCTTCATAGCGTAGGCGTTGAACAGTTTAATTCGCTGTGAAAAGAAATGACATTGGTGCGCATTTGTAAATATTTTCGTTCACCTCACGGGTAGACATATGAACAAAAGTTCAAAAATGTTCGCAAAGAACTTAACAAGCTTTACGGCCGATAAAGTAATTCTGTGTTGTTTCTTCGTTTTTGTTTGGCTTGGGATCCATTTTACACCTAGTGGATTTCAAAAATTGTGTGGCATCCAAAGCAAATGTTATCTTCTTTTCAAGTCAATCAAAGGCAAAGAAATCCCACTCGGGATTGTGCTAATGCCCACAGCTTTTCCCGCGTTTACACCGGCTACATGCATGCCTTTGTCACGTGCTCTAGTTGGTTCGTCTTGTTTGTTTTCTAACTTGTTTTACCAGTTTCATTACCTGTTCAGTGTGAAAGCGTCGAGAACAGCCAGTGTACAGCTCGGTCTGTTTGCCAAGGGAGGGCGTGGTCTTCCATATCACCTTTCCTCTGTAGTTTTCCCTTAAAAGTCGGATAAAACCTTTGATGACCCTCTGGTAATTTTTAAAACTTGTGCTTTTCAAGAGGTGAACTCCAGCGTTTAGTACTAAGGCGCTGTCTTGGTCCATTAAAGGCTGTGTTACGACTCTACGGAGCTCCTCTAGTACTTGTGTCACGTTAATATCTCGACCTCCGTAACTACGAAACGAGTGACAACCAAGATATTCAGTACCTGATGAATCTAATAACGACATCTGAAGATTCGTCAGCGTTATAAACTGAGAAAAGAATTTTTCATAGCTAGGTTTATATGAATACCCCTATTACGATTTTGCAATCTCATAGTTAAAAAAAATTGATTTAAAAGAGTTGGTCAAAAGAGGGAATGGGGAGAGGGGTTTCAAGTTTCCTTTGACAGAAAATGTGTATACACTTGTTGATTTACTTTTTGTCCAATTTATCACCTTTCATTTTACTACTGATGACAACTTGAGCCTACAAACAATCAGACACGACTCCCGACACAGCTCACGATGCTCAACAAAACCGGCAGCTCATGAAAGTGCCCTTTTACCAACTTCGGTGCAGGGCTCTGCTTCTGAGCTGAAATTAAGTCTGCATGCTGGCCTAACAGATAGCTGACTGAGATTTTGAGAACCACCTTTAGGCTACTATCAAAAACGATTTTTCCTTAATGTTTTCACAATATTCTTTTTGATGTTAATTTAAACAAAAAGAAAAAGAAGAAGAAACAAGAACGCTTGATCGTAGGTTCGTGTTAATTGTAAGAACTTGGTATAAATTTAAAGGTTCATAAAAGGACGTTTATAGCCACTAAAACTTTACTACCTGAGGTCCATTTCGTTTGAGTTTACGGATCCTAACCAGTAGACCCAGACATCTGTGTGATAACAAGCGCGGAAAACGCGAGTGCACAGCTGTCGTCGTTGAAGAGATTCGTAGAACCGTCGATTATGCGAGTCGCCATATATCCATAAGACACCAGACCCCTGCCTGTGGCCTGACCGCGGGGAACTGTAATCTACTGAGGAAACCGCAGCTTTAGTACATCACTTTTTCAATTGTAGGAAAATAGTCAGGAAACCATGTATTGTGGGTTGAAATTCAGAATAAAACAGTTTCTCCACTTACCAGTTTTGTAAGGCACCCAGTATCTATTGATCCATCTACCAAAACCATCCCAGAGTAAATTACATCCCTCATTACACCACTGAGTACTCGTGTTGAACAGTGAATCTAAATCTGAGAGAATCAGAGCGGGAGAACCACAAAAAAAAGCATGAAAGCACAGTGATATGTCTAATATTTTGAACAGAAAATTAAACCGATGAACGATTTTCACACTGAGAGGAGAAAACTAAAATTTAAAGCAAAACTGATTTTTGTAAAACTTAGGCAAGAAACAGTACCTGGATCTCTTTAGAAAGAAAAGAAAGTACATGACTTGATTATAAGAAACTGTGAAGGTTAACGGAAACCTGAAAGTTTAGAGCGACATATAAAAAAACTATCAGCGTGTAAGTTCGCATCTCGCTTAAAAGAACATAACTTTCAGGCCACGCTATCATGTGACCACTATGCAGTTGGCATGTCTAGCCGATCGTAGGAGTAAATTCACAGAACTACCCACATTGAGCATCTTGTAGGTCAGCAGGTGGAACCTGGATGGAGAAATAAGCACCGTAAAACAGGGGTCTGTCAATATGGTCATCTGATGCTACTAAAGTTCCTGGTCTTTGGAAAGATCCATGGCGGCAGCCTACGAAAAAAAAGCAAAAACGAAAAAAAAGCAAAAACGAAAAAAAAAAATAATAAACTAGCCAATCGCTTGTGAGTACGTGATGGCCATTTTTGATACCGTAAAAAGGTTACCATAGCAACGACGTAAGACCAGTTTTAGAGTTGAGTGCCTATAACTCAGGTATCGAGTATGGCACGCTACCGTGTCATCGTAATGTCGTTCAGGGTTGTTTCTTTATTATGTAGGTCTGAATTCAGTACGAATATTTTTGTCACCTTTTTTGAAAAGTTTAATCTTCACTGACATTCTGATTACAGCTCTATATTAACTATAAGCTATAAGTTATTAGTTCTAAGCACTCAAGAGTAAAATCAGGGATGCCGTTTTGTTGTCATGACGACTAGCGGGATCAGCAACGAGCGGGTTGAGAGCCTGGAACAAGCTAGTTTAATGCAATTATTGTAACCCTAGCTTTTGAAAAGAGTTGTAATCTCGATCCATAAAGATTGAGGAGCTGAAAAAAATACTAGAAACTGTCCTTAGTTACCTTACTCCTAAAATCAGCAAACCATGATGATAAATGCGTCTCACCTCTGCTAAACCAATCAGAAGGCGGATTCTTAAGACCGTGACACAGTGTATAATCCAAAACAATGTGCAGCGAATAGGTTCCAGGCTCCATGGGAAGAAACATAGCTTGATATGTGCCATTTTCCATGTCGTGTACCGAGGCTGCAAGATCCGCCTGGCCGTTCACTTGCATACGCCATGCATCACCACCGAACGTCTTTGTGCGGTTCAAGACTGTCACAGACTGAATGTAAACCTTACTGAAATGTCCTGCAGGATTGATTTCTGCCCCGGAAATATAACTCAGGTTCGGGCTAGTTTTGAAGTCCTCTGCCCATACGTCGAAACCCCAATGTCGCGTGTAGCTTGGACACGAGTGAGTGTACGTCCTCCAGTCAGTTCGCAGTGTACGTTCTCGGCACCAGTTCTTCTCAAAATACTGGTAGGGTTCCTGTTGAAGGGTCAGGTTTTCGTAGAAGAAAACAAGAAGCAGTAGTAGGGTTGTTTGCTTTGGAAGAACGGCCATGCGCGTAGCCTGCAGGTACTGCCGGGAAAAGTGTCCACATCAACATCCAGGTTAGATTTACAATCAGACGATCGCGTTGATTCTTTTATGCAGTTAAGACTTTTGCATTTCTCTGCACAAAAAAAAGAGAGCTAAGTGGCTTGTCCAAGAACCCAGCCTGGACCCCCTCGATCCGTCGAGAGCACAAACCAAGAGGCCACCGCGCCTCCACAACTGGAACCGAATCGAGATATATCAGACATTCCTAGTTCTAAAGGTCTATCAAGGACTTCATGCTATCAAAAATGCGACTAATAGGCACATAGTCTACCACAGCTTAACATGTTAGCAAATATGAGTTCACTTTATAATTACAGTATAGTGTTTCAGCAATTAAGAACAGTTCATAGGTTTCACAATTGGCATACAAGTGCAAAACATATCGATGCTGTAAGCAGCTAGTTATCAACAAATCCCAGAATGCAAGTCAGTGCACGTAGCGCTAAAAATAGTTTTTCAAAATGAATTGTTCGTGAAGAAAAAAATATCGTTTGTAATCACCAAACAGGAAATAACCCTCTACTGAAATTTTCTTTCATGTTGTCTCTCGAATTCATCAAGGTAAAAATTTTTGACAGAATGTGATATAGAAGGTTAATTAATTAAGGCTATATCGAAGTAACATTAAGCGAGAGCCTAAAAGCGAAAACTTACCTTTTACCATAACGTCATAACTTGGATTAGATTATGAAGACAAAGCAAAGCTATGGCTTGTAATTTTTTTTCAAACAAAGCAAAAAACAATAACAGTAATAGTTGTCACAGGTAAATTAGTTGTAGATGGGCGCCATTTTATTTTTACAGGTTCCTAGTCTTCGTCTGGTTTGCCACCCGCAGCCATGTGGCCACTCAAAGATCTCTCATGCACGGCCAGGCATTAAACACAGCGGGATCTGGGTACGATTACATAATCACTTCACTTCTACGACTTGATCAGGCGGAAATGAAACGCCGTAGCCGGACAACGCCTCGCATGCGGCTGGTGTATATTGACCAATCAAGATTGTTTAGGCAGGAATAAATGTCCTGAAGTTATGTAATATATGTAGGCAGGGAAAGCATTTTACATAAATCGTCAATACGCTGTCCTTTCGATTTGTTGTGTTGAACATGTTTCTGTATTGCTATAAAATCGACAAATGCGAGCCGGAACAAGTGACTCTTTATTCACTTGAAACTGTACAATTATATCTTCATTGGTAAATATTTCTTGCATCTTATAATTGGCTTTCAAGATTGATTCGTTCACACGAGAAATGTTTTTCCACAACGTAGATTTAGATATATATATTTATTTTTTTCTGAAGCATCTCAGCGGTCCGGAATCCTAAATCCTTGAATCTGATTGGCTAATTCCGCGCGCTCGAGCGGTCCGGATTTTCCCATACGGACCCCGTGTACGGACCGCTCCGAGCAGTCTCCAACATTCGCGGCTATTTTAGCAGCTTTTTGTTACACTAAAAATCTCCATGAAATGTAAATCATTTATTGCTCAGTTTAAAATCAGCGAAAACTGAATCTCTTTTAAATACTTCAGTTTACTTGACCGAAACGTCATACGCACGCGCACGGTCCGTCACCCTAATGAGCAAAAAAAAGAAAAGAAAAAACAATGCCAAATGAGAAAAATTTACAAATTCACAAACTTGCACGTAACCTGTAGGTGGCAGCGCTCACGAGAAGGTCCCTATAAATGCCTTCAGTCCGCCTAGCTCAAGAGCTATTTTTTTCTTGCGAATGTCAGAACTCCTGCAGACGCCAACGGTCCGGCGCCGGCGGACATCGGCGACGATGCAAACGGAAGGTTTTTGAACTCGCAACTCTTGTTTTATGGGCTTATACAGATTACACATTAAAAGAAACATCTTTCTCTCGGAGTTCTGCCGGCGAAATTCGACTTCTTTTCACTCGTATCCGGTTTGCGTTTATGTTCTTCGATTTCTTGTAGCCATTCGTCTTGGTTGAAGAAAGAACCTTTGTTTCTCGAAGCGAGGTCTGCTGCCGCTTCACAGCTAAATGCTTTCTTCCCTTTCTTTGGTCTTAGCTTTGACGAAGAAAAGGGACATGCATGATCTTTTTTTCTTTTTCGAAGACGTTCATAGATTTCACACGACGACAACTTTGAGAGCTTCCAAGTCCTTGCAAGTTTAAACACCAGCCGGTTCTTTTGTCATTTGCAAGATTAAAGGGTTCTGAAGGTTGGAAATAGAATAACAAGGTTAGTTTCTTTTGCAATCAAAAACGCCCAACTTTTCACCTGGTTGTTCAAAGCAGGATCAAGCTTGTCTTAGATTTTCATGAATCTTGGTTCGAGTGTGCTTTTTTGCTCACCAGTTTAGACATCGACTAATCTAAAAGGAGCCTTAAAACATTAGAAATGAACAGCACTGTTACATAAGAGAAATTAAAGGTTGAAATTTTAATCCTGGATTAGTGTTAAATGGCTTTTAAAAACTCCTATTCCTGGGACAGACACACCTTATGGCCGAAGCATTTTATTTATTTGGCACTACATGGAAATGATACGAAGACTTCCTTCTACGATTTATTCATAACACAGGACAGTTTTGAAAATATGTGAAAGGAATACTTTTATTTCAACTGACGAAAGGAGGACCCTGTGACTTTCCAGGAGCGAAGCCACGTGTAGATTAGGATACCAGGAGCTTGAAATACTCGAATGCACACGGTAAAATTAATTGATGACGTTTATTGGAAGGGAGCGATGAATCAACAATCGAGGAATCAGGATAACAATATATAGATGTACTTGTGATGTGAAGTCGTAATAAGGTTGCGGTTGTGAATGTGTGATCGTGTGATTCGATCTAAAAGCAAAACGGTACAAAAGGCTTGTAAGCTAAATACTAGCGAAGATACAGAACATAAATCAAGGATACCGAAGGAACATAGATCTTAACTATAACAATATGATTACAAATAAAACATGTATTAAAGACTCACTTTGATCTTGCTCCTGCGAGCGTAGCAATAGAAGAAAGGATAGATTAAAAACGATAGCGGTGGCATGAACTGGGGAGGACGTAGATCGCGTAAATAAGTGATAAACCGACGTGGTGTCTCTAATTACATTAGGTTACATTATAAACTGAAACTTGCATTGATCACCGCAATCTGACAGCATGAATAGAAAGTTTTAATTGAAAAGGCAGGAAAAAAATTGAAACAACTTTTAAAATGTTAACGCAGTACGTTTCACGAAAGAAAAAAAAAACACAGGCTCTACCTATTCTCGTCCCCAGATCCTCCTATAGGACATTCACGAGCCTACGCGATCAGCGGTTGTAGCGTTTTGAATGGCAACGTGGTACATGACTACCCATAGTGGCCCAAGTGGACAAAGCGGGAACTTACTCATCTACGTAGTGTAAGTAGGTTTTTATTACTTTGTACACATTGATTCTATAGTTTTTCAATTTGAAACGCATGTTAAGACAAAATTTTCTAAGGGAAACATGTTTACGACCTCGTAGTTGGGTAAACTTTAAGATACGTAAGACATCTGTAGGCAAATGAATGAATGAATGACATATTTTACCCTCTAGAATCGCGTATGGAAAGTGTGATATAAAATCTTTAATTTGACTGAACAAGGAACTTTCAATACTAAATTTGTTTTGCCCTAGTCGTCAGTGCAGTCATTTTCCGTGGTCGCGAATTATCGGTATTTTCTCGCGATCGAGTCGATTCGCCGCCATGTTGGTTTAGGAAAAGTGGGCGGGGAGGGGGTGGGGACGCTGGTCAGGAAAAGAAACGTCTGCTCGTAAAACGTATGAAAAGGGAAAACACCCTCAAATTCATTGCACATGGCTGATCTCCCAAAAATGAGCAGCCAGCGAAATTGTTTTCCAATAAATATAATTTAATTTCCAACTCTGCTTTGTAGAGTACAAATAACACGCGAAACGAGTACATG
>Ga0126337_10001084_pt1 | contig 15770 bp, 9 predicted proteins | sample DipCmetagenome_FD_92527 | JGI IMG/M metagenome (GOLD analysis project Ga0126337, IMG submission 92527) | Coral microbial communities from La Bocana,Puerto Morelos, Mexico - Diploria C A metagenome | ecosystem: Host-associated > Invertebrates > Cnidaria > Coral | place: La Bocana,Puerto Morelos... | reverse complement strand
GCTATTTGTCGCATTTTCCGATAAACTATAGCTAAAACTTTAACCCATTATAATTTAGCTCGTGTCAAAAATGTTACGTATTGGACGAATATTTTCGTGTTTAATGGCACTACAGTCGATTTCCGTGTCAGAGTTACTTAAGTTCCTTTTTTTCGAAAACGCACTTGTAAAATATCAGAACTGTAGACTTTTCCACTGAAGTTTACAATTTTGCTTTCGTTGAAGTATTTTTTTCTTATATTCAGGCAGATTTCAATTACGTTAAGGAAGCAGAGAATATAAACATACCCGAACATAAAAGGAAATTCGACAGACACTTGACAATTTTCGTCGTTTCGTGCGAAGTTTGTAAAACTCTTACCTGTGACAATTTTTGTCTTAATAACATTCCAGTTCCAAGCTTGAAAGCGTAATGTCGCATTTCTGTTCTTCGTTTCAGAATTCCCAAAGGCAAGGTCTGTGGTGCAATGGCGTAACGGTGGTTCCCTGAATCGAAATAAATCTCTTCATATTCTAATGAGTTTGTGGAGTTCACTGGTTTTATGCTCAATTAACGATTGACACGCATGAGTTCAAAGACGGATACACAAAGTAAATACTAGAAACTAGGCGAAAGATGTACAAAAAATCTTCGCTGATATTTAATATGAAACTATTTAAAAAAAATAATTCCACAGAATTCGAGTTTTTGTGAGGGTTTAGAAGTTGTTTTGCCGGCGACTATGGGCGGGATCGCTAATTTTGCTTCATAAAAACAATCGAGGGCGCGCGCTGAAGGTTTTCATTTTCGATCTAGTTTACAGTGTGTTGAGAACAAATTACTTTGCTCAAGGTCACGCGGCTTTATAATCTGGATTTCTTTCCAAGCTAGGAGTCTTAATTTTATCATGAAGAGGTCACGTTAATGCTCTCAGAGGTTTTTTATGTTTATTTTGGCCTTGCTTGTGGCATATATATTTTTAGTTCAAGCTACATTGATATAATATATTTATATTTCACCGTGTGGGCAATGGAAACAACGGTTATTGCACGCTGACAGAGTTTTTGTAAGGTTGGTTATGCAAAGACTTGGCGGTGAAACCTTTTTCTTTTAAAGGAACATTTTATTTCTACCATAAATACGCATATCTTTAAAAACCTTTTTCATTGTAGAGTTTTTAATCCATGTAAAAACACATTTAGCCCCAATGTATTCACTGGCTGCTGTAATTATTTTGGACAAGACCCAAATACCCTTGATCCAAACAAACTGGAGGTTTACCGGAAAATACGCCTTATCCAGCATGCCCTATCAGACATTATGGCGAGGGTAAGATAATCTTTCATTTGGCATGTTTCCGATGTATAAGACGCTCTTGTCCATTTCGAAACCCAATTTAAACAAATGGAGCCATATTGTCGACTGAACGGGAAAATAAAACGTCGGAAATTTTGTAATAATTGATCTTAAATACAACAAATAATCTTTATCTCTTAACTTTCGGGTGGCAGGCTCGGTTAATCTCTACTGTTACTGTTGATGGATTGCGAGAATAAATTCACTATCATGTTTTTCTCAAACGCACACGGCGATTAGCCTTATTTAAAAGAATTGATTCAAAAACGTCGGCTTTTTTATTAAGAATTCTTGCAGTAGTATGAAAGCAGGGCAAACCTTCAGAAAATCATGCCTCTTGGTCGAAGCGTGCGATTTATTTTTGAGAAGGCAGTTGACGCACGGGATTATCAGTGAGGCAAAAATGTTGCTGTTAAGTTTTTTTTTTTGTTTAAAAGAGAAACGCTCTCAACTTATGTCTTACTCGGATATCCGTTTCTAGGATATTTTTAAGTATTTTTCGTGGTTATGTCAATGTGAGGCTTAAACCCTTACGTGAGGAAGCCGTGCCAAGATTATCTTTTACATAGGCTATTAAAATATAGCATTTGCGTTCAAAAAACTGTTAGCTATGCCTAGAGGCAATAAAAAGACAAAAGACACATTTACCGGATTGTCAAACGCTCGTTTTTCAAAAGCAAGCCCCATTAGATCTTTGCGGGAAGTGAGCTGTCTTTGTCGTCCCCTTGGGGCTTCTTAAACACACTGCGTTGTAAGGCATTTGTTAGGAGATAAGTGGCTTTATAGGAACCCACTGATGACAATATCTCGTTTTAATCGCACATGTCATTGCAAGCCAGTTCAAGTGCGGTCTTTTGAACAATTGCGGGGGCTATTTCAACACTGGATATGACAACAATGCTACGATAAACAATGCAAGGAAACGTGCTTTTAGAAAAGTCGGGATCAACATGTCGTTGAATTAACCCCCTTGTTTGATCTTTCTCTGTACGGGCTAGACTCTCTGGCGCTACTCTACTTAACTTATGGCTAGCGCTGCTTGACACTTCTTTCACGTGGTCAAGGGCCTTATCCGGGTTTCTATATTTTTTTTTTTTACAGTGAAATTTTGTACGCAATGCAATTCTGAGCTAGCCGAGCATTCTCGAAAAGTCGATGTAAACGAAATCAAAAAGCAGGAACATTGCATCGAGATGTGGGCACACGAACAATTTGGTGTTTCGCTGCGAACTTATTTTGACTGTCTCTGTTTTCGCCTTGTTTTGTTAAATTTTTTGGGGCATTTTTTGTTCGTTTCTAATATTAATAATATTTAATACCAAGAGAATACCTTGCTGTAAGAAAAATTTTCCTGCCATTTCATGCAAGTCAGAAAATACCTGACGTTCTGCCGACAATGTTCGCGTAAATACTGCCCAGACTGATTAAAATCTTCTGGTTGTGAATGTGCCGCACTCTAGAACATTAGCCTTTTGATATTGGATTGATTGTTGTTTCAAAATATCTCGTTGTTGATTTCTAACAAAGGCCCACATCGCACATTTATACTTCTTTTATGTCATGGTTCGTGAAAAAAAAGCCAGCTCAATGCAGGCGCGTGTCGCGGTGCAGTGTTTTTGACAGATACGATTTTGAATGGTATCTAACGATATATACTGAGTTTCTTAGTGCCAAAACATTTCTATTTGCGATATTGCCAAGACGCTTTTCTTTTCACGTGAAATATGCTTTTTTTTTTATAAAAGAGTGGATTTTAAGTTTTCCAGTTTTTTTTTGAAAGTTATTGTTTCAACATCGTTCTTTCATTCTTTTCGGTAACCTTGGAGATTCCATTTATTAGCAAGTCAATGATATCACGTAGAATATTACCGGCTTTTTTTATGACTTTTTTTAGTCTTGCTCCCTAGATCTTTCTTTGAATATATCGGACAACTAGATATTAGTTCGAAACGTGAAAAAATCTGACAACGCGAGATTCTCTCAAGTGCGGCAAAACTTACTGAAATCAGGCCTCTAACGCCGCACCCCGCATTTGAAAAATATCACCAAAACACGTTTACAGCGCGTAATTTTAGAAAAATTCCCCTTGGCCATCATTTAATTGCTATAATTGCGTACTCACCCACGACACGTCGAGACTGATAAAATAAGGAGCTCTTCACTCGAAACTCATCCAGCGAAATTGAACTAGACAGCAATTGTTTACCGCTCCAAATATACTGACCTATTAACGAATTTCTGTCCCTACGTGCCCCTTTATCTGCGATATTATTACTATTTAAAAAACAATCGATTACGTTTCGACATTCTCTGTATTCTTTGCTCAACACCCCTGCTGGGGTATTATTCCGCCCTCGATTATCAGGTTATTGTGTTTAACACTGCGCGCTAAAACCTCCGCCATGATGGCGACACATTTGACCGCTTTCTCTTTGGCGCGCTAATCCGAGGGGCGGCCCTTTGACGTCACTGTGCCTCAGTGTGGTTGCGACTCTTAAGTTCCTTAGCATCATCAAGTGAAAGGGAGTTGTTCTTTATTTTCTCGTGACTTAAACTGATCAGAACCACGTGCTCAGAAGTTTCTTTTTTTTTCTGAAACGGCTGACGAGTGTTTAATTCACCGATTCTTGTGCGTTTACCTCCTCTGTGTTTAGGCGTCCTGTGATTCCTCATTAAAACTGAAACCTTTTTTTAATACTAATTTTTTTTTCTGCTCTTCATACCAACTAAGCAATCAGCGAATGATCAGCCAATGTTAGATGCTCACCTTGTACGCATTTGTGTTACTATATCAGGTTAAGGCTGATCACAAGATAGCTCCCAGTATTTTGCAAGGGTGCCCTTAGCTAACACGCACAGTTTGCTAAAACTCATGTATAAAATTCAGTGGAGAAAAGTCCTCCGAGAGCATGCAAAAACACAACGCAGGGAGCAATGCCAGAATTTCGAACTCGGAACTTTTGGATCAGCGCCCTGATCATGAGGCTTAAGCGCGCTTTCCAAAAGAAAGGAACAGATTTGTACTACGTGATCTTCCAAACCTGCCAAGTCATCATGGCGAACAAATTATGAAACTGGTCCTTTCTGGAGATATCGAGTGGGGTTTCTTTCATTAATAATCAATGAACACGAACGAGCGCCAATAAACCTGTTTCGTTTAATGTAAGCATTAAATACGCGGGATTGAAATTCTGTCCAAGATACAGGTGCAGGTTTTGCGCTTGGAGTGTGATTGCACACCAAGACTGTAACAGTACATGACTTAATACACGTAAACAAAATTTTTGAAAACGTGAAATGAAAGCCTGTGTAACGACCACAAACTGTGTAGAATTCGAAAGTGACGCACGAGTTGACAACACGCGTGTGACCACAAACTGTGTAGAATTGAAACCGACGCACGAGCTAAGAACGCGCGTGACAGAAATCACGCTTTGCACGTGAGGGAGAACTACATAGCAACAAGTGCGACGCTTAGCAACGAACTTTAAACTCAGAGTACGTGCATCCAGCTGTTTTGAGAAAAGCAAACGAAAGCAAATAAGCGCACGCGACAATTTCGATAGGTATCATCGCAATGGTGGATTACAGTTGCTCGACTGAAGCTCAAGGTGTTTCAACATGATAGAAAGAAACAGCACAGCACGTGTATACATGCTTCCCCTTTCGTCTCGCTGAAACATGGCGAAGCTCAAACAAGCAACGACAAACTATCTCTATCCATAGTACCATCCGGCATTGTCTCGAACGCTTTTCACGCTTTGGGTGGGACAAGTCGAAACAGCTATTTCGCAGCCAACTTATATATGTTGGTGAATACGTCAACCTAAGTGTTATAATTACAAGGATGTTGACACTTGTAAAAAGCTGTGCCTTTTAATTTTAATAAAACAGTTTCTTTTGCGGATTTTAATTTGGTCTACGTTGCACGTGCAAACCAGAAGAGAGTGCGCCTTGTATCGTGGAATTGAATTTTTGCCACATCTTCAAAACTACAACTGCAGCGACAAAATCTAGAGTATGAGAACCGCAATGATGGCATGTTTTGTTGGTGTGCAGCTGGCCAGAAGTGAGCAAAGCCGTTTCACATTAAGCAAGAGGATAACCCTAACAGAAAGGCATACTTTTATTCCATGATCGAGCGTTAAATATGAGTTGCCTCAGTCTAATCATCTCATATCCAACCGTGGCGCGAGTGGAAGAACTTTTTAACATAAAAGTGAAAACGCCCCCCGAACTTGCGCGTATGCTTAATTACCATATTGGGATAATCGCTCATATACCGTAATGGCTAAGCCAATGAATATTCTTAAATTGTATTATCCAATGGTCCAGCTTTTATATAATACAGAATACATCCCACCACCAAGGAAAAAAATTTGGGCATTAATTAGTTATAGCTCTGAAGATGGAGGTGAAGGGTGACAAAATCTTGATTTCTTTGTAGAACTACTCATGCTTGGGTATATTTAAAGCACAGCTGTAGAGGTGAAAATTGTTTTTCTTTTCACCAATAATTTACTTACGAAGAAAAACTTTGTATATACCTTCAACACTCTTGACTGGCAATAAAATGTCTCTGTAGCAAGGGGTCGCTTGGTACTGTCCGTATGCTGAAGTTGTACTCGCCTCGCTCGATGCGCACTGCTGTTGTTTCGTGGGTCTTGTTTTTGAGCATATGCAGATATTTTATTGATTGTTTTTGACAAAAGCTGTCAGGTGTTCCATCGGTTTTTTTTTCTCGCAGATGTAAACTTTTCACCAGTTGTACAAATTCATCATTGGCTTTCACCGCTTGCGTCTCGAGTGCGGCTTTTAAAATGAAGGAAAACAGTCGGATGAGATACCTTCCCAGGACATTACAGCAGTTCGCTGATTTTAAATCATGCCATCGAAATACAGCCAATCAGGATACAGGAAAGCAGTTGTACATTCGATGCTATAAGACCCAAACTTCCCATGGAGCACCGCACATGTATGTCGCGTCGATTGTGTTGGCCGCTTTATTGTGTATGGTATGATATACAAAAGAGTTATGCAACGCTCCCTCGTGGTATACCATGGCATGCCCCACTTGTCGCTTGTAGGTTGCAAGATTTCTGTCAAATCGTTGTTACAGTTTTCGCCCCTTGGTAGCAAGCGATACCTTAACTTTTATGAAGGCACGGATTTTTGAAGAACTTCTATCCCGTGACAAAGTACCATTCCGAAGTTCAACACAGATTTTGTTGCGCATACTATTTGGATAAAACAAAGTTGGCGAAAGCCTGTGTTACGTCCCCCCCCCCCCCCCCCCCCACAAAAAAAAAAAAAAGGGAGAGAGGAGGGGGGGGGGGGAGGTGAGAAGCGTATGTATTAAAACTCGTCTTAAAAAAAATATTACAAAATAAACAACAATTTTTTTGCCGCACAAATTTGTGTAAAAAAAAAATTGGGAGAGACATGGTTTTTGGCCCCCCCCCCCCCCCCCCGAAAATGAAAAATCGAAGTGAGAGAGATAGAGAGGGCGTGTGTTAGTGAACGCTTATAGGTTAACCTCCTGTTACATAATCAATTGACATTCACGTTTAAGCCAAGGGCGACGAATTTAAAACGAGCTTTAATCAAATGTTTTGTTTCTAGTACGACTCGAAGATACTCTATCGCAAATGGTCAAGTTTTGTAAAAATCGTTTTAAAAGAAAGATACCGAACTTTATTCGCAGAAATTCGCTTTGGCAAATGTGAGATTGTTTTTTTGTGAGTATGTCACGATTATATAAAAAAACAGCATTCCGAGGAGTTTCAAAGGAGCAGCGAGTTGCATGCTACATAGCTAAAAGTTTGAGTGCTAACCAAGAAAGTGTTTAATTCCGCATTTCCCGGAGTGGTCTTGAACTTATAGCCTTCCGGTAGAGATAAGAGGTCTTGTCATCCAATTTTATCAACTTTTTAAGGTCTGGAGGGGTTTTCACTCATGTAGCCGAGAACTTGTCAAAATTTTAACTGTTAGCTGATAACTGACGCGTTTTTAGCGTTGATTAATCTCAGTGACAGGAAAGAATTTTTTTTCCAGGCCCTCACTGTGGACGTGAGTCAACACTACGCGTGGGTGTTGGTCACCTTGCTCGCATTTCCGACAGAATGGCGTTCTCAAGGCCTTCGAGGTGGTCTGATATGATGTTTGACATTGTTTCCTAGAACTACAGTGCGCTGATACTTCTTTAAATCGCTACGAGGTGCTCTTCCGACCTTTGTTAAATGTTTAACAACAAATTTATCAAGGCCAAACCAAGCACTTATGAATTCTGGACGGTGATTAGAAAGACAAAAGATGACGACATGCCATGGCTACAATCCGGACGAAACCCGCCGAAAAGGAAAAAAAATGATAAAATACCGACGTAATTTGAGAAAAGTAAAACATCACATAATGCATGTCTGCATAGTATACTTAATTTGCTTAAAAATGTTTATGTATTGTGCCGGTTCTTTTTTTGGTTTTCTGTGCCATGAAAATGGAGAATTGCCTCAGAGCTAAGATGATAAAAGAAATCAAGTTTTTGGATGACTGAAAGCAGCGCCCGTAAACCTTATCTTAAATCGACCCAGTAAATATCATGCAAACGAATATTACCACCGATATCTTTGGATATAACAACGTTTGCTACTTAAAGACATCTTTGTTCAGTTGCTACCGATTTTCTTTGTTTTTGCCACAAGACCGACACAGCTCCCTAGAAAGTTAGCAAAGACAACGCAAACGAAAAGAGCGGACGTAAACCTGAAAATAATAGTTTCCTAAGATAGAAAAACACCAAAGACATAACAATAAAATATAAAGGAACAATGACTGTTAAGGATGGAGAAGTTTAACACGGATTACTAACGACGAACTTGGAAAATTTAGGCTAGACTTATCAAGAGGCGCAAACGGTGACATAACTTTTTTGACTGCAGTTCGCCAAGTCAGTCACTTGAAATTTTTTGCCTTTGCTTTTTGGCTCTCGAGTTTGGCGGAAAATCAAGCTCTTCTCTAAGACTCCTCTAGGTCTATTGTGGCGTTTCTACATGCGTGGACTGAGGAGAATCTTAAAACTGCATGACCACTCCTATGACATTCCGGGCAATGCAGTTGATACCTCACTCTGCTTTTTCACGAACACCCGTAAAATCTTGCAATTGTTTTGACTATGATCTTTTGGCGTTTAAAATCTCTAAATATTAGACGTTTTCATCAAAAAAGGTATGAATTCTCCTACCACTTACTATTCTGGTTGAAGCAAAAAGGCGTTCACTATGTAGTTTCACTGGTAACGCTCCAAGTTGGTAAATGGAAATCGGCTTCATTTGTGTCGGAGTTCACCCACTGTCAGTCCACAGTAACAAGACACCTCAAAGAAAAAAAACATGCAACGCTGCAGTTTGTGAAACCTCCAGCACTTACAAAAGAGGCTGTGTTCGTAACGGATGAGTGACTCGATAAAAGAGGTTGCTGTAGAAGTATAGAGGATTGAGAAGCCGGTCAGGTTTAAAACGTCATCAAAAACCATGACGCCATTTGACCATATTAGGTGAAGAAAGTAATCAAAATATCAGACCGTCTAACACAGTAAATAACCGAATTCGGAATTTTGGTCCAAAACGAGAACAAGATCGCAAGATGCAAGCGAGAATCAAGTAACGTGGTGAGACATCCCTTATGGTTTCAGAGAAGATACAACCGGCAAAATATTCGAGCGTATTTTTTCAAACCATTGAATTAGCTACAGGTATTGACCTGAAAGTCGCAAGATACGTTATCTATGCACCCTTCTACTTAACTGTAGTTTACACTACTGAAGTCTGTTTAAATGAACATGATACATCAAGTGGGTGTTGTTTCTGAATTTTTTACATTTGTTTTGCCGGATTCGTTAATCTGAGAATGCTTAATCTTTGATCTTTTCCATTGCCAGTGGCGATTGATATCGCTAAAGCTATCCGACTTTTTTTCTAAAGTGGAAAACAATCTCAAAATTTCTTCGTCGAACATTTTGAGACGCTCTTCGAATTGTTTTTGTTTACGTTGGGTAACTTATCTGTATAGGGTTGCTTTGGTGAAACTGCCAAACATCTCCTGGCTTGTAAGAATTTGCCACGCCTAGCGTTTTAGCAAAGCAAAGTCGTCAGCTCGCACTCAACAGCTAGTTCACCTGTTCACTGGAAAGAAGTAACTGAGATAACGTCGAGCCGCAGTTGTACATACATCCTGAGCCCAGCTGGTCCACAGTCGCTTCTGGAGTAAGGTTCCCCCATCACAGTAGTGATATTCGCCAAGATTCGCAACAACAACAAAATGGGTTACCTCCCCAGTGTGTGTTTGTCATCTAGAAAGTATATCATCATATGCATTGTTTATTTTCAATTCCTAGTGAAGTAATTGTTCCGAAACTTCCTCTCCAGGTGAATATTTGTATTCGGGATCCCGAGGAGATAAGATGTGTTAAAAGTGATCTGTATAGGGTTGCTAGAATCGCTCTCGAGAAGTAAAACTACTTACAATTCTTGCTTGCATATTTTTTGTTTATTTGTTTCCAAATATGGGCAGCGATTAAGGAGAACAAATAGCTTTTGAGATGGTCTATTACTGAGGGGAGTGGCGAGGGGGCGTGCTTTTCGGAAAGCACCATAGCTTGTTTCTTCGAAACCTTCTTTCTCCTAAAACCCGAAACGGCGCTGCCAGTAAGACGATTATCATCGACCGATCTTTAACAGTACGAAACAAATCATTTGGGATATGTTAGCTCAGCAATCGTAAGTTTTCCTCACAAAGACCACAAGATCTTACGAACACGAACAAATTGTTTCTAAAACTATTCAGTAACCAGCGATCAAAAATTAAAAAAGAGCCTAATTTGGCTGTTCATAAACACAACGATTATTCGAGATGTTTCAGTATAACGAAGGGTAAAAGTGCAAGTTTTAAGGGCTCTCTTTTGAGTATCCTAATTCTGCCGGTTCGAATAACCGCCACATAAACCAGCAAAAACCGAAACACCGCGAGCTTAACGCAAGTTTTATTTATGATACCGCGCGATAATACCGCGCGATAATTTCTTAACCATAAACTGGCACTTAACGTAAATAGGGTAGGCCTTCTTTGAGAGTAGCATGAAGGTCCGCTAGACTTACTGATATTTACCAGCTCTCCCCTCTGTTCCAATTTCTGGCTTATAAAGTTTGATGTATGTTGCTAGCCTCATGATGACTTTTTTTCTTAATCAAGGGCATTTATCCCTGAATAGACTGCTGAATATGCTTTCTTCATATTTGCACCGAACCTACTCCATTTTATGGTAGCCGTCTTCAAATCTCCTTGGCTAGTTCAAAATCGCTTTGAAATGCTTCCGCACACTTCAAAAGTCTACAAACCTTGTGTTCCTTTGTCTTAGAGAGGTACTGGAATCAGAATTTGGAACTTTGCAATTTTTGAGGACAATTCGTTCGTGAGACTCGTTCGCGACGAGCCTCGTGCACTACGAGTCTTTTGTTTTCTCGACCCAGGCTCCCCGAGAAAGGGAACTATGTCACTTCGAAACCTCCCTTTATTTTGTAGATCTTTGGTTTTTTTACTTAAGTTGAATTTTTTTTGGAATTTGACTAGGAATTTTTTTCTCCAGGCACTGAATCTCTTGGAATATTATGCAAAGATGTCATTCTTGTACCAAATACGTTCCTGATATACCTGATATATATTGATTACTAAACGTGAACGCAGCTAGGCAGGAACCTAACACCATGGGCTTCCGACGCAACTAAAAACAATGTGCCTCCCCAGTTTGCATGTGAGTCACGCATGCCCTCCCTATCTTAAAGCATCTCGCAAACTTCAGTCCAAAACTTTCAATGAGTCTTTTGGCTTAATGCCACAATCTTATTCAACGTTTTTCCTTTTTGGTTTGTTACAATAACTTTTCAGTTTGGTGCTTCTCTTCGTTAGAAAACTATATTTCGAGGCGTTCGTTGATCGGAAAGTAGTTTTGTAAACACAGGACATACAGCTCCTTTCAATTGTCACTCCCTACTGACAAATCGAGTTTATGATACCCTATTCGTTAGAAGTTGTCTCCTGATATTTCATTAACCTTGTGATCATTTCGCGGTCCACACAAGGCTTGCATATTCGCTGACATTTTATTTGAATTGTTTTGATGTAAACAGATATTTATGGAGTACCTCCTACTCGGGTTTTTTCATGCCATGAATCAAGTCTACCAGGAGGTGGTACAAAGAGTATTGAATTAATTGGTCTGAAATACGAAGCGAGTTGACTTTCTTGTGGTTTTCCACTATTTTATTAACCTTTTCGTCGTTGGCTTCGTTATTCTCATTTCAGCAAGTGGATGTTGTCTTATGTGCCTTGCCGGGATGCAAAATGTTTCTACTTTGTGTGGAATACATGAGGGGGCTTGCTCACTGGGAGCTTCGCTTTCAAGCTATTTGACACTTCTTATTATTGTGACCTGCAGTATAATAACAACTAAAAAATAACTAAATCGTGGTTACTGTATGCAATTTTCAATGTAGATCTTACAAAAAAAATTGTAGATCTTACAAAATACCTTGACTTTTGTTGATAAAATTCCACTTTTTCCACAAATTTTGTCTGTTTTATTGTCGAGAATTCATGACTGATTTATGACATAAATTATCGAATCCAAACGTTTTGTACCCCGCAGGTTTCACTGTGGCTATCGGCAAAGAGAATGCAAATACTAGCTCTAATGGGGCAGTGAATTTAACTTGAACATTGCGGTTACAAAATCTATGTATTCACTATGAAAACACCCTTAAAAATCAGCCACTTGTAGGCTAGGTATTCTAGAAGTCTGGGATTGAATTTGAATCTTTCTAATCATAAGGTTTGGGTTTTTTTCTGTTTCAAGCCAAATATAAATATTTAGAAAAATCCTTGAGGTGGTCCTGGTTTTCAACGAGAGCAGCTTTTTCAAGGACATTGCCAAAATATCCACTTAAATCGAGGTTGTACTACACGGCTTATCACCGTGCGAGCGACATTTCTTGTCCTGTAACCTTGGCGCCATAAAATGCCGCTGTCACTCCGTCAAATATGATGTTCACTTTAAAAACAACATTTAGCGCGGAATTATTTTAACTACTGCTCTATTTACTTACATTTTAGCTTTAAAACCCTCTGCTTGGTTTTTTTACGCTGCTTTCACCACTCGAAACTTGTTTGTGCTTTCATTTCAATATCTTCGTGGGGGTAACAAAAAGCCCCCATAACTTAAGCTTGTAAATCGAAGCATTAGCGAGTGACAATTTTCTCCCCCCTTCCTGGGGGGTCACAAATTATTCTTCGGGCTTCGATCAGTTGCTAAACCGCTAATTAAGCCATTTTTATCAAATGACTTTCATAAAAAGGCAGCTATAATTATGAAGCACGAACAATGGTGATCTAAATAACTTTTATTTCTCTGTTCTGTGCGAGCTGAACTTTAAAAACATCTTTAGTTAATTTCTTACTGAGTTGGAAAATTTCGGTCCTAACACGGGCTTTTTTAAACGAAGGAGCGAATTTTTAAACGGATAAGGGAAGCCTTTTTGTACAAAAAATTTACATACCACTGGAAACTTTCGAATACGCATATGACATGCTGTATGAGTCGCGTGTTTGTTTAAAGCTCCGAAAACCAACTGCGGTCGCTCCGAAAGATTACCAAAAAACACGATTATGTTATACTCGGCTTTAAAATGTCTACGGAAGAACATAACCAAAATCTGTAATCTATAAGGCCAATATACGACCACGTTCTGTTATGGCAAGCTTGCACGCTGTAAGTAATGATACAAACTGGCCGTTTATTCTTTGTTATAACAAGCTATAAATTCTCCCGCGATGGTTGTAACTTGGGCACTCAGTCATCAACAACCGTGGTAAGGTATCTATGTTTTTTTTCATGACTGTAAATCCATATTCCCCTTACAAACCAACCAGGGGAAAGCCAAACTCATCGTACTGTTTTTATTTTGATCGACCGATTAACACTTTAGTTACAGAACGAACGACATGTTATACGCGCTTAATGGAAATCACCTTCGACCAAGCTGGCAAGCTAAAAAAATATGTTCTTTTAGGACTATTGAATAGAAGAGTTGACAGGACGACACGTATAGCAGTGTGCAAAAATGTAAAAGAAAAAATCCAAAATCCTGTGCAGAGGTTTGGTCACGTTGAAAAATTTTCTTCGTTTAAGATTCGAATGGCCAATTTATAGCGCTTCTAAATTTGACTAAAGAGTTTGGCCTTGGATAAAGCGTTGATACGAGAAACGAATTTCACAGTAAAATATGCCCTAAAACCGCATGTACGCAAAGTTCATTAAATCGTTCGCTTAAACCTGGATACGCAGGACTTGCAAGGCATAACACGGTATATAGAGAACCATTACAGTACATGTTACAATTTATAATTTAAAATGTAGAGTTAATTCAAAAGATAGCCTAAGAATTTACCTTACTGACGTTCCTTGTCGCAATTCTTCAGGGACGTTAAAAATGCTCGGTACATTTATTATCACGGCACGGTTCAGCTAGCATGGCGTCGTTGTATTTTGAACAGTGTTCTTCTCTGTTGATCCTTGGATCTTTACAATGTTTTATATTCTTTTCGTAGACATCTTCAAACAGGAACAGCTGTTACCATTAGCCATTCTTTAGTTGTCTTTTTAATTCATGCAAAATGACAGCTTTTCGTTCAAAGTCTTTCAAGGTACTATTGTTTCGTAGGTCGAGTTGGTTTGCATAAGTCGTCGAAGCTGACAAGGAATCGACGTGAAATTGACAGAAGACTTGGCTAGAAGAAAAGTGCCCGTCGGAGTAAATTTAACAAATTAAAATAAAAGATGGCCTGAACAAAACAAAAAACATTTCCTCGATTGGATTCATAATCTGCAATGAATTAAACCACCTTTAATTGCAAAGACGATATTGGTCCAGTTTTCAGGGTACCAAAAAAAACGCAAACACATTATCTCTGTTAAATTGAGTTGTTACAACGGGTTTTTAAAATTCGCGTTTTCATGGAGAGCCACGTTTTCGTTAGTAACAATCCTTATTTCCATTTAAATAATTTCGAATACTACGTACTTAAATTCAGCTTTTCAAAAATATGTTCTGTAAGTATTTCCGAAGCGGGAAAAGGGAAAACATAAATTAAAAGGTTGAAAAGTGAAATCTTCGTTGATCAATAAGAAATAAATTTAAGAACAATGGCATCACAGTGCTTTTAACCAGCTCTTTTTATGTCAGGTTTTGAAAAAAAACTTACAATTTTTAAACCACGAAGCTTATTAATAGGAACACGGCGTAACACTTTACAGAACATAATCTTTGTAGCTCGAGTAAAAGTGATTAGCGAATTAACTCAAAAGAAAGGGAAAGGGAAAATTAATTCTGAGATTGGCAGTTGATCAAACAACCAGCCTGTTTCAAAGACAGAATTATTACTGTTTGAAATTAATATTTTGGTCTTAAAAAGTTCAAGGCTTTTTTTTGCTATTTCTTAATTCCAAGTAGGCATCTGTTTAAGTTTTTTTATTTCAGTCTCAACGACTTTGTTCTCTCGTTTATTATCTTGCGTGAAAGACAAATAAGCCATTGAAAAAAAAGCAGTATAAAAATTGAAAAGATGAAAAGTAAAAAGTGAGAAAACACGCTCAGTGAAATTCAATTTTAAGAAGGGGTTTGCAAAAGACCAATTCCATTGCGCACAGAGATACGACGTTTGCATTTCAGCGAAACTGGAATCTAGTTGTTCCGGCATCATTTTGGTCGCCCTGAGTTTCTAAAACACAGGAAAAGGGTGATTAAACGACCAAAAATTGAAACAAAGCGAGTTTTTCGGTCTAAATATCCGCCGTCTACCGGGGAAAGTAGTTTGAAATTCTGGTGCAGAGTTCCAAAACAGGAAATAAACCGCGCCATGTGTTTTAGCGTCTAAAAGAAACGCGCGACTCGCGTTCTTCGAATACGAACTTGTTTTTTTTTTCCTTTTTTTTTTTTTTTCATTTAAATTGAAAAACATAAGGTGTGATCTGAATGCTCTGAGAAACTATTCCCTTAGGCGCATTAACAACAGAAAATAAACACTCAATAGCCATTAAACGGCAGGTTAATTCCAGCTGCAACTGTTGTCTTATCTGTAGACTAAACATTAACTGTCCGCGCACAGCGTGAACAACCATTTGCCGCATAAAAAAGGAAAACAAGCAAAAACCTGTTTATTACTGCAGAAAAAACTTTCACGTTCAATGTAACTCCAACCCATGATATTTGTTCCCTGCTAAGGAAGACAAATGCGTCGAATAGTTTCATTCCTTCGATCCTTACTCTAAAACTATTCCCAGTGACACGTGCCAACAACAGCCGAGAAGGCATGGGTTAAAACATCG
>Ga0126337_10001082_pt1 | contig 15784 bp, 7 predicted proteins | sample DipCmetagenome_FD_92527 | JGI IMG/M metagenome (GOLD analysis project Ga0126337, IMG submission 92527) | Coral microbial communities from La Bocana,Puerto Morelos, Mexico - Diploria C A metagenome | ecosystem: Host-associated > Invertebrates > Cnidaria > Coral | place: La Bocana,Puerto Morelos... | reverse complement strand
ACTAGATCGACGCAAACTCATAATTGATAATTCTTTTGACTCGTGTCGTCCTCGTTTTCCTCGAGAATACAGTTGTGATGAAAGGCTAGAAAAATTTTGTGAAGGAAAACGTTGAAGGAAAATTGGAGATCTCTTTTCAACGAAACCATACAGAGCCTCCTGCTCCTTTTTTGATTTTACGATTTTGAAACACGTAATATAACGCAGCTGTACAGCTGTCCGAGCTAAATAAGACAAATAAAGCTTACCGGCAAAAGAGCATTACCTTAGATTATTACCAATCTTCAGCTTAATTTACCTGACAGAAAAAAATTATTGACTAGAGTGATTAATTATGATATGCAAAGGAGAAAAGACGTCACTGAAAAATTACATGGAGGAAATGAGTAAAAAAAATCCCAGTGTGTGGTCGAGAGTATTAAATTCAGAAACTTTTCAGCTGCCTTTCCTTTGTTTGCTGTTAATTTATCCTCGTTTTAATTATTACACCATTATATTGGATATAAAATACTTTAGTAAGAAACGACAACATCAACCAAAGCTGATAGCTTCTCTTACACCGCGATAACTCCGATAATAAGCTCCCCTTAACTGAAAACAGCCCACTTAAAATCTCAGAGACAAAAATCCTTTCAGCAAGCCCTTCCAAATATAAGCCCATTGGATCATATTTTGTTTTAGCCCTTTATCGGCAATAAAATTTCTTTTATTATATAGTTTGAAGCTTCTCAGACAGTGTCCTCAATTGTACCTATCGTTTTTCAGAATACTCAACTCTTTTTCAAATGCATTCCAGACTGTTTACGAAATACAAGAATATTTCTGCAAAGAAACTCCAAACCGAAAACATAGCAACTAAGAAAGCTTGCGTACAAAAATTTAGCTCGGGCTTTTTTTAAATTGACGGCAGCAAAGGGAGAGCATTTCTCTTGAAAGCATATATATTTTTTTTCAATCAAAGATGTCAATATTTTCAATAATTTCGACGACCGACCGACCATTTCCAATAAAAGGTGTGCACAAAATTAAATACAGGGTAAAAGGAGTTAAAAACCTGAGTATGACCGCTCTGTTTATCTAAGTGTGCTTTAATTTTAGCCATTTCGGTAGTGACAAACCAAACCTGACACTTAACTTGTCCAGTCGTAGTACAAAATCAATCTACTTTTTTGATTTTATAGAGATACTACAAGTATAGTATAAAAATAATATAAGTAAGAGTGAGAAGCGGTAGTACACTTTTCTTTTTGTAAAATGCGGAATGCATTTTTGTATCAGTTTCAATTTTTTTTTTTGCTAAAAAAAACCAAACCAAATCCAATAAGGCAGGCTAACTTCAGGCTCTTTGCATTGATTGTAACCCAACTGGCTTTTTTGTATGAGGAATCTCTCCCAATCCACCAAGTGCTTATATGAGGCTCTGAAAGGACGCAAAAGTACTATATTGCTTTAATGAAATATCTGTCAAGAATGCGCGCCAATCTAAAACGTCACAACCGTGTTTACATACTCTCGTCTAAACACACCTATTGATGACCAATGAAAGCGCGCGTAGTATCTCAGTTATTTTATAAAAACTAATATAGTGAGAGTGCGAGGAGATGAAGCTCATGTTATAACGTACATACTTGAGCAACTGTTATCTTGCATTGTCTCTGACCTTTAATAGTGAAGTATATAGATCATTTTTATTGCTTGCAGCACATACGGCAATTTTCAGTAAACATAAAGCTTTTACATTCTGTAATCTATGGTTAACTTTATCGTCTGCACTGTTTTTGTTATTTTGTTCGGGTTTAATAAAAAAAATGAAATCAGGTAACTGGTAGATCATATCACGACTAGAAAAATAACTAGGAAAAAGCAAATAGATTTTGTTTAAAGATTTAGAAGACATTCATTACTGGGTAAATTATTTGTCACTGATAGCCTCTGATAGCAATTTTTATTTCATTATGTCTTCGTAAAATATGTATATGAAATGTATAATAAACCGCCTCAGAATAAAATCATCTCCCTCAATGAAATGTTGCAAGTATGTTCGTCTTCTTTCAGGTATGACTGATGAAACGTTGCATGTGGGAGACCGTCAGCCGGTCCTTACAAGTTCCCGTATATAGAACGTATATAGAACTGTTTGTTTCGCTTATTGCAGTTAATATATTTTACACTTTCCCGATATCATGGGTGTTTCAAGCGTTTTGTAATCATAACGTTGTCAGCCTTCTATTTCAAACACATTAAATAATTGCCAAGCCATCTAAAAATGCTTTGGTTTTCTTGCAATCTTGAAAACGCTATAGTCAATACGAGGTGATATTTCCTCTAGTGGCTCTTCAATCACCCGGTTATTCGCTAGCTGTGTGTACGAGTCAAAAAGCCTGTACGATTTCCATGCGTTGGGTGGTAAGACAACTGAGGTTGACAAAATACCGGTGAGAAACTTGATTGACAATAGTTATACGGCATGCTGTTTCCAGGGTGACAGTGCTGGTTGCAGTGGTGAATTCCCGGATGGTGAGGACCGCACACGTTTCCGGATGTGCGCATGCTAAATTCCATTTCGGCCGCAATCTTTCTCTTCCATTTGGTTCGCCGATTTTGAAACCAGATTTTAATTTGAGTTTCAGTGAGCTTTAGCGATTTTGACAGCTCTGTTCGACGAGAGATGGTCAAGTATTTGCTTCTGTGAAATTCACTCTCCAGGTCTTTAACCTGGGTTGTCGTAAAGGCGGTTCGTTTCCTCTTCTTGGATGGATCGCGACCTCTTCGTCTCTCGCGCGTGTTGCCGTCGTGCTGTAGTACTGGAAGAATAATAGATAAAAAAAAATATAAAAAGAATATTTTTTAACGTGCCTACTTTTTAGTATAATGCAGTGCTAGTCACGGGTGTGACAAAATTAGGAATGGCTGAGCTCTTTAATATCTTTTTTTGGTGACTTTTTATCCAGAAACGATGAAATCTTGCTTGAAATAATCTTATTCGAAAATGTGTGGACTAAAAGACTTTTCTCTCCTAAGGTTTCCATGAAAGATATACTAACATCTAACCTTTCAAAACCAACCTTCTCAGGTCAGTCATCAGTTTGGCTGACAACCTAGTGGTCCGATGTAACTAAAATGCTATATTGGTATTTGAAATTTGAGCAAATTGACTCATTTGACAAGCTATTTTGCTAACAGTTTGACGCGGCATTTAGCATAAGCAAAATCAAACAACTTGATCATCAATTTGAACCAAAGTAATTTTGAATATGATGCAGAACATCTTCATGATCAGAAACTCTGAGTAAAACGAATCTCGTATGACACTAAGCTTCAGTTTTTTGTACGCATCGATCATGAAAAATGCCTTGTTTGATTGACGCTCGGATTAACGATTATTATTTGAAACAAAAGGTCATTGGCGTCTTCACTTCTCTCAGTTCTAATTGGAGCATGATCATTTCGCTATTTTTAATAGATATATATAGTATCAGAGTTAAGTAACAACTTTACATTAATACATAAGGCCTACTGTATTGGCTGGTGAAAAATTAAAGATACAAAAGTTGGTTGTGAAAATATCAAGGAGATTTTTGAACTGGTTACCAGTTCCCTTGGTAGGCACTTCATATATGCTCATCTCACACATCATTGACCATTTTAATTAAATTTCTAAAACGTTTTATTAAAATCAATAAACGCGACAAATATTCAGTGTCAATCTAATTTTCAATTAATTGAATAGCCAATTTTTGACAAGTCAATATCTTTGGCACAAGTGTTTGCCTTTGGCAAGCAAACAGTAAGGGTTATATAAAAATGTTCGGTAAAAAGCTATTAAAAGTATGGAAATTAAACGTCGGTCATTGATATCATTATTAAACTCTGATGGTGATGTCAATGATCGAGAATGTTTAGTGTACATACTTTTAACAGTTGTACTCGGCAAAAGACCTACTAGGTATAAGACGTATTTGTACATAAGTTAGAATAAAACAGTTGAAAACAGGTATACTTATTCAATTTTAAAGACATTCGAGATACAGGACAGACTTTCAATCAAAAGCGATCTTTTAGATTCTCACAGCAACTAAAAGGGCTTAGTTCAACTATATTTAAAAACTTTGAAATTTTGAGGCAAGTTTAACTGGAAGCGTCAACTACCCCAGGCAACTGTTTCAACTGACTTATGTTAAAGGTCCTCAGCCTCTTCAGGTTTAAGTTACTTCAGAAACTTATTAAAACTTTGACTTCTTCATGATTTATCAGAAATAAAATGGCAATTTTACCTAAAGAGCTATTATTGCATTTCAAGAAATTTCATTATTATAAAATATAAAAATTGGCACGCTGTAAAACCTTTGATAAACAAGACCAGTCTTAATGAACAACCTCCGTAGCAAAGTTACAAGTCAAACGAGTTGAATGTTAGATTTTTCTGTTGTTCTGATTCTATTTTGAAAACTGCTTTCCTGAGATCTTCTAAACACGTACGAAAGCATTACTACACGAAAAGAAGCGGGTTTCGTTGTTCTCCCGATTTCTTTTGTAAACCGAAAAAAACTACAAATTAAATAGACAGTAGAATGAACTATATTTGAATAACGTCTGTGAAAATCTCATATTTCTAAGAATTTAAGAGTTCAGAGTGAACATTTTTGCGGGGTCTCCACAGTGGGGAAGTTTTTGTGTATTCTGATCACGTACGCGAAACTTACAAATATTTTTGTTGGTGCATATCATCCCAAGCAAATAGCAGATGATTAACGAGCTTCTGCGGTTTGAACTGAAGCTTCATGAAGGGGTCCATTCTAAACAATTCAAAGCATTTCATAAGCTAAATAAAATTGAGCACCTTTAAATTGTCTTCGCCCCCTTTTCCACTTTCTTTACTTTCTTCTAATACGACTTAAACAGCAAGTACGTGCCGTGATCTTTTAACCTCAAAATTAGAAATATCAACTAAGATCATTAAACTCGCCTGTAAAACAAGCGCAGTTGTTAAATTAAGGCTTCTATTACAGGCTTGATTTTATTCCGCACTACGTTTATGGAAATTCTTCAGTGAAAAATCTTTAGTGTGATGTAAGAGTTTTATCACTGTTTTATAAACAAGTATAAACGCCATTTCAGCCTCCAATCTAATACATTACGGGCTGTTTACCAAGACTCTATAGGAAACCTTGATGTGGGTTCCTACGTCGCCTGCGAAGGCTCGCTTTAGTAAACTTGTCAAATTCGTTACTGAAATATCGGTCATTATCTACTTCGTGACGTCAAATGTAAGTTTACTTACCGGTTGTTTTGCGTGATCTATCGAAGGGTGGACAATTATGGGGCTGGTAATGTGGCGATGTGTTCAAAGAGCCACAACGAAATGGAGGAAACATCTGAAATGCCGGCCAAACAAACTCAGTCGGGTTGGTCGGAGGCTGAAAAGGAAAATTATTCGGCTCTTCTTGCCTTTTGTCGCTAAGAATGTTATCGATTGAAAAACTAGATGAAGCGACACTTGCGTTAGATCGTGGTTCCATTATAATAGCTTACCAAGTATCCCACTCTCAGTCAGACTTCTTGGTTTCCCAAAACCAATAAGTCACTAAGAATAGCTACAGATCGGCAGCCTCCGGTAAACGAGTTAAATACTGATCGATATCACACAGCGGAACCTGTTATTAGTTTTTAAAGGATTTCATTGGCTAATTGATTAATTAAACCTAACCACTGCTAGTGTTTTGATCAAGGCCTTATTATCCTGAGCAAATTGTGGCGACTGCTTGTTGTCTGTGGCTGCCAAACATTTTCGAAGCATCTTAAGTGAAACCTGCGGATTTTTTCTAAGTCGAATATATTTGTTAGACTTTCAAATTTCCATGGCCATTGCCATGTTTAGGAATGGACAATGAAATTCACGCCGATAGTTATTATAAAACAATTAAGAGGCAGCATTATCACTCTATTAGCACACCGAATTATCCGTTTGTTCTTGATTATGATAACACCCGAAACATGTTACTTAAGTAAATTAAAACATGAATAAAGTTCTGTAATGCCCGTGTGTGATTTATAAGCAGCAGAGCAAGAAACAGGCGAACTACTTTGTAATTTCTTTGCATTGTACTATGTTAGCGTTCGTATCGGCTTGTTCAAAAGTTACGCCGTTTAATAACCTCGCAGTGGGATATCGAGTGTTATTTCACTCTCAGTGCCACGTCTGGTTGTTCTTTTCTCTCATAATAGACAGCAATAAAAAGAATCTAAAACAGCCTTTGTTTCCCTCGTTTAATTAACGTTTCTAACGATGGTGTATAGAGAAATCGTTTGGGTTTTGTTCTTCAAGGAAAGGGAAGCAGTGATTAAGTATGTTTTGAAAGTTCATAGTACCTTTAATATTGAGAGCTTTGTCTAAAACAACTGAGGAGTCAAAGTCCTATTTAAACATCCCTTTATGAGCAATTCAATCTTTTGGCAGATTAATGTGTACTTCGGGAACCCATCGCCAATATTAAACTATTGTTTGACAACAAAATTTCCAGAATAAACACGTATAAATTGGCTTTACGCTTCGGGGTACGGCGGCACGTTCAAAGAATATGAAAATTATTGCATGGAAAATTATTGCACGGCAGGTCTCTCGTTTTGTAAAGTCTCTACGTACACGAACAAACGTGCTTTCGACGGGAGAACAATTTCTTTCCAAAGCTAAGTGGCAACGTAAAACATAAGTGCATACGATTAATTCGATACGGATGTGAAATACCATAACACAAAAACATGAAGTTGGGTAAATATCTTGTGATATCAGATAAAAGAATGTCAGATATCATATATCATTTCAAGATGACGATTTCACCAACCAATCAGCTACAAGTTTTACTAAGGCTGCCCTCCGGTATCATGTAAAGTAGTGCTTGTAATACATTGTTTTAAGGTGTAATTATTATTGTGCCACGCTTCGAGGTAAAATTTGCTTATTTATAGCTATGCAATTCAAGTGAATGACAGCTACTAATGTTGGCGACACCAATATTTTGTTTTTATTTTTTCGCAATTAAAGCATTGAACTGATTTTATTTAATTTTGCCACTTAATATATTCAAGAAAAGGTTCTAAAACGGCGAGTTAAATAACGGCTAATTTCGTATTTCAATTAAACCAGAGCTTTAACTTTGTATAACCCTAATTCTATAACCTTTTTGATTGAGAGTTGTTGGTGCTGTCATTATTCCTGAGACATCAATTTTCCCTACAGGTTTTCTTACATTCCTCTTATTCTGGTGAAGTTTTGACATTATACTTTCAACATAAATAAGAAAAAGGAAGCTTGGAATTCGGCTTCAGAAAACTGCCTCCGTTCACCGAGACTTCACATTTTAGAGGCCCACAATAAAATCTACAAACCCAGCTGCAGCGTCGTTATGCAAGCATAATTATGAAATGGGTCAGGGGAAAACAACAAATTGTCGAAAAATATTAGCCTAGCTTCTATCCCTTACGGTTGTGCATATTGACTAAGACATTGATCTCTGACTGAGTCTTTGAAATATTTACAAACTTTTAAAGTCTTCAATTCTAACAGCGTCGTTAGAAATTTAAATCGAGACTTGCTGAAGCCGGCACAACTCTGCAAATTTTCCAGCATCGTTTTTCAACAGCATCTTCGGTTTATCAAACTCCACCACCTTACCACCCTCAAACACCAAGACGCGGTCATAATCTAAGATTGTATCTACTCGGTGAGCTATGGTTATCACGGTACAGCCGCGAAATCTGCTACGAATTGTCTCCTGTATCAATCTGTCTGTGGCGAAATCAACATTGGCTGTGGCCTCATCAAGAATAATAACCTTATTCTTTTCTAATAACGCTCGAGCAAGACACAGTAGCTGTTTCTCTCCAACGCTAAAGTTTGTTCCTCCTTCAGAGATTTTGCAAAACAGCTTCCCATCTTGTTTTTGAATTAACGATTTGAGTTGGACTGCTTCTAATGCGTTCCAAATTTGGACATCTTCAAACTCTTTTCCAGGGTCCAGGTTAAGTCGCAGCGGGCCTGTGAAAAGTACGGGATCCTGGGGAATGAGAGAGATTCTCGACCGATAAATCGGCAATGATAGATCTTGGATGTCTTGGTCGTCAATTAGTATTTGGCCTCCAGGTTCAGGCATGCGCATCAAGGAAGCTACAAAAGATGATTTTCCTATAAAAATTAACAAAACGTTTTTTGTTCACAAAATCACAAAGAACTTTCTGAAACTTTTTACTTTGCAAAACCAATGTGCTTTTTTTTTTACATATATATATATATATATAATGACCTGCCCCTGTTCGTCCTGCGATGCCAATTTTTTCCGCTGCGCCAAATGACAGGTTCAGATCTCTCAATACTGTAGGTCCGCCTCTGTAATACACAAGGGAAACGTCTTTAACCTCGATCCGACCTTCTGTTGGCCAATCTCCAGACGGCTTTTTCTGTAGGTTGTAACCCGGTTCTGGGTCTAGATTTGTATATGATATCACCCTTTCCACAGACGCCATCATGTTCTCAATTTCAAGGCACTCGCGAACCGTATAGTCAAGATTTTCTAGTAGGTCCATGCAGTAGATTATTGCTAAACCAGTCAGACCTGTTTAAGAAACAAAGTGCGAAGAATCGAGAATCATGGAAAGAATCTCCTTCTGTATAACCTGGGAGTCAAAGTCCATGGAAGTAATCGAACGTTATTTAGTACGCAGAATAGATGTCATGGGGACACTTCCTTGGGCACATTCTTCATTCTCTATTTTGGCCCCCGATTGGTCTTAAAACATTCCGCGTTTTACTTTTTCCATTAGATAAGGTTTCTAACGATCAATCGTATTTGTCGCGCCTCGCATGTCTTTTATCCATTTTAGCTACATGCAACCACCGACGACGAAACCAATAATCTTTCCTTACCTGGGTGTTGTGACGTCATCACCGCTACTGCAGTCACCACCGTTACAAATAAAGACGTTAGGCAGTCCATCCGAAAATGGAGCCAGCGGACAACGGCAATTGAGATGAACCATGTCTTACTCAGGTTGTCTTGATGTCTGATGGAACAAACACAAGGAAAGTTAAAATTATTCTCTAAAGAATTCCAAGGTCAGATCTATCTCAGTGAACAGGCACTTGATGTGTCTTTTAGCACAGACGTAAAGTTATAATAATCGAAAAAAAAGTAATAATAACCACTTTCGAAAACCATTGATGAAACTTATGCGATGACGGATAATTATCATCCACGTCGTCTTTACCACGACGCTTAAATAGTACAAATAAAGAAAATTAAGAATTATAGAAAATATACCCCTGTATCACCTGAAAAACTCCTGAACAAAGTGTTCCTGCTGTTGATAGGTTCTAATGTTTACAATACCCTCGAGGGTTAGGGAAAAGTGCGAGTACACGGGACTCCGATTGATGGCCTCAAGTCGTGACACTTCTCTGGAAACTTTCAAACAGTATAGTCCATAATAAGTCACCAGGGCGGCAAGAGGTACGGCAGCCAATACGATCCAAAAATTTGCGACCGAAGGAACTCCAACAGAAAGGCACGTTCCCCAGAAGATTTCTAAAAGATCAAAGAAGGCAGCAAATAGCGTCTCGTCCATCAGTCCGATGTCTTTGGAGAATCGATTGCAAATCCTTCCAGAGGGATTCGTGTCGAAAAAATGCACCGTTGCTCTGACAACTGTTTCGAGCATTTTTCTGTGAAGATTCCTTGAGGAGTTGATGGTTGCTTGGTAGCAGGAGAACGCTGACAAATACAGTAAAAGTGTTGATCCCAGGGCCAGACCAGTATATAAATAAACATCAAACCGATTCATAGATGAGCTCCATGATACGTCATTCCAATGGGCCATCAACCAATCGGGAAAGGCCTGTGACACTGTAAACCAAACCCAATAACAAGATCATCATCAACAGAAACAACAACAACAACATAGAAAATATACCGATAGATATTTTCTATCGCAACCTTTTATGAAAGTGGAAGTCTGGCGTTTACCTGTTTGAGATCACAATTTGATGATGATACTCTAGATTAGGTTAGATTGGTCCCAAGCTGGGTTAAACTTGCTTTTAGCGTCGGAGCCAACTAGATATAGGTACAAACCTAAATAAGAGACTCCCAACAACAAAGAACTGAACTTCCCTACGCGAAATTAATGCTACAATGGTGAACTACAGCTATCACCGAACCTCTGCTAAAGGGCACCTCTCATAGGAAGATACCTTATTAACCCAGAGAGATTCAACAAAAATAACAACTATACTCAAAACACAAAATATGCGCTCTTAGTGCATATTACATAAGATCTCTCGATCGAGTGTCCACTTTCGCAAAGTTCAAACGTAAATGGCATATTTCTAGCTGTTTGGTTTGAAAAACACTAAGTACCCAACACAAAACCAACTTTTCGAAATACTCTAAAATTTGTAAATATTTAGTTTAAATAAATATTTAGTTCAACTAACTATTTAGTTCAACAAAAGCTCTGGAAACTTAAGTTTAAGAAATGGCCATATTTTGATACACTTTTGTTTTGACACTATGATAAGGTACAACACACTCACGTAAGGCTCCGTTAGATAACAAAGCAAGTAAAATCATCAAGTACACAGGTAGACCAGCTCTAAAGTACTTCCAGTACGTTCTGTACGACACAATTCCAAACATGCGATCTTCCTTGGGAATTGTCAAACTTGTTTCTTCAATGCTCTCAAATTCGCGTTTTTCTTGGCGGAGTAAATCCCTGCTTGCACTCTTTTTAAAATTCGCTTCGTCTTCGGAGAATTTCTGAAGTCCTGGAATTCCATTCTTCATATTAACTATCTCCAAGTAACTTCCTTGGCAGCCAATGGAACCTTCACTCATTACAACGATGTGATCTGCATGTTTCATGTACCTTGGTTGATGCGTCACAAAGATGCACAACCTGTCCCGCAAAGCATTGCAAATGTACTTCTCAAAGATATGACTCCCAACTAGGGCATCCACACTGCTCAATGGGTCGTCCAACAGATATATATCGGCGTCGGAGTAAAGTGCCCGTGCCATGCTGATACGTGCCTTCTGACCACCGCTTAGAACAACGCCTCGTTCGCCAACTGTTGTCAGGTCCCCGTCAGGAAATTGTTCTATGTCCTTTCTGAGGGCGCAAGCTTCCACGGCGTTTTGAAACTTACTGAAATCAAACGGTCTGTGAAACGTGATATTGTCACGGAGTGTTCCAGAGAATACCCAAGGTGACTGGCCAACGAATGCCATTTTTCCTGTGCTTTTGAGAATCCCCTTAAAGATGGATAGCTCTCCAAGAATAGCAAGAAGCAACGAAGATTTGCCACTGCCAACTGGGCCGGTAAGCGTAACTTTTTTTGGTCCGTCTATCCGTATACTGACATTTTTAAGTAGCTGTTTCTCGTCATCTTCGTTGTATTTACAAGAAACATCGGTTAAAGAAACCATCAGATTCAGTCGCTGATTCTCTGCATATTCATTCAAGGGCGCATAGCATTCCTTTTCATGGAAACATTTCCCATTTTTTTCATTCGTGGTGATTGAACTGCTATCCGAGCTAGGACATTCTACTGTTTCCAAAAATGTCTGAATCCTTCCAACAGAAATGTTACAATCAAGAAATGGACCTAATCGTTTCCCGAGGTACTTGGTAAAGAGACCCAAAACCTTTGCGTAAGCGAAAATAGCAAATACTGACGTAGGTGTCAAAGTATTGCCAGATATGAGATAGGCCACAAAGATCAGAAGTGATGTTAATCTTGGTGTAGTGGAGACAATGGTTCTAATGCTTGCTTGAAAAGCGCTAATTTTGCGAATGACTCTGATTTCTTTCCTGAAAAAGAAAGAGATGAAATTTAGTACTCTTCGATCATCGTCAAAATATAAAACTGCCGTCAAAATATGTTTACGTAGCTGAAGAAGAAAAGCAATAGATGTAGAATTAGGGGAGTAAAAAGGAATAGGGGAAATAATATTCAGCAAAAACACTTTAAATAACACGATTTAAAACTTTCAGCTTGTAATTGACCGATAGATAGACAGGAGGAGAGATGACTGGTGACGTTGAGCTGGGTTACACTTTTAATCTCATAAATGCGTCTCTCCACTCATATGTGTAAATGGGCATATCGGTGAATTAAATCTCGCCCAGCCATGCTACGGAAACCAGTGATAGGTGTCAACTTCATCAGCCACGAGGTTCCAACATAGTCACTAATCGTTTTTAGTGACAGCTAACTGACCCCCTTACTGAAGAAAGGCACCATCCAGAAGCTAAGTATACCTTCGCTTCAAGGTTTGTTTTGTAGTATATGTTTTACTTATTTTATTCATTTCATTCATCCTAATCTGGTTATTCCATTTTTACTCGGGCTTACGCAGGCCTTTGAAGGTCGCCAAAGGGGGGTCATTGTCCTTGGCGTTCCTAGCGTACAACGCGGATACTGGGGGCGAGTGTGCGACAGTTTGTGTTACGATGTACTCGCTCTTTGTAAAATAAATTCCAGAATGCTGTGTTTTATGAGCAAAATTTTGGAAATAATCACGACTTATACTCTGTTCATCTCACATACAATGTCAATCATTTTCAGATCGGGTCGGTCCACGGATTATATTGCTCGAAAGCCTGCTATAAAAAAAAGCAAAAGTTCTTTCTCACGAGTGAGCCATGTATGAGTTCAAACTACGAAACACTGACAAAAACCTGTGACTAGTAACTCGAAAACAATCTATGATGCTGAAATGAATTAAGAGCTCAGATGTTGAAAAAATCAAAAATCGTCGCAAAGAGTACTTCGAAGATGAACTAAGCGAACAATATGCAATTAGATGATGTTGGTACTCGACGTAGCAACTTGAATAGTTAACATTTGACTGTAACTATTGTGTTGAAATATCATGATTCTTTTATTTGATTTATGATGTTTAATAAGCTTACTTGAAAAGTGCAACTTGCTCTTACGTTTCGAAGCCCGATTAAATGTTCTTAGAGCGTCTATAGTTTATAACTCAGCCACAATAATCGCCTAAAATACAACTAAAGAAGAATATATGAGAACAAAATTTTACCAACCCTCTCACTGCTGAAACTGAATTCCCAAAGTATTGCTCCCAGCTGCAGACCTTGATCGTCCTTACTCCACGAATGATTTCGTTGATCATTTGGATACGCTTATCAGCCAAAACAACTGCCTTCTGTCTTAAATTGGCAGCAAGCCTCGAGCCGTAACCTTGATAGACCAAGATAAGAAGGAGGTAGCTCGTCCCGATGAGAGCGGGCCAGCCAATTAAGCAGAAGAGGACGACATTCCCAGCCAAGAATGCAAATGGCGCCAACACGATATTAGGAAAGTAAAGAAGCGCTTTGTCGAGGCGGTGGACATCATTGGAAATCAGATTAATAACGTGACCAGTTGTCATCATAGTAAGATCAGGCAACGAAATTTGTTGGGCCTACAGAAAAAGAACAAAATATAACGGAGAAGAAGAACTAAAAAAAAAAACATCCTCGGACACTCAGTAGTAGTTATTGGCCTGGCGGGACACAAAATAAAATGAATGGCGAAATTGGGGCGACGTTGAATTTGGTTGATAAGATTTTTTCGTCCGACAAAATGAATTTGATTTCACATGATGTTGTCGCTGAAGCTGAAAAATCACTGATAATTAACGGGAAGTAAGAAACGCGCTGAAACTCACAAGCTTCCGTCATCGAATAGTCAAGCAAGCTTTCGCTTATCAAGCCCGGTCTCAACTTGACTGATGGTTGGCTCGATTGAGCGTAAACATTTTTGCTATTTAGTTTAATCCCTTTAAAATCGATCTTAACCCAGCCCAAAATCTGTGGATTAAAAATCAATTAGATGTGATTAGATATGATTGATTAAATTTAGATTCCAGTTCCTTTGATTTTTCTAGAAATCCGTAGGACAACATTCATTTAACGCTACCTTTTTGTAAATGAGACCTAGAAGTGCGGAACGTACTCTCATCCCTATCATGGAGGATCTGTAATCACAATGACATTTGGAAATTGCTATGAGCCAGGTACTCAGGCAAACACCACAGGCACTGAGATAAATCCACCTTCCATTAATTGAAGTTTCTTTCATCAGTTCTGCTAGCAGTCCAATTAGAAACAAAGGTTGGAAAAGACGTAGGACAATGTGTGTAGACGCTAAAGTAAAGACGAAAGCCTTTTCGGAAGTCGGTACTAGATTCCAAAGAGCACACCACAGTTTAGCAGTCCTTATCCATGTTTTAGCAGTGTGCTCGGGTTTGCAGTACCGGGACCATTCATTTTCCAAATTCTTTGTTAGCGCTTGATTCTTGTCTTCTTCCAACAAAGGAGGTAAATCGTCGTTTTCTAGTGCTCGCTGTGTTCCTCGTTTTAGTAGATCGTTCACCCATGAAAACGTAAGAATAGAAAATAAACTGGCGTTTTCTTTGGGGTTTGTAAGCGAACATTCTGTGTCTAGCTTCTCGTAAGACATTTTAAGGGAAGTTTAACGTCCACTTCTACGGCAAAGCCAACTGAGCATCCTAGAAAAAACAATGAAGGAATCTTGTTTCTTAATTCTATTTAAGCTCCAAGAGAAGTGGAATTTGCTCAAAGGGATTTAGAACGTACAGTAAGCGCTAAACATATGAAGAAATGCTATTAGCTATTTTGATTCGCAAAGTGTTCAGTTTCACATAGTTTGAAATTTCCTTGTTCGTTTTCATGAAAATATTTCACTAATTGCCGGTAATTTTCAGATTCATGAATCGTTTTAGTAAGTCTTGATAGCCTACACCCACTACTGAATGCTTAATGAATTTTTTTGTCTGAGACGCATGATTTCGTATTCAGGATTCCAAGGTAAACATCGCTAACCATAACTATTTAGTGGGTATACTAATGGTATTGGGAAGTTACTGTAATTCTAAATCTCTATCCATAACCAAAAAGATACTGATTTTTGGTGGAATAGTCACTCTCACGGATTGGCAAACAATCCTGACTGGTAGGCTGGTAGAAATTACAGTGTTTAATGGGAATTCAATGGAACAAGGTAATTTTCTACAAAAATGAATTATGAACATATTAAAAATTTATAAAAACGTTTACTGGCTATAGAAAATTTAAATAACTAAGCTTTTGGTTGTCAGACTACAGCCTTCGATAAGAAAAGGTGGAAAAAATTGACAAACATACAAAAATACTAAAAAACGAATACAATTAAGTGTAAATGAACGGCTAATTGTTCTTTTTTTAAAAACATGGAGTATTGATTGGCGAGTATTGAATTGTTATCTGCATGATTTATAGAAGCTGCAGTGTGCTATGATTCTAGTGTCTTACGAATGCGGAAATATGGGGGGGCCGTCACCACCAAAAATTAACGATGTTAAATATATCAGCAACAACAAAGATAATCTAGGGGTGAGTTGCAGGCCCGGGGGGGGGGGGTACTCCCTTATATGGGCTATATAGGTAGGGGCAGCCCCAAAGGGTATGGTTTTTCAGCCGTTTTGGTCGTAAATTGGGTATCGATTTTAGCCATTTTGCCGCCATTTTGGTCATAAATAGGGTATCAAATTTTTAACTCTACTCTTCAATTCGTTTTTTGTAGCTACTGCGCATGCGCGAGTAGCTACAATGCTATCGTTTTGATGGATAGAGTCGATTTTACGAGAGCTTCGGAGACGGAGACCTTCGGATCACGGAGATTTACGGAGATTTACGGAGACCTTCGGAGAATTTTTGCATTTTT
>Ga0126337_10001081_pt1 | contig 15785 bp, 5 predicted proteins | sample DipCmetagenome_FD_92527 | JGI IMG/M metagenome (GOLD analysis project Ga0126337, IMG submission 92527) | Coral microbial communities from La Bocana,Puerto Morelos, Mexico - Diploria C A metagenome | ecosystem: Host-associated > Invertebrates > Cnidaria > Coral | place: La Bocana,Puerto Morelos... | reverse complement strand
GGTGGTTCTAACTTTTAAGTCTGTGGATGAAACCCTAGTGTGTGACCATTCAAATGAAAGCTATTGAGCAGTACTTTCATGTGGTACTGTTTATTATGCTGTACAAGGTGGTTCTAACTTTTAGTCTGTGGATCAAACCCATTGCATACAAAAGCAATAAAATAGTACTTCCTTAACACAAGTGCATGTCAAAGTGAAATGTGGAGATTTCATTTCATCTTCATGCTCAAACTGGATTAATTGCAGTTTAAAGACAGTCCGCCAACAACTTCTCTATCAAGAGATTTCAATTGGGAAATAAACTATCGAACTTTATCTCTAACAGAGACTAAATTTAAAGGATTTGAAAAGTTCATTTGTTTGGAAAACAAAGATAAGTTCTACTAAAAATAGCCAAGCTCAGTTCGTTATGACAACAGTGATCGAGCGGTCAACAGTGAACGAACAATGGGAACAAGTCCCTATTATACCTTGTTATAATCTTATTTTGATGTTGTAACCTCATGGCTAAAAATAGGTTTCGCCAGAATTCTTGAAAAAATTTGTAGAATTATCTTAATCACTTATTTCAGTCACTCATCTTATGGATACTGTGACTCGTCTAGTGGAGAAAGATTGCACAATAAGGTTTTATTAGGAGAGAAAATACATCTCAGTCTATTAATTTGACCCATGATTGAAATCAATTCAATAATGACCTAGTTATCATTACAGAGAGGCGGCAATCAATAATATCTCCAGTGACCCTGCGCACGAAAATATTGCACGGCGTTTATTAACCTCCAAGGTGATAATTGCCAATAAGTCATGGTAATATACTTGCTGTTGTTGTTTGATCGAAACTCGCAGTGTATTTTGCATTCCATATCACCTGCGGTCGCTTCAATGTTTCAAAACAATTTCAATACCACTTTCGTCTGTGTTCTGAAGAACTCTAACAATTTAGAAATGACCATATACCTGAACAGTATATGCAAGCCTATCTGACCAAAGTTATCAATGTCGTTAAAATTCTTAATTTCGCGTCTGGTTCAACCCACTTTTAAGCTGTTCGCCAAATGTTCCGTTGAACAAGCCTTTTTGCCTGGAGATAAGCTTCTTTTTTCCCTTTGTTCTGCACATATGACAAGTTTACTATCCAATAGTGGAATCGTATATTTACATAACAAGACCAGAAACTCTGTCGTACCACATGTGTCCCTGAGGGACCGTTGAAGGGGAGTGATTACACTAAACCGAATGTCGCTGTTATTTACTGTTTCTTGAACTCAAGCTCTTCAAAAAGGATCTCCTTGAGTCTTGTAAGTATTTTCAATGAAGATTTTTCCTGCATTGTATATAATTGTGTTCCAATTCCCGTCTTGCAAAGCGGCAGTGAAAGAAGCAAACGAAAAATCTATCTGATGAATTTATGCGACGTTGGTAATTGAAATGTATTCATCGTTTGCTACAAAATCGCATCATCAAAGACTGCAAATCTTTTCGTCGAACTAGATTTTGCACATTCCCTTTAATACTTTGTGATCCTTTTGCAATATCTTCACGGCGCATTTCGAAACAGTTAGAATACAGAAAAAGACTGTTGTATTCAATATACTCTCGCCCGCATAAACAGTTGTGTGTCCAGACTCGGGTCTTGTTTTCAACATTTTGAACCTATAACTTGGAATATCGCTTCACTTTCTGCTTTGTTTTGAGTTGTTTTACACTGCCCTAATAACACACAATCATCTGCAGCTGAAGCATTATATACTTATCCACCGGACTATAAAAGTCGTATCGAATCTGGTCGTGATATTGGATTTGGGATAAATCTCGGTTTTATAAACTAAGTGACGCTAGACTAAGCGTACCCTTAGTTTGGAAGCGGATCATTCAATGAATATCAGAAAAAAAGGATCAAAACTTAGATCTAATTGCCGTCACGTTAGGCTTGATTCCCGATCACGAAGCAGAAATTTGTGATTGTTTCTATGAACAATGGTTGTTCTGAGTGTTTGGTAACTACATCAAGACTAACCCCTGCCTGTGAACATTTCACTTGCACGGTATGCTACCATACTCACGCCCATTCACGAACGTTTTCATCGAAAGGAGTAAGTCATACCGCCAAATTGAAAACATCTTTCTTAATTGGGTAAATCTAAGCCTCTTTCATTCGATTATCTTCATTCGCCTTTATCTAACGCTACTAATGAGCCATATTTTACGGAATTCGCTGCCACAGCAATTAGAATCTGCTGCTACACATGAAAATAATCATTACACCAAACGTCTAGCACCTTTCCTCAACACGGGACTCAAAGCCAGCAGAGAACGCTGTCTTTTCTCATAACTATTACGTTTTGTTTTGTCTCTTTATTGTTATTAACACCGTATTTAAGACCTACCTTGAACGCATAGTCTACTAGTCTAGTCTAATGATGGTATATAGTTCTTACCGAAATATAACTTCTAGTTTTACCAGTCGTTGTCTGAATTTCGACACGGAGAATCTTCTCTGATTACCATTCATCTCTGTTTTTAAGGCTTAATTGAAATAGGAAGGGAGCATATCCTGATTAAAAATTTGTTATTGAAAACTGTTCAATGCTTCTTTCTTTTTGCATGCAACGCTAAGTAAATAAAGCTGTGAAACAATAGTAGATTTCTCTAAAGAGCCTTATTCATTGTGGTTGAGTTATGCAATCCCAAATTAAAATACATTTTTTTCCAACTCCACCTAATAGAGTACAAAAGAAACGATAGATAAATGCAAATAGCCAAGCGTAGGAAGCCGGTTGAACAGGTTATCAGAGGCCTAAATAGTTCGGATATCGCGAAAGTTGAAAGTCTCGATTTTGGAAAAGCAAATCGGTCGATAAAAAAATATCTTTCGGTGACTTTGATAGGTATGTCACTAAACATTGCGTAATTTTTTTGGCTCGTTTTGCAAGCTTGCCGAGTGAAATGTATAGAAATATACAAGGACATCACACGAAAATCTCTAATAAGATATCCAATACGCCCACGCCCCTTTTTCGGATATTTTGGTCAGAGCTTTTTGTAACTGTGAAGTATCATACAGATCGAAATATCAGTTAATGGGATACAAGTACGTTTGTGTCCAGCACTGCCTTTGGGTTCCTTTTTGTCTGAGTGAGTTTTTCCGAGTTTATTCTGTAGGGAAGCAGCTTATTACAACTTAATCTTTAAAGACAAAGGGCATGAACTCGAGGAACCAGTTGTTACCGATTACTACGCGAGGTACATTTTTAATCGTTTCGTTATCTCTTACTGAGCCAGACTGAACTGAAAAATCCTATAACAATATAATTATTTAGACGTCCTTTTCTCATATTCAAAGAAAATCCAAAATAACAAGTAAACTAATGAAGGATCCTGATAAATCCCTGTTGTGGTAGATAAAATCGATGGAAAATTGTGTTTGCGTCAGCTATGGTTTGACAATCTTATTTCTGTTTTGTGTAAAATGGTGTTTGTCCATTTTCTTCGTTATCGGTTGACAGATATCGCAACTAATTGCTCGTGAAAGTCTCAGTTTCTGTTCTTGCGTGCTATATCGATTTTATCTGCCTTCCTTCGAAGTGACAAAGTCTTTATATGTCGTTTGCCCCCTTCAAGAGCAGATTGTAAGTCGAAGAACGTTGTGAACAAAAGAAAGCCTTTGGAGAGTTCTTTTATGCTAGGTTAACTTGCTTGACACGGAAAATTGAGGTATTAGTTTAACGACAGATTTGATCTCCTAAATACTTGATTTTAGAAAGTTTGCTGTATGGCAAAAACAGAATATGCCTGGCAAGTAGATGTTGAATATGGATTGAACGGTATCTGCAGAACGCGCTCAAGGTATTTCGACTGTATACTTGTACTGTAGACTGTTTTGATGTCATGTTACAGAAATCGCTGAAGAGTATAGTGAATAGTTATGTTTAGAGGCAGGCATGCCCTTTATATTAGCGAGCTCTGACATTTCCGATGGAACTCCCACACGAAGAAGTGACTAACTGAACCTCGCTTTCAATTTATATTGGAAACCGAATGAAAATATTGCTAAAATTAACCAGACAAGTCATAAAAAGTTTATTTCATTGCTTACCGTTTAGTTGCGATTTGCGCGAAAGTGTCTGTGAAATTTACGAGGGAAATATTCGTGGTATCGCACGGAGTATAATTTAAGTTATGTACCTATCGGGTGTTTTTGATATGGTGAAAACCCAAAGCCACCTGTAACATCAATTACACACATCTTCCTTTGTGAGACTTTCGCCGGATTGGGTGTATGTGTTTTGGGAGTTGTTTTGGTGGAAACAGAGCTGGATAATCTCTCCTTTCTTTTTCCTTTCATGAAACTCTCGGTCGAAACAAGATATGCGTCGTTAATCGCATTATTGTAAAGGTTCGAAAATATGACGTAGGCGAGTGCCGGTAACTGTCGGACAAAATGAAACATCAATTCATGAAATTTCAGCAATCACAACATTTGACGGACAGTAATTTGCACTACGCTATCAGGTGTACATCAATGAGCGTTAATTTTTTTAATAAAAACACATTTGCTCATAATCCAAACAATTAAATTCGCGTTAAGACCTCGGTTGTAATGTTTGAATATGACTGCAGTTTGGCAAGACATAAAAGGAGTCCTTGTGCATCGAATATCGAGCTATTTTTAGCGCTTTGCAAGCTACAATTCAAAGATAAAACGAACATAGCTAAAATGCCTGGCGCGAGCTGAGCACACGCCCAGCGATATCGATATCACATATATGATGGAACATCAAATTAACTTAGTATCCAAAACAGACGGACGGAAGCATTTTTTGGGAATTTTCCGTTTTAGGTTTTTTTTTTGCGGATTTCGCAACAGGAGAAAAAGGAGAGTGGCTTCTTGAAATAGTGTTTTGTTATGACTGATATTTGTGCCGATGAATGAAAAACTGTATTCCTCCCAAACATTATTGAAAAGCATTGCTTGTTATTTTAAAAGCAGGAGCATTTTTCAAGGAAGATTATTCGCGATTCACGAGGGATTACTTTGTGGTGCTTGCAAAATGTTTTAGCGGATTTAAAAAATCGCCGAAAATTTAGTGGCGTCGAAAATTTCGCCACATAGCACAGGATAATTTGAAACTGGAACGAATTAAGGTGCTTTATATTTGTTTCTGTTTTTCTCTATAGATACGAAATTTGTTATGCATTGAATTTATTTGACCGAAAGTTTTCTTACAAATTGATCGACCGTACCCATTGATTTGTTACAAGTTAATTCCATGTGGCACGTGACATGAACCGATGGATGCAGTCGATGGAAACCGTTTTCCGTTCACAATTACAGACATTACAAGAAAACATAAAATCCTGCATCATTTAAAGTTTTTAATTGAAATTCCAGCGCAAAAAATGTGACTGGAAAGGCCCGCCAGGGACAAAACGTGATCTCTCGCACGGTCGTTAAACAAGATGTTCGTTGTTTCGCTCACTTTCAAAAATGAGTTACGTGTAAATTATACAGTTGATATACTTTCCTTATCATTGTGCAGCTGATAACATCGACAGTTACGTGACAAGTCGAGTTTTTGATATTTTCAATTTACGTACATTGCAACTGGACTTTGGTTTCGTTGGGTTGTGATAAGAGATCAATTGCGTTGTTTCTCAGATTTGGGCCGGATTTTCGTGTTCTTTTTGTCTTCCCAAATCGTGTGTTCATATATATATATATATAAAAAAAATGTTCTATTCAATTTGCATAGCTTACTTAAATGCACAATGCTAAAAAGTGAAGACTGATAAAGAGCTTGGCAAAGCAATGCGTCAAGTCATCCTTGTAGCCTGTGATGCATCTGATTGTCGTATTGGTTCACGACCCCGCATACTTCCCCTCAATAGGGCAGAAAGGTGTTTCCTGTTTGATGGAAATTTGAATAAACACTACCAAGAAAGGACGGGTTAAAGAAAATTAGCTAAAGACGAAAACATACCAGCGCTAGTAACGTCATAGTTAAGCGGTGCTGTTTGCCTCAGATATTTTGTAAAAAATGAATTAATTTGCCGCTTTTTTCTCTGAATTTTTTTTCGTTCACCGCAAAATTATATATCTTCTGATCGATCAATCAATTTATTTATTAATTATCCGTAATAGATAAATTTCTAATCGATTTACAGATAAAATGGGCCATTCCAGCCCTGAAACAACTTGTTTTTCTAGTCAAAACAGCAAAGTTTTTGGTCGTTTCAAAATTATCTTCTAGGTGATATATTTCCTAGGAACTTATCTGTATAACAAGGTTGGACAAGGAGTTTTAGTTTTCAACAGTTGCTCGTTCCCGCGCTTTCAAGAAAGGTTGCGAAAGATGGCATCTGCGTAAATACCGACAGGTATCATGGGTAATGTTATAATTCATCGTTTCTTTTGTCGAAGATTTGCGCCGATTTGGTCGAAATTTCAACAGAAATTCTGTGCATGGGTAAAAATCAGCCTGATTTCTGAAAACATCTGTTGGAGTGCAACATATTTTCTTAATTGGGCTGATTTTCATCTACGCTCTCCAAATAGTTCAGAAACATGGGGCTAATTGAAAGGCTTGCATCAACCTTAAATTTTGAAAATGCAAAGATGGGAACATTTCTAAAATAGTCGAAAGCCTTGGAAAGTACAGCTACAGACGGGAAACATAGGCGTAAGTAAGCTTATCATTGCCAAAAAAACTTCGATAAATGAAAGGAAATTAAAAGTAACAAAATTTGATCACTATCTCTCAGAAGTCAATGAAACAGTATATTTTGCAGTTACTTAAATTGAATTTCTACTCAAGCGCGAAGAGGCGAAAATAAAACAGAAAACACAACGAAAATTCTACTCAGTTTCGAGCTTAACCAAAATTTCACGAGCTTTTCTAGAAGATCAACACGAACTAAAGAAGTAAAATGATTCATTTTCCTTTCCAAACCTAAGCCTTCAAGATAACACATATCCATATGCATTTTTTAAACATTTTGCTTTCACACAGCACTCCTCTGATTCACTTTGTCCAATCGTGTTGTTATTAGCTTCTTAAGACCGGATAGTAGATTTGCCTTGTTAATTAAACGAATTCAAAGTTGTGGGTTCCACACTCAAGTTAATTTGATTTATAGATAGTTTCGTGTCTACTTCCCAGCATGTTTTTAAAAAAGGCAGCATTTGAGATCTGTAACATCAAAAGCGTGCTGGTTTCAAAATATCTCACAGTGTCTGGATAAGTGCGTTTTATCCGTTTAGGCCTGTGAATTTTATTGCAAAAAAGAGAAATTTTGTTAATATCATTTGACTCCAGTCATTACAGTGTTGAAAGTTTGGGGCTTGGAAACAATACCGTGACATTTGTTTAGGGACATTTCAAACAGGAAGATATTAAGCTTGGACTTCCTGCAAGGAAAATATGTCAACACAGCACGGAACTTCCACAGATAAAACTCGCATCCATAAAAGTGGATGTAACTTTTGAATCTGTCGTCGAACGGCCCTGTTGAGTGGGTGTTTTTGAATGTGATATGAGCTTTTTTGGGCACTGTTTGGGAGTGGAAAGTAAAATGGCTAATTATGTGGAACAGTGCCACCGGAGATCAGCAATGCGCGTTTATTCTCTAGTAACAACAATGAAATCGTTCTATTTTTTAAAAGATCTGAAAACCGCCAAGCTTATGCAAAAACAAATCAGCGCAAAACCGCGAACGGCAGGTTTTCTCCGGCCCTTTAAATTACAGAATCCACACAACATACTATTGGTCTCAAATTATGCAGGGACAAGAAACCGTTCTGGAAGATTCGAAAGTCGGTTCTTGTGTTTTATGCACAATTAAGCACGCAGAAATTGTGATATCTAAGAAAAAAATTAATTATTGCTAACATGCCTACAGGATTGATATCAATGACAAAATCTTGACTAAAATTATTTGTGGTATAGAAATGCAAATTGCCAGCAAAACCACTGATTTTATTTCAAAGGAAATACGACAACTAGCGGCCATTGCAGATTTCACAAGATAAAGACCGCAAATTAACAAGATTGCCCTCAACAACGGACTTTTCATCACGTTTTTTACTGTTTCTTATATGCGTGGTCTCCGAAGATTTTCCTTTTTACTGTGTGTTTTTCATTGCATGGAATAATCGCAGTAAAATCTATTTCAAAACGTTCGTGAACTTTTCGGCAACGGTCAAAAAATATAATATATGCTCTTTTGTATATACGAAATATTCCAAGATTGTCTGTCTTTTTGTATTAGCTGTCATTTTTCAATCAACTTTTTTGTCTTAAGCTTTTAGCAAGTTATTCAACTTTCTGTCTATTTTTGACTTAAAAACAAACATTTCAAAAATTTAATTTCAGCATGTTAGCAAATGCTGTGAATTGACAATGCTAGAAAACGGGCTTTTCACATCGCGTGACGATTCGATGAATTTTCAGCCTAAGATATTTTTGTGCCCGTAATTTGCCATTTTAGATTCTATACCTGAAAAATAAGTTATCCGCTCGTGAAATAATTTAGTTATTAGCGTGCTCTAATCGTCCCTGTGTTTTTATTTTATGCCCACGGGGTAGATACGAAATTTTCACAGACTGATGGATATTTATCACGTCTAGTGTCGTATCAACAGGCGGTCTTCAAAGCTCACTTTAATTCAAGGTAACAGTCTTTTTTCTTTTTAATAAAAGGCTCTCAGCAGATTCCAGCGTAGCATTCCGAGGTTTTTTTTTAGGTTAAAACGTGCCGCTGACGAATTTTAGATTCGCGTGGTTATTAGTCAAACTTTAGCTCGATCCGTTCTTAGCTATTAACCTATAGCTGGCTTTGTTAGATTCCTGGATGCTTTCGCTGGCCAATAGAAGGAAGATGTTATTTCCTTTTGTAATTACAGCCAGCTGTTCCTGTAGGGCGGATTTTAAAACTGAAAGTGTTCCAAGACGGACCCTACATCACATTTATGAAAATGTTAGTGTTCACGCATTCATTTGCGTCTGGTGCTACTGCTTGCTTTTCATGCTTAAAAAAATTAACGTGAAGATTTTCCTGAGAGAAGACTTTTAAATACATCCGTGAGTGAGCTATCATCGCCTGAAGTCGGGTAAGACTGTTCAGTCGTATGAATATGAACGGTTAAGAAGTTACAGCTCTGATCCATGTTATATTCCTAAATCGTCTACTTGTGAAAAAACCATCCAAATGAAATTTGTTGAGCATTGCTTTTAGCACTGTGGTTCTAACTCTTAAATCTGCGGATGAAACCCTCGTGTGTGACCATTCAAACGAAAGCTATTGAGCAGTACTTTCATGTGGTACTGTTTATTATGCTGTACAAGGTGGTTCTAACTTTTAAGTCTGTGGATGAAACCCTAGTGTGTGACCATTCAAGTGAAAGCTATTGAGCAGTACTTTCATTTGATTCTCAGTGTATTGTGCTGTTTTTAAAGATGTACCCATTTGATAATTTGAGCCGTACATTCACCGGTCTTTCTAAATCACTTTCCATTCGTGAGATTATACCATTTCATGATCTCAGCTGCACCTGTCTCGTTGTAATTTGTCTCAAGCGGAAATTTTACAATATTTGTCAAATCTTCACCTTGGCCCTTTTTAGAGGCAGGGTCAAAAGCCTTCATACATGTGTACTGATGGCGTAAGGTTTATTACATTCGAATCGTGTTGTCCCAAAGGTGCTTTGTGTCCTCGAGAAAAGGTCTTACAAATCCAACGACTCTACCTTTCATTTTAGAGTGATATACACCAGCTCAGGATTCCGTGTTTACATATATCGGTCCGAATTAAAGAGGACATGCAAATAGTGCTTACATTATACACTTATATGAATGAACGAACATCAAGTGTGTACATGCTCAATTGGTGAATGATGCTTTAAAATGTCGCACAAGTTTTACTCTACAGGTAAACAGATGATTGAGTTCAGTTGAATTACTTTACCTACTGAACAAAAGCACTTTAATGTAATTTACGTTTGAAAACTGCAGAGATTGGATCTATGGCATTGTAGGCCCTTGTCTAACACCGAACGTTCTCCATGTAAAACTGGCCGAGGGCTACGTTATGAATATCACAGCTCTTAGCATGACAAACATAGTTCACAAAGAGGAACTTGTCTACTGGTTAAGATATTGATATCAAACTTGATACAGAGATGTATTCTTTTATTAATCATACATGCTTGTGTTTTTGCGCGAGGTCGTGTTAGGTACGAGTTTGCAATTGTGTAGGCCGAAGCTTGGAAAGTTCTCTTCCAGGTTTAATTTACCATACTGCCTTGCGCGAGATTTTATTTTTCCTGCAAGGTTGTCACGTGACGACTGGCTTAGACTGTACTGAATATCATTTATTTGCGCTTTGAAACTTTGAAAATTTAATCTGAGAGGGTGTTTTATGTTTCTACCAACATATATGTCACGACGCAGATAATTTTTTAATTACAATGCAAAATTAGGACTACGTCTGTCCGCCAATTTCGCTAACCTCCTCCGAAATTGTTATTCTATTGCCTATAATATTGCGAATTAAAAACACTTTTAGAAACCTTTAAATTACAGAAATTTGAACCGAAGCCATTGATTTCAATTTAACTTTATGTTCCTCTCTGGTCTCTTCTTCCTGACTAGATTTTTACTGTAGTGTGTACATTTTTACCGTCGCAAAATTATTTACGGTCAATATCTATGGAATTTTCTAGAATGTTTTTCGAAAGAAGAATCAATGATGCATTTTATTTTTACCGTGATTTTATAAAGTTTCAACTTCTTGAATGATGTGATGGAAATCAAAAGTACTGAAAACTCAAACTGAACGAGTTTTCTGAACCGAAATTTGATTCTTCTAGAAATCGTTTTTTCTTTACACGAAAACAAATGAAAATAGAACCTTTATATTGTTACGTCTGTGATATGTTAATAATCGTAACTTATTTATGCCACAATTCGGATTTTCTTGGAAAGATTAATTAACGTCTAAGTAAGTGAAAACTATTATTCGTATAATTGATGTTTTCAAGTGTTTTAATGCTCTTTTCGTCTCTATGCACAGGGCTTTATCTGAAAAACTCTAAATTGATGATATTATGCTGAGAAATTCGTAAATTGTCTGTCGGTTTTTGAAAACTCATTTTGATGTTCTTCACATCCGAGTTGTCAGCAGGAAAAACATCAAACGTAATCGCGAACTCAAATGGAAATATCGCTTGACAACTGAAACTAATTTAAATGTATAATATGTGCTAAAGATCGGCAAGTATACAGAAAAAATATCAACAATGGACTCTAAGGACTATATCTTACAAAGAGAATTTTCCGCAACTAACGAAAATTGTGATAAGAGCTGAATTACAATTTACTGATTCGCATTTAAATCAATACGCTGACGTTGGTTGAAACATGCTTCGTTCTTTCAGGTGAAAAGAGCAGATAAACAGGTGTGAAATGGCCAACAACTCAAATGCGTCAGATTTTAACGGGTCGTCAACGATTCACCCGACGTTGCAACCGTTTACAGAAGAGCCTACATGGACGACCAAATTCTATATTTTTCTTGCTATCACCGAGATCATTATTGCAATTTTAGCACTCTTATTCAACAGTATTGTGATTTATGCCTTCGTGGCCTACAAGAAACTACGAACAAGTGCTACAAATTACTTCGTAATATCACTGGCGGTATCAGACCTGTTAACTTCAGGTCTGGTAACAACATTCAAGGCGGATTCTACCCTGAAATATCAATTGTGGACGCACGGCGAATTCATGTGCAATCTTTATACCACAATGTATTTACTGGCCGTACCAAGCACGGTTATTAATCTGTGTGCCTTCACTGTAGATCGATTTTTGGTGTTGAGGATGCCTCTGCGATACAACTCTTTAATGCCACCAAAACGAGCTGCGTTCATAATTGGTTGCCTGTGGATCTATGCTGTTATCTGGGCTTGCTTGCCAGTCATGGGTTGGAAGGCACAACGTAACGCTTCTGTTCAAGACGGCTTCTGTTACTTCGGGACTTTACGAGCTTACAATATTACGGTAAACATCGTGAATTTCTTGCTGCCGATGATTTTTATGGCAATCTTCTGGTCGTTTATCTACTCGACCGTTCACCAACACCGTAAAAGGGTTCTGAAGATAGAGAGAAGTCTGTCTCTTAACACGAATGACTCATCCAATTCAAGCAACAACATAAATGGCAATGACGAAGGCCACGCAATGGCTCACCTCGCGCCAAAGAATGAGAAGAGGGAAAGAAAGCGAATACGACGCAATCTCCGTGGATGCCGGTACCTTGGTTTCATTGTAGTCTTATTTTATTTTTGCTGGTTACCGTACGTAGTGGCCAGTTTGGTTGGAAACTTGTGTGGATGGTGCAACGCTGAAAGACTTATACCTTATGTATTATACGATGCACTCCTAGCGCTGGGTTTTATGAATTCCGTTCTCAACCCTTTTCTGTATCCATTTCACGACAAACATTTTAAAGAAGCGTTCAGGGACATCTGGAAAAAAATTAGAAGCAAGACCTTCGTTAAATTGTTGTCGCGCAAGGATGAAATTTCAAGAATTTAACAAAATTTACCAACTCTCTCTTCAGCACTTTGCGGAGTATATCATGAAATGAGGAAGGAAGTGTTTGGAAGGCGAATATGCCAGAGAATGCCTCAACACGGTTGAATCAGTATAAATTATTCACTCTGTTGTCTTCACTGCTATGATTAAGTAAGGATTTATATTTGGTCACTCGTTCTGCATTCGTAAAGAGCGGTTTTCATTTGACTGTCTAAAAGTATCTGGTTTTACATCACAACGCTACATGATTGGCTTAAAAGACCCGCGCCACTTCTTTAACTAAAACCAATCGTGACTTGCTTGCACGCGTTTTCCCGCGCTTTGCGCCACATGTATTTACTTCGAGCTTTGATTGGTTTACTGTATTGTCTCTCCTTTGTGATTGGCTAGAGTGCTGGTCATGGTTTTACGACACTCAATTGAAAACCGCTCTATATCATTCGAGTTCAGTAGTCAACGGATAAATCTACGATGTACAGTTAGTCGGCTATTGTCGGTGCTTTGGTTTTTCCAATATGATCGAGCAAATTACTTAAATATAATTGGCTTAGAGCAGCCAAATTTATCGTTAATCAAGTGTAAATTAATACGTTTGCGTTTGTGATTTTCTCATTCAGTTATGAAAGAAATGTCGGGTGATTGAACATTTCTACTACTTGTGATACTTGACAATTCTTGCCCATTTCACTGCACTAAATTCCCGGGGAACACTCATATCAAAAGCCGGGAATGCTCGTCGGAAAATTTGAATTATGGAGACCTATATCTGGGCGTGGCTCCTAAAAAGATACCTCTTAAAAAGGAATGGACCTAATAACCAATCACTCTTCAGCAATATTCAGGGAGGGAGCCTGTGTTAGTAGGCTTTACTCGAGAAACCGGCGGAAATCGAGGCTGAAAACCGGATTTAGAGCGTTTTTCGGTTGCAATTTCTTCGAGTGCACCCTAAAAGTTACTTTGAGAGCTAAAAAATAATTGCGTCTGGACATGAACACGACGGGCTTTCTCAACCTTTTAAGGTGCGAGTTCCCCCCCGGGAATCAATGCTAAGAATTTTCAAGTGTTACTCGTGGCGTAAATCTTATCTTTAATTACACCGAGTTTCGACGGACGATTATTTCTACTAATTCAGGAATTGATACTTTGAAAAAAATTATTCTTAAGTAACAAGCTCTTCAGGGAATGATATAAAACAAATATTATCTACCAAATATATAAATATATAAATATATTTTAGGAATGAGTTCTATATGAGGGATTAGCAGAGATGGCGAAGTGGTGAGAGCGCTCGCTTCCCACCAACATGGCTCGGGTTTGATTCGGGTTTTCCAAAACCGACATGTTCAAATCCAATTCGACTCGCATGAAAACCATTGAAGGGTGATGTGGCTTTCTCTCTAAATATTGTATGTTTTTTTAAGTCTTTTATCTCGCGTCCCTTCCTGTATCGGTTTGTCGTCTAACTAGAATCATCTGAAGTAGCTCACAATAAAGCGAAACGTTGTAATTAACGAGTTTACCCGGTCCAATATCACGAGTTGACATTAAAGTTAAATAATTTTAAGCATCTAAGATGAATACTATAAATGTACAGATTCAATAGTACAGAGTGGAAATCATTTTTGCTTTTTAAAAGTTATGTTGAGGAAGCTTGTGTACTGACAAAGCCCACATCAGTAATCCGACCCCAAATAATGAAGAATAGAAGTCAATTTCGTTATGAACTTTCTAGGAACTCTATTTGGCTCTAGTAGAATTCTACCAGTTTACTAATGTAAATGCGGCAATCGGATTGGCTGAAGTATTCTAACGCAAATGCTGCAATCTGATTGGCTGACATATACTGATGCAAATGCTGCGATTGGATTGGCTGAGCTACTCGAAAACTATTAGTGTAGTGGCTAGAAATCGACCACATAATAGAAACGTTTTCTAGTTTGTTCAATGTCACAAGGAAGATTTAGAAATATTACTAGATAATTAAATTCTCAAGAATACTAAGGAAAGGAAAGTTAACGTTATGCGACTTTGAAACCACAATTAGTAAAATAAATATTTCACAGTAGTAAGTTTCAAACTCCCCAAACCATTTTGATTTCTGAGCTGTGCTTTGCTCTATCATACTGATTAGCAGATGTCAAATTTTATTTCTCCTTTGCAATGTCAATATATTTCAAGTTAACATATAACTAGAAAAAGATAATCAATTATCAACTAGTATATAGGAAGTTATATTGGAAATATTGTATCAGATCTAGGACTGTACTTATAATATTATCTAGAAGCGATTTATTTTCTTCACTATACCTAGCTCTGATCTATTAAGAGACACGTCTGCAGGGAATTGTAGCAGCTTTGTTATTAACAGTTAAATTATCGGCGTTTTGTCTAAACTCAGTGCCATTTCAAGCCGCTTACCACCCCTTACTTAAGCTTGCAGCTTTCAGTTAAAAAGCACTTTATTTCACAGTTGGGCAGTTAAAATGTTTACCAGTTTCCAGCTATCACTTTTACCTCACCCAGACCCTGACTTAAACACTGTTAAGCTTGGGACGTTTTGAGATATAAAATCATCTTGGTTTCCTGCTGGCGTGTCTCAGAGAGACCTGTAAACAAGCCTCCTACACCTTATCGTTCTTACTAGCTAAGAATTAGTTTAGATTCTCCCCGTGGAACACAACTATTTCTTTTAGTGTAAATTCTCTGTCCGGACCAATAAAATATCGCCTGGAATGTATATTATATGACTTGTAAATAAATGTTTAGTCAAACTTGAAACACCAATAATCGTGTTTTTCTTTCTCACAACTGGTGGAAGAAGTCTGTTACTGATAAATTTGTAACGTTTAATGTGTGTACTGTATTAATCAAGCTCTGTTTATTATGACGCGATCCTCGCCCGAGTTGTTCGAGAGGTGGATAACGCGCGGATAGCCTTATCCTCCTTTCGAGCAGCTGGGGCCTGATGATTGAGGTCTATTCAGTTGAAAATAGTAAACTCATTGGACATTTCTTGTAGGCGTCGCACCCGATTAATGAAGGAATAATGCAGAGATGTGCAGCGCAGTGCATTGCGGTGCGGCGCTGTGCGATGAAAGAGGCCTGGGAATTAGGTAAAATTTCACTCGCCATCCTCATTCCAAGGTCTTTCCAAGATGGCGGACACGGCGAGGACTTCGCGAGGCT
>Ga0126337_10001080_pt1 | contig 15786 bp, 14 predicted proteins | sample DipCmetagenome_FD_92527 | JGI IMG/M metagenome (GOLD analysis project Ga0126337, IMG submission 92527) | Coral microbial communities from La Bocana,Puerto Morelos, Mexico - Diploria C A metagenome | ecosystem: Host-associated > Invertebrates > Cnidaria > Coral | place: La Bocana,Puerto Morelos... | reverse complement strand
TAGTTAAACACGGTTTAAAATTGTTTTCCTCATAGAAGTTGTTAACTGATGTTTGTCGACCTCAAATGTAGCACAGTGAAAGCACAAGTTAATGCTTACTGGAACCCTGTGTAAAATTAAGTAAAGTAAAATAAGTAATCTTTTGGTTTTCTGTGGCTGATTTTCATTTTGTTAAACCTGATTTAGCTAAACATGTTTTGTTGGTGTGAACGGGGTATAAGAAATGTACAAACATATATAACGCACGTGCAAAGCTATTGTTATGCTCATTAAACCTTTTGTTTCGTGGCATTCTCGTTGCCGTTGCCGTCGTGGTTTGCTTAAGGTCTCTATTATTAGATCGCTTCCATCATCAGAAATCACAGAAGGGTCGTAGCCAATCCTGTGACGCGTATTTTACTCACGTGGACAACCCATGCAGTCAAAAAGCTAATGCTACCACCCACTAGTACCAGCTTGGCATCGTAACAGTAGGTCCATATCGTTTCATTAATCTGTGTTTAGGGAGAGAGATGACCTGATGAACACGTTGACTGGTCAGAAGGCGGTCCTAGCTGAAGTCCGTCAGCGCGAGTTTGAAGCTTATAACCAAGTGAAAAAGAGTTGTCACATGGTGGAGCAGGCTCAGTTGGAAAAAGCAGAGGTACCTGTTAGTTCGTAATAGTTTTTTGTTTTTTCGGGCATTAATTTCACAACTGCTTGTGTATAACTGCGATGATCAATCATTATTTTCATATCGTTCTCCGCAGTTCAAATATATGATCTTTCATATATTCATTTGCATTGTTCACCTTCTACGGTTATTACGAACTAACAATGTGACCAGCTCCCTTTTGTTTTGATAGCTCAGTTGGTAGAGCACTGCACCGGTATCAGTCATGGGTTCGAATCCCGTTCAGACCTAACATATATATATATATTTTTTTTTTTCAAGCTTTGATTTCACAGCTGCTTAAGTTGTGTTTATATCTGTGATGAACATCCATGTCTTCCTACTTTTCTCCACAATTCAAATATGTGATCTTTCATTGATACTCATTTGCAATTTGCTATATGTTTTGAAACACAATGGCAGGATTTAAGTTCTTTCTTTCCCTCAGGCTATAATCCATGTACGGCAGCTGAAGGAAGATTTGCAAAAGGAACGAGAACGACACCATAACTACATGAAATCATCCAGCGAGAAAATGGAGAAGGAGCGAGAGAACGTGCGCGAGGCCTGCCGGGAGGAGGTCGGCGGACTTGTTAAGCAGGTAAATTTTATTATTAAAATATATGTTTGCATTTCGCCGCTTTAGAAACGAAAAATTCTCATCTTGCAGGAGCTTGTCGAATCGTTTCCAAGTACAGAACAAAGAACGAAAAGCTATTTTGTTCCCAGTAACGATCCCACAAGCGACCTCGCCCTAGATTTTGTTTCTAAAGTGGCGAATGGTTATGAAGAAGTTATGACTGGAAACAAATTTTATTCTTTAAAAATTGACTTTTCAAATATTGAAAGGGTCTTTTTCCACTTCTCTAACACGCAGTTAGAATCATCAAGTGAGGCTCGTTCGGTATTAGAAAACCAGCTGGAACGACTCACACGAGATAAGGTTTGTGTGGACCGGTTTTGTTTGTTTATTTTTTCCAGGTTTGCTCAGCTCAAAAACTTTTTTTATTTGGTTTTATTGTTGATTCGGCGTTATTTTTTATGCCAGGTCAACCTCATGGCTGAACTGGAGCAGGCAAAAAGTCAAATAATAGAACATGCGTCTGAAATAACGCAGGTCAGTTGACATCGTGACAAGTAGAGTAACGCAATCTAACCTCCTCCAATCTTACCTCCTCTAATCTTACTGCAAGACGAGCCAAAAGGCACTTAACTAGAGTACTGCTCTCGCATGTGGTAACGTTTGTTCTCTTACCAGGCTGGTGTCAACGTGCAGAAAGAATTGGAACAAACGCAAATGAAGTTGTCGATGACTTCACAGGAATTAAGCTCACTTAAAACAACAGCTCAACAAGCTCAGAGAGAAAGAGAACAGGTAAGTAAACACGAGCGTCAGCTGACCGAGGTAGAATAAGTAACTGATCTGGTGTGTATTGTATGAAGGGAGGGAAGTGATGTTGTTCTCAAGAAAGCTGGTCCGTAATGCGTACGCTCATTTAGCACGACCTTGAAATGACTACAAAGTTAACATTTTTTTTTTCCATTTTTGATGTCAATATATTAACTTTTATAAAGAGAACTAGAAAACGGCTTATCCGTACAAACGTAATTTTACATCAAGTTAAATTCGAGGTATATATGACAAAATTCAATACTCAGTAATCAAAACAAAATCATCGCATTCATTGAACACATCAGTACAGAGCTGAATTGACAACCTACTTACGTCATGCCTTTTTGCGTTTTGCTTTGCGTTTTGACTATTCGCAGAATGAGCTTGTTGCCATTCAGCTTTGGATTGATGCATTCATAATTGGGATGATTTTATTTCAATTACTGAGTACTGAATACTACTAAATACGCATTTTCCTGCGTCTGTTCAGGAGAGAACGCGCTTAAGAAGCGAAATGGAAGGCCTTCGACGGCGCCTTCAAGAAGCCGAACACTGCTGGATGGAATGTAAAGAGGACTGCATCAGACTTACTGAGAGATTAAATAATGCAGAGCGGGAGGTAGGTTAAATGCATCAACTTCTTCAGCGTCTCCGTAGTAAATTTTCGTAGTTTGTACATGATCCCCCCCCGGGGGGGGGGGGGTTACTCCCAATAATGACCTCTACGGGGAGGCTCCGCCCGAAAGGGGTACCTTTTCCAGGCTTCAGGTATATAAAAGGGTAGGGATTTCACAAGTTTAGGTATATGAAAGGGTAGGAAAATCTTCATTCGGGTATTATAAAGGGCCTTGAATTAAAACAGATCAAGGAGACGCAACTTATGACTGTTTCATTTTAATTCATTATGCGCTACGTGAAAAAAATGACAAGAAGCCTTCCTGTTTTAACTATTTATTCATAAGTCTTCTTAAGAAGGTATATGAAAGGGGTTCATTTTTCCAATAAAAGGTATACGAAAGGGGTACCTTTTCTGAAAAAATGGTATACAAAAGGGTAAGGGGTTGGACCTCGGGGCGGAGCCTCTCCGTATAAAACTTTTTTGAGTACCACCCCCCCCCCCCCGGGGGGGGGCATGATCGCGTTATCGATGTCCTCTATGCAGGTTAAAAGCGCCGTAGCTGCGAAGGAAAAGCTGGAGAAAACAGGAGCTGAAGACATCGAACGTCTCGGTAAACAAAGCAGGCAAAGGGAGGATAAACTCACCAAATTACTACAGGAAACGGAGACGAAGCACAGTAAGTTAATTTCTCATCTTCCGTGATCACTTTCTCCGTAGTATCACACCAACCACGAGATCGCGCTCTATATTGATCATACATGTTCGTAAACGTAGCAGCACCGCGCCGTATTCTGTGTTACTTGTGCCAGGAACTAAAAGAAATTAACGGTGCTTATTTGAGTATTGGTTTATTGCCTTTTTATTCTTTTGAGAGAGCCAAAAACTCTTAAAGTTTGCTTTTATTTCTATTTGTAATCCGTCGCTATTTTAAGAATCCTTGTTACCTTTCATTTTATTTCTTTATTTTACCTTAAGGAGCTTAGGCGCGGTATTGTGAGTTCTTCCGGTCACGTACAAAATTACCTTTAAATTAAAGGAAACCTGAAAATATTAGCTTACTAGGAAAGAAAAACACAAGAAAAACCATAATAAATTATAAAGAAACAAGGATAGTTAAGGATGGAGAAAATTCACACGGATTGCAAACTCTTCAAGATGTGCAAACTATGTCGTGTTGCTTCAATTAACGTTAGTTTAGGGGTTTCCTTCAATTTGAAGGCAAAATTGTACATCAAAAAATATATATTTGATATTTTGATATAGCAGCCCTAAATACCCACAAAATTGCATGTGTCATATGACTATATGTTGTTATGCTCTTAAAGCCCAACTTAGAACTGAGCTGCAACAGATGTTGGAAGCAGAAATTCAAGTGTGTAACCGGATGAAGGACGAATGCAAGAAACTCGCCCAACAGCTGCAAGATTCTGCTGAAAAATCAAGGTAGACTTCTCAAGAGTAGCTTGTGAAGAAATGTTTTAACTGGCTAAGGTATTACTCACGAATAATACCGCGTTTTCTAAGAACAGAAAGTCCTGCACCACAAGGAGGGTCAATTTGTATGACATCTGGCACTGTAAAACCTCGCAGAGATCTAGCTACTGTAAAAATAAAACGATAAAAAAATACAACCACACCCATTTCCTGCCCTACCTTCCTCATAGAGATGTGATTTACGACCCCTTCTGACTTCAACTTTTGCCACATCAACATTATTCTTGAAATGTTAGGATCAAGTAAGTTCATACATGACTCACACACACACCTGGGACTGTAAATTAAGCTGTAGTCCACGTGCACACTGGCATACCAAGGATACAAAACGATCAGGATATTTGCCTGGTTTTGTTTTGGACACTTCGATCTTTTCTGAGTTCTTCTGCGGTATTGGTGTTTATGAAATTCCCTGGACAAACTCTTTCAAACACTGTAGAATGTGTATATCATGTTTAACAGTGACCATTTATCGGTTAACACTTACCATAGATAACAAGCAAAAAAATAAATACGGCATACGTGGTGGGAATGAAGGTATTAATTGCAATTAAATCCAATAGAGATTGTCATCCTTATATACACTTTGTCTTTACCAAACTTTTTTTTTTTCTCTCTCTCTCCCTCGTGGCCTTTATTTCCTTTTTACCTTTTCTTTCTGTCGAACTTTAGAGACGCCAACCACGAGTGCAACAAAATGAAGAAGAAATTAGAGGAATCCATCACGCGAAGACGAGCCCTTGAGGTAGAGAACGCGAAAAAGGACAAGCACATACTTGAAATATCATCCAGACTCAAACATAGCGACGAAAACGCCCGTAAGCAAGTCGACCAGGTAATACGGGTCTTATTCACTTCATCACGGCGTAACATTATTTATTAGCGGTTAACTAGTGTTACCCTGCCTATCCCAGAAGGGATGATACAATTTATATCGCAGACAACCCATGAGAGGTTTTCTTTGCCCCCACGCCCATGGTATTTTCGTCGAGTTGACCCAATATGCCTTAATGTGTTTTTGAAGTTGTCTGCCCAGGAACGTACAATGCACTAGTTAGCCTAAGTCCAAGGCTGTAATAGGGTTGCTTACTCTAAGGCTGATAATTTAAAGCTGATAACCGTAACGACACTCGATCCGCCAACTTGTTCATCTCAAAAATATTAATTAAATTTGAGATGGGACAACCATTTTTAAATGGGTGACGTACAGACAGTCGCCTTATTCACAATGCTGCACGTACACGGAGGGTAGCATTTGTTTCCATGACAACATGGAACGTCACCCAAACCTGGGTCGTCATGTGACCTTTCACTCGCGTATCAATTTGGTTTTGTTTCTTGTACAGATGTGCCAGTTGTTGGCGTCGAGAAACAAATTGATGAAAGAAAGGAAAATTCTTTGTCAAGAAGTCGAGTTCTTGAGAAAACAGTGGATGTCAAAGACACCTTCCGAACCCGTGACACCTGTCATTGAAACCGCAAGTAACGCTAGTGCCGAAAATGATGACAATGGTTACATAAACGAGGAGAAAGAGCGTGATGCGTGACACACACTTACTTGGTGCCACTTTCATGAGGATCAACCACGCTTCGAGGCAAAAAACCAAAAAGCCAAATTGAGCAAAGAATTTTATTTTATTTTTTATCAACCATCATACGTGGTCGATTTAATTCTAACATAATGGAGGTCTTTTATCACTATGATCTTTTTTATATTGTGATACAACAAAATGCAACTCATTTGTTTTTATTTTCTTGAAACCTATACCAAAGAGAAGCTATATATGTATATGTATATTTTTAATATTATTTTCTCTTAAAAAGAGAGTTCAATACAACAGTAAAAAGCTTTAAGATGGTGAGAATTGTTTTTTTTTTTACAATTTGCTTACAAGCTTCATATCAAAAACGTTTCAGCGACGCATGTATTTGTAAACGGTGAAATTTGCGCTGCATACAGTACATTAAAAACACTACACGTGCTTAACAAGAGTAACACCGATTTCATAGGCTTGAGTACAACAAACATTCGGAAATAATACCGTAACATATTTTGTGTTTCCCGGCATGGCTCGTACAACGGACTTGCAACGTTCTTACAAATACAAACGGAGCATGCGGCATGGCTAAGTCGCATTGTAACTGAAAACTATTATGGCGTCTTAAGCTCGGATATCATCTATTCAATACAGCTTTTTACAGCAACAACGACATCAATAAAATGCGTAACGGCCTGCATTATCTTAGATGTTGATTCTACAGCAGCGATACACATATCTAACCATGTCCTCTTCATAACTGCTTGCCAGTTTTAACAAAAAACTCTGAAGAAATTCCCCTTGATTGCAGCGTACCCACTGACGATCGAGGTACTGGATCTTTCCGTTGGCTTTCGGAGCCCAGCCAGTTTTCTCGTTCGTGCAATGCAGGCCAAGGTCGTCAAATCTGTCCAGCACTCTCATGGTGTTGGTGTTGAGGCTGGAGTATTGGTCGTTGATGCTCTAATAGACAAATAAAAAGGAAACTGTAAAAGGCAGCTGGAAAGCGTCGGGCTCGCATCAAAATACTCGAAGTTGCTAAGATACTGTGCCATAATGGCGTTAACGTTTTTGGAATGCTCGGCAGAATCGGAGATTTTACGTGAACCTCAACTGAAACACTCGTTGGAAAAGAAAATTTCAATGTTCCTGTAACTGTTTCCTTAGCAATGATTGTGTAAAAAGAAATTCGACATTTCTTCTAGCTAGTCTCAAATACCAGCCGCTGCTCGGGAAAGGAGGCTGCGCTCTTTTCGGGAGAGAGGACACGAGGGCGGCGAAAATCAAGTCCAACCTAAAACTTACATTCAATGTGCTCGAGAAACCCCCAAACCCTATCACACCCCACCCGGGTGCATAACGCATCCCTAAAGAGATTGATAGAGCATTTGTGTACCAGTTCCCTTACCATGACCTCGGCCTCCAGCTGCCTGAGTTTGTCCCTGTATCTCTTTATCACCAAGTCCTTTGTGTTGATCTCGTCTTTAAGGGTAACCATCTTACTGTTTAGCAAAATCTCCAAATTCTGAAACTGCGTTCGCTCTGCTTTGGAGTCAAGCTTGGCTGACAGCTGGTCGATCTCGGCTGTCTGTCTTTGTATCTTCCTTTCGAAGGAGGTGATTTGACGTTCCATGTCGGAGAGTTTAACGGAAAACGACATCAGAGCGCCTAAAGCTGAACTTTGTGGGGCCTGACGCTGTGAAAAGGTAAGAAACGACATATACGGTAACACGCCACTCGAATCGGATGTCCTATATATGAAATATAATGCCTACTAAATTTTTAACCCCTTCGATCCCAGTGTTGTCTCCAGACAACATTTAAAGGGGTAGAAAGTACTAATTGTTATGCTATCAATTCTCACGCCAGCAGATTGTCTTACTAAGCAATTAAATCAGGAGAGACAAAGTTTTCCATACGTGTGTAGATTTTGAACATCGACTAAATGCTGACAGAGCTACTGAAAAGACAAATGTTGAATTATTGGTGCAAAATTGGCATAAAATAGGCCATTTATTTATCAGTGCGATCTTGTTTGCAGATCCTTCAAAACTGATCGGAAGGAAGTAAAGAGTACAAGATAAAAGTAAAGAGAAAAAAGAAAGAGCAAGAAAGAAAGAAAAAATCGTAACGCACATTAAAAATTTTGGCTTATGCGCATGCCCTTTAGTAAAATATTTATTATTAGACTATAAAGACTGGTAGAAAATCTCGATAAAATGTAAGATATTGCATTCCTAGAAAAATGTAGTGAAGTTTAGCGAATTGCATGTCAAAAACGCTTTGACGGTAAAAAAAAATGGGGAATTTGCAGCAAAATCAAGCATGAAAGGGTTAACGAAATAAAACAGCTAATAAACAAAGAAGAGTAATTCTATAGTTTTTAAAAAATATATATATATTATATAATATAACCAGTAGAAAGTAGACTGAGATTTTCATCTACTATTTATAGTGCTCAATAGATAAACTAGAGCTGTTATTAGTAGGTTTGTGGAGCAGGACTAGTTCACAAGCACTTATTTGCTACTTCGAGTTTCGTGCTTCTCGCGAAGCAGTCATCAGGCAACTGTCAAAAATAACAGATTATATAATATATATACAGTGTGGACTTTTGACGCATGCAATTATGGGAAGCAATGTGTAAAGGTCTGTCGTGGTTTGATGTTTTTATGGACATTTCGTCCCTTTTTCGTCGGTGTAAGGGTGATAAAAGCCGATCCATTCTCAGTATGCCATTCCAAAGGACAAATAGTAATCGAAGAGCCATAAGTTTAGGGTAGGGGGGAGGGTTGCCATTCAATTAATTCCTTATTGGGGGAGGAAGGGTGCGCGCGTATTGAAATAACAAGTACGTCTCTCTACTTCTACTACTAGCCATATCAGAAATAAACGCAGGTTAATGGGCCATTAAGCTCTAACGCACTGCATTTTCTGTACTGGTAACATTAAAACAGGCAAATCTTCGACAGTTTACATCGTCATTTAAGGTCTATGTGACATACAAAGACATAACAAAAGGTCCATTAATGGCCACGGCTTCTGCAACTTGCCGTTCTTACTCACCTTTAGTCTTGCCTTTCTGCTCGGCATTCCAAGTGAATTTTCGAACATGGAAAACGCTGAAACGCACAATATTAGGACAGTGAAATCTGCCATCTTATGATTTCCAAATCTTCACTGCAACAATCGGGTTTTGTGTGTTGAGGAAATCAGATAGCTGACAAATGCTGATGACAGAAAATGGTCAAGAGTTTGACCTATTGTAATTATAGGAATGGAACGGACGCATCATTTAAGGATTCAATGAAGAAAAACATCGATCGCAACCGAAGAATTACGAGACTTCGAAGAGAAGGGATCTCTCTCTTTCTCTGATTTGCTCAATTTAAAGTGAAATATATTCGTTCATATAGAAAGCAGATGAAAATCAAAGAAAGTGTGTATGCAAGTACTAGCTCGATATTAGCCTTGTAGCTCTGGTCACCGTGATAATGTCTGAACGCAGCTAAGCCACAAAGAATCTAGATCAAGGTTCAGACAACAAGCAGCGCCGGATACAAGGATTCGAGCGAAAGTAAATTTGAGAAGTGCCTTTAAGGATCTGGGAAATGGACACTTGAAATATTGCCTACAATAGGTAATCCATCGTCCGTGATTGCCAAATGTCAGATCCAGCAGTTAACTCAGTTTGATTTTGTGCTGCCATAAATATCGCTACTTTCATGCACTGTGTGTTTCAAAGCAAAACGTCTGGCTTATGAGTAACCTGGGAGAATTCTGAGCGAGAAGATGCTTATTGGCCGTTACTTCTACTCTGTTACCCCTTCACTTCTTTCATTTAGCGTTGTTTTCTTGTGTTGTGGTGATAAGGCCGGTCCTTTCCAAAGCGTGGAAATGGATACGGGTAAGTACCACTCGTATTGTTCGGTGTTGATAGTGTTGATAAATAATCGGTTTATACAAGCGCAGTGCAAATGGATGATATTCATTCCATGATCCAGAGTCCCTCTCCTGTCGAACTCATGGTTTTATTTTCTGTGGTGTCCAATGTCCAACACAGGGATCAAGTGATACATAACAAGTCAGCCTTTGTGTAATGGCGCTCTCCAACATGGCGGTGTCGCGTATAGTCCTCAGCTTGTTTGTGCTCTTGGAGTTTCTTCTCGCCTGCAACTGCGGCCCGACACGAGAGAAGATTCGTCTGAAGGTCAGATAAGTGTATTGGTGACTAGAGATACTATGCAAAGCAATTTGCTGTACTCATACGTACGTGTCTATTGAGATAAATGGAAATGATTGGCGACAGTGTATAATACACTGTCGCAAATTTATTAGTGTCAGCATAAGCAAAATTTAGCCAAATGGTTAAGAGCCACAAAAATAGACTTTCGAGGATTGCAAGAGAAAGTAACAACTAAAACGTTCCACTTTAACCGTGACTATGTTGTGTTGTAACATGCTTTCATGACCCGGTTTCATGACCAGCCAAATGATTTCATACATTTGGGTTAGTTAGTTGCTCGCTAGAAGATGTCACAGGTCATATTGTAAAGCATATAGTTAGCCGATGGTCGAGAGGGCGACTCACAATACTGGAAAAGTGCAGCAAAATCCCTTCATTATATGATATTTAACGTTTGGCTTTTATCAGGCAGCATCTGTTATATTTCTGACCGAAATTGTCTCAACTGACCTTTTTACCTGGTCCACAAGAAAAGAAGATCATATAACTTTAGGGAGGGGAAAGCGCTAAGAATAATGTAAAACAAATCCCGAGTATTTCAATAACACTAGGAGTCCGCTTTGACTGCCTAAAACTAACAAATCCGAGTTTCGTTTGAATTGTTATATCCCATTCAGTTGTTATCGGCTTCGTGGCAGGTCATTAAATGCGCTTGTACTCACAGCATCGATGCCGTTTCTGTTTTCAAGCTCTCTTTTCTCATTCCCAGCGTGCACTTGACGATGATGACATCATACTCGGTCTTAAAATGTACGAGTCTAAGATGTCCCAAATGCAGACAAAAATTGCAACACAGCTGGCAATCATGCAGAAACAGAAAAATCGGATCCAGGCCATCAAGTTTTATTTGAAACGTAAGGGTGAGGATTACGAGAAAGAGGATCTCCAAGGGAAAATTTCTTTTGACACTGATAAGGTGAAAAAGAGCTTGCAGCTCGCCTCACTGGATAATCTGGTACGTGAAGTGGACCATCAAGGGGAGTGGCAGAAGGTGAGTAACAGCTGTCATTTCTCGTTGAAAGTAAATTATGCAATTGTGAGTTAGAATGTCAGCCCGTAGCCTGCTTGAGGTCTTGCCGCAATTAGACTGGTCCCAGAGGTCTTTCTGGCAAGGAAATTAAAATAAAAAGTCTTCACGGTGGCCAAAACATCGCTTCACGACTCTTTTGCCTTACACATTCTCCACCGAACTGCAGACCTGACCCCGATTTAGGTTGTTCTTTCACCCATAGCCAATCCTAGACAAGACTAGGCAAAGCAAGCACTATTTCAAACAAAAACAGCCCTACAGTACCTATATAACCTTTATACAACTGAGTATCGGTGCCATTTAGGGTCTTCTGGACAGGACACCAGTGAATTGCTCATCATGATATCTTTGCATGACATCTTTGATATTCTGTCCTAGAAAGGAATTGACGGTAATGTTTATCGTTGTTAGTGTTAAAGAATTTTAGAGAGTAAAATAGATTTTTACGTTTGCCCAAATTGGTCTCTTCTAGGTGGGTTAACTCGAATTTTCCGACTAGCATTCCCACTCCTTTTACTACAAAATGATACAAAATTCAAGGCAGCAGAAATTAGAAGTGATACCGGATTATTTATTATTTATTTTCAAAAGGGTCTCCTGGATTCACTGAAGAGAGAAAACGAAGTTATGGATGATATTAACCTCCGCGTTCTGGATAATCGGGCAATCTGTCGAGCAGCGACAACAGAGTGGAGAGATCAGGCAGAAGGCACTATCAGAGAACTCTCTCGACAATACGTCAAGTGCAACGAGAACGAACTTTTGCAGAAATTTTACTTGGAAAGGAAGTCTGCGTCTGAGAAGAAAGTGAGATACAATTATCGATGTTGTCGGTTGAGTATGAAGGAAAAATGGCAGAGGCCCGATGACATGTGATCTGTAAAAACTGGTACTATTATTGTTAGTGAATAATTGACTCTTTGTCGTAATTGTACTTCTTTTTTGTAGTGATTGTAGTTATTTTTTGTGGTCTTGGTTTTCTGTTAATTCTGTTAGTGGCACCAGCTTCCAGAAATTTCCATGGTTCTGAACCTCGTGTACAGATTCTTTTTAAAAAAAACGTTGCCAAAACTTGCGTCTCACCCTGCTAATCAAAATTCAATAATAAAACATGGAGTCACCAAACTCGTTTTTGAGTTATTAGCGGTTGAAGCTAACATTAAGTGTGTTTTTAGTAGATACTGCTGTTGCTATAGTAACCCAAGGTTCGCGAAAATTAAGACGTTCATAAGTGAATGGGCTGATTTTTTTTTAGCATGATTTTGCATCAACTAATTATTGTTGTAATGATTCATCAAAATCTTGAAAAGTCGTTCTAAGTGCTGGAAACTGTTGTCAAACACATTCAAAGGATAATCATTGCACATTAGCGAGAGGTCGAATTTAAGGTATTGTATTCGTGCATGGACAATCCCTTGTTGACCCTACAAAATTAAGCCCACCACAAAGAGGCCCCAGAAACGAGTTACGACTCGGGCTTTCCTTGGCTTGACGTTTTCATTTTCTTATGTCGAGAGGAAGGAAAATTCTCTAGGACCAACGTCCGGCAATTCTGTACTTTTCACTTGTAAATAAAACATTTTTGATAATATGATATTATCTTTAAAGAATTTGTACAATTTATAACCATTCATAGAAGATCAAGCGAAAGAGGATTGCAATCCGCTGTGACGTCCAGGTTTCTGAAACAACTCCAAAATCATCGCGGATAAATTCACATGTCATATTTTCTTCGATTAGCAGCCAGGTCATAAAGTCGAACCGCAGTATTCACAACAGCATTTTAAATCTCTTTAATTTATGTACTCTGCATATCTGTGTCTGTGATTAATTTAGAATTCTCACTTTCAGCTGTCTGAATGTGGGTGTATTCTTCCTAGCAACATCCACCTATTTGCATGTTTTATTGTACTTTGAAATTTATCGAACTATAAATATTGAATTAACCTACTTTAGCACAGCTAGGGCTTTAGCCACTTCACTTATCAATTTTGTCCTTTTAAATTTTAACGATCGATGTAAAGAAATTGCACACGATTTTATTTGTAACAATCGACGGGAAATTATGAACTGAAAACCATTTCGGATTTGCGTACATATAGATGAACATTAAAAATAAAAGAGTTTCCTGTGATCAAAATTTGCTATTGATAAGGAAGTTATTTGGTTTGACAAGCGTCAAATCTTGTATTATTTATGGCCCTGCATCGGCGTAACAATACTGAAGATCTTAACGTTTAGAGAGACGAGCAAGTTAATACTAAAGTACAACTCTGACATGAGATGAAGATGGCTGTCTATTGAAGACCCTTATGGCGTATTGTCTTTGTTGTCGTTCTTGTTGTCATTCAGTTCTGTTTAGGTATAAACCATTCATTGAACGCCCTCGTTTTCTAAAATATAAATAAACATCCTGCAGCATTAGTGACGTACATATTGACTCTAATTTATCCAAGACATACAGGTTATTTTTTTTTTTTATTTTAATTTGTTCAGTGTTTGAAATTGACTCCATCCAGCAAGGGATGGAAGGATGCTATAGAGACTCGAGGATGTCATGAGTTTTAGACGTAGAGACGATTCTTATTAACCATGGAGTTAAATCGAATTTTAAGGTAAGGTATCTATATCACATGTATGGAAAATTAATCTGAAAATTTGTGTAGAAACGAACTTGACCATTAGGAATGGCGAATTGAACAATCACACGCATGAGAGACAAGTTTGAGCTTTCTCTGGTAGTTTTCAAAGATCGAGTCGGGATAGTGAAATACCGTATGGTGAGACCGCTTTACAACTTACCCTAAAACAAACATTTTGCCTATTTCTTTTTTTGTTGTTTTTTTGTTTTTGACTGAGCTGTAGAGGTGAATAACAGACTTTCAGTCGCTAATCTAACGACAAGATAATATTTTTTTTGGTAGACCGACAAATTATACGAATATTTTATTTTTCAAAAAAGGGAACGACCTGGTAGAAAACAAAGTTTCCAGGAATGTCGTCTTTTTGGCCTTAATTTTTAACTCTCCGAGGTGGAATATTAATGTTCAAGAAAAGGAATTTCAAGAAGAATATTAAATAACTTGTTTTGTTTTCGACAATTTTGTCTACATTTTTATTTTCGTATTAATATTGTAGTATTTATCCCAACGCTGCATTCTATTGGTTGAATGTTAATTTTGATTTTTAAAGTCGAGCGGCGCCTTCGTGCTGGTTATCGCATTTGAGGGATTGCGCTTGTCAACTCATTATTTTGTCGTATTCAAATTCCTTTCCTTTTTTCAATATCCTTATATCCTTAAATCCACCGTTGACTGCATTCTTGTTTTAGAGATTCCTTTTGTCACTGAGAAGATACAGTGACAGAGAAAATTAGAAAAAAAATATTAATTACAGATTCAAACTGATTCTGTTGCTACAGACCTTGAACTTCATATTAAAATTCAACATTTCTAAAAATTATCACCAACTGAGCTGTTTTTAAACATCTCAGTAAATTTGCATTCAACATTTGCCTCTTTTTTCACTACTTTTGTATTTGTACGCCGCTGCATTCTTAAATCCACTGGCAATAATTGAACGGCCTCCAAAATGCTAAACGCCGAAAACGACACATGAAAATGTTATTTTTGTCTAGTCTGTAAACTATGGACGACAAATAGCTTAATGTGATCCGTGTTTAAAATCATAACAACAAATGCTAGATCATGTGGTAAAATTGATTGCCAAGAAACAAAATTGTCGCCCTCCGAAGGGACACTCCGGCTCCTAGCGCAGGGTCTCGGAATATTATATATACCTCTTCTGCAGAAGGAATTGAATTATCACTGATTTATCACGCTGAAGTGACGATACTTGGCTATTCTTGGGAGTTCGAATAATTGTGAACAATATGAAGTGCCACACTTAAGAAGTCGACTAAGTATTTCTGATAACGCATTCAAGGTCGACCTGATAAGGTACGTTCTTTGCATGATTTCGTGAGATAACGTTACCCTCACTTTTCTTACCTAGCCTTAAACACGGACACCAAAGGAGTTAAGCGTTCCTATGTGATCTTGTGTCGATTTTATAAACTAGACGATGCATTATGAATTCAGGCACTGAACTCTCCTCGTCTATAGAGAGTTCTGATTTTGTTTCCTTGTAAATATTCCAGAACACTAAAAGTTCGGAGGTCTTTCTTTTCGATGTAGTAGTGGCACTTTCTTAGAACAGCTATTTAGTAGACTTTACTAGCTTGCAGCCACAATTCAGTGCTTCTGCAATCAACTGCTATGTGCAAATGCTATGTGAATGTCGTGACAGATTTGCATATATTTTAGTTACTTTGCATAATCAGGACAGTTGGGATGGCGCATGTTAATTTGGCCTTGATTTATTTCTGGCCGGGAGTCGCGCTTGGGTTTTCATTGTTGTCTACAGCTATTGGTAACTCAAATGGTTTGTAGTTTTATCGTCCCCTTTTTTGATTATTGTTGCCTTTATTGAGATGAGATGAGTAAGCCGACCTACCCAATGTGTAAGCTATTAAATGAGCCACTATCTTGAAATGGGAGGCGGGGAAAGGAGGGGATGAAATAATGCCCTTTAACGTCCAACTAGAACCCCCCCCCCCCCCCCCCCCCCTTCACTTTTTCCTATCTTATTCCACATAGATTTCTCATTTTTCAAAAAACAATACATTCCGTCTCCGATAAGGTGGAGACGGTGGGGGGGGGGGGGGGGGGGGGGGCTTCTAGTTGCACGTTAAAGGGCATTATTTCATCCCCTCCTTTCCCCGCCTCCCATTTCAAGATAGTGGCTCATTTAAT
>Ga0126337_10001079_pt1 | contig 15808 bp, 3 predicted proteins | sample DipCmetagenome_FD_92527 | JGI IMG/M metagenome (GOLD analysis project Ga0126337, IMG submission 92527) | Coral microbial communities from La Bocana,Puerto Morelos, Mexico - Diploria C A metagenome | ecosystem: Host-associated > Invertebrates > Cnidaria > Coral | place: La Bocana,Puerto Morelos... | reverse complement strand
CCATGACAGTATTTCACACCAGGATGTCATGAAAGCTCTGAGCTCAGAATTCGCCAAAGTCAGCACATCATGACAGGCACTATGAAGTCCTCGGTATTGAAAATTTCAAGCCCTCCGAGATGGCCGTACGCGAATGCCAAACATGTTCTTGGAAAAGACGTTGTTTGGAGAGGAGTTTAAAACTTGAGTGCTCTGAAACAGGGCTACCTTTGCGTAAGGTTTTGTGGTCTTGTGCAAAATTCAATTCTATTATTTGCTTTGTGAGGTCCGAAGGAAAGAAACTGCCATCAAGCCTCTGGAAAACAAAACGTTTCCTTAACTAATTTGCGCGTACTAATTTCTAAATGTTACTGTTTTGTCGGAGACTTCAGAGCATTATTAAAAACCACAATATTTACTGATGTAGAGTTGATTTCCTTTAATGATTTTTAAAGTTTTTCTTGAGTAAATCATTTCGAGGTCTCACTGATGTCAATCACAAAAGGGTTTAAAATACTGTCGCCCAGTCCCTCCAAATCAAAGTTGTTACGATAGGTCGTTAATAGGCGTCTGTTTAGAAAATCTATTCAAAACAAAACTTCTGTTATCAGGCCCTATTCTAGTGGTGCCAACCGTTTTTCGATGGACTTGTCATGGTCTATTTGGAGACCCGCCCAGGGGTCGTCTAGAGCTGATATGATTGATAATGGTGCCGAGTTTGACGCTGTTTGATGGGACGCAACCGATTGTAAAACCACTGATGAAAAATGCCAATCCCACTACAATATATATTATATATCATACATTATATTTCATATTCTTCTATATGTGGTTATGATTACGATAAAATGACAGCAAAAAACGATACCAAGGCAAATGTCCTATATTTGTTTTTATTACTACAAAACTGTTTTCATACTGAAAATAAGAATATGGAAGTTTATTGAAGCATTGTATTAAATATAAATTATTTTTTGTTATTACATTTGTGCAATTATGTTTAATCCCAAAAGAGTAGTGGTCGATCTTAGCGAATTATTTGTTAGTCTTTTTTAATAAAGTTGTAGTTCACAAGAAATTTTTCGTCTCTTTTGTGTCTGTCCATTTTTTTTTTCTTTTTTATGTTTTGTTTGATTAGCGCGTTGAATTTTAATCTGTTCAATTTGGTTTTTAAAAACCCCAACTTGAATCAACGAAAGAGAAGTGATTGAGACCTCTCTATCTGATAATCCTTATAGCCCTCAGTGTTGCTGAGCAATGACTTAAACTGGTGGCGTAATATCGTCCAGTGCGGGAGAAAAGTTTTTTCTTCGTGTGGTTTTATCTAGGATTTGCATACAGTAGCACTCGCATGACACAGAAACACCTAAATGCTATTTTCTTGTATTAACGAGAGCTAAATATCTTGGCTACACGAACTCAAAGGGCAAAAAGACGGTTCACCTGGGATAACAAATCTCGAAACGAGGTTACTCTCATCAGCGACCTCAAATGACAATCCTCTCACTCCAGGCTCTCGCGACGTACTCTGTCCGGAAGTGATCTATGGCTTCGTCCTCCAGGGCACCAAAACTTTGAGCTCCAAGAATAATCTGCGACTGGCAGGCTGGGCTGCTGGCTGTGAATCTCTGCCACACCTGAAAGCCCCTCTCGCCGATAGCCTCAAGTTCTCCTCTTAGTTGACTGAGGAGCTCGGATCGGATTTCTTCAAACTTTGAGCATGACACGAGGAAATGTTCCACGGTGATATTTTCGTCCCTGTCACAATGGTAGCATTTTGGACTGCCTTCTCTCTCCTGCCGACGAATTGATCTCTTGTGGGGCTTGTCGTTTGGCGATGAACTGAAAGAAAGACAAGCTTTGTTAAATGACGCTTTTGTCTAAAAAGTGCCATGACATTGTCATTTGTCATGCAAATGTGTCAATTAAAGATGTGAAATATTCTTTTCCTTAATTAGTCCACGAGAACCAGTAACATAATGAATTAAATTGAAAGGCTTCTGACATATCACCAATATTTCATCCCTGAAATTAATAGAAATTTATCAAAATCAATACGAAGATTTCATAAATATGATCATTTAGTTTTGCAACTCAGTTTATGAACAATCTCCCTATACTAGTTGAAAGTAAGAGAGTGGTCGTTTCAACGAGATGTATTGTTCATAATTTCAATTATGCGTTTTACTCAGTTTTCAGTGGGTAAAATTCAGGTTTTGTACAATGGAAGGAAAACTTTCTGAACTAGCAATTCAAAAAGTAGTTACAATTTCAAATTCGCTGCGATAGAAAAATTACGCTCTCAAACTACGTGTGTTCATTAATTTAACTGGTTATAAAAATTAAGCGAAATTTCTCGCCTTGAAAAAAACTGTAGTCTGCATGAAAACTCGAAATTTCGAAGAAACAAACTACAAAACTCAAACATTTTTTTGTTACAGAACAGAAAAAATTACTATAAATCAAACCGCCCGGTAAAATAGCCGGATATATATTGTCGAAGATAACGCTGAGAAAATTGTTAATGATAGCAAATGGTCGACTGATCAACAAGTTTCCATTTAAAATATGGATAATGTTCGTTAATTAAGTAACAATGCACCACCGTGTTATTAAAATCTTTTCGGAAAAACACAAGCGAATTGATTCGCAACCGTGTTAAAAAAAAAAAACGGAAAAAGAAAACTCTTCTCATATCCTATTAGTTTGTGAAATATATTGCGGGTAAAACGGCCGTAGCGATTTATTTGAATTTTACACGAAACATCATCCTTCAAATTAAACTGGGGACTTCGCTAATTGATCAAGGTCCCTGCTGTTCAAACAGCTTTTTAAAACTTGAAAACGTTCTTTGTTTCTAAACAAATGTTCAGCGAACAGGCAGTGAAATAGTGAGAGTTGCAATTGTTTCTCAAGTCACATGAAGTGAACTTTAGACGTGAAAAGTGAACCGTATAGGTCAGCCTTCAAAACAATACAATATCAAGTTAGAAACCGTATGTCTTAAATTACCTTAAGGTTTGAGCCAAATCTTTGGTACCGGGAACACTTTGAGCCGAAGTATTTACAGGGCCTCGTAACCTCATCCTTCTTAGGCGTGTTGAAACGTCTTAAAGAATAGTAACGTGTTACAGTGCTTCGTTTGTGTTCATTCGTATCACTTGCCCCTTTCTGTTATGGTTCTAACCTTTAATGTGCGTCGGCTGTTCAAGCATTCCCTATTCGTTGAACCGAGCGAATTGTTTCGTTGAAGGCATTCGAATGATGTGATTTTTCTCAACGCTTTCCTGACTCTTAAGTGATTACCCATGAAACCGGTACAGGGGCGAAACATTTAAGAGGAAATGCCAAATTCTTGTGATCGTTCTAGTGCTTCCAGGCGAAGAAGTTGTATGCATGCTTGAATTTTTTATTTTCGTATTGTTTTGACCTGTTTTGTTCGAAACGCAGGTGTCGCGAGGAAATGAAAATTCAAAGGAACCCGTTTTGCATTGTGCTGAGAAAGCATGGCATCGTTCGGAAAACATTCTGTGTTTTGCCAGATTGTTTTTAACAATAATCACTCATAGATACCATATGTAGATGAAAAGAACGCCTTAGAGAAGGGACCCTAGATTTTAATTCTAAAGAGAAGTAGGTTATACTTCACAAAAACGGGAACACATTTCGCAAACACAAATTAAAACTGAATTTTATTAGCCGGTAAATTATAAAAAGGACGGAAACTGTTAAAACAAAACTAACGCCATGCAGGTGCAGCTGATGTAGAAAAACAGCTCAAAAAGGATCAAATTATTCTCTTACTAGATTATAGTGAAAGAACACTGTAACAATGTTTGAGGTTCGAGTGAACGGTTGGGTAAAATGGAAAGAAAGATTTGCCATGTGTGTTAATGGAAATCTTGACACAAAATATAGTGTATCAGCAAAGTAGCAATTCCAAGATCAAATAATTGTTCCTTTCTCAAAACAAAAACAGGCTGCTTTAATCGGCTAGGTATTGTAAAGTTGTGTTGCTGCCTATGGCAGCCGTCCTGAAATATTGCTTTCAACCGGCGGCAGGAAAACACTGAAATCCAATGAGAACCCGCTGATCGATTGGGTTGTAGCAAATGCAAATTAAATAATATCGAAGTGCAGGTTTTCTATAGTTTTCGCAATGAATGAGATATAATCACTTATTTTGATTTCGAACGTACTTGATTATTGGTAAAGAAAACTGGTAAACAGTTCAGTTCAAGTACGGTAGATATGAAGTAAAAGTAAATGATACCAGATGGCTATTACTGAGCGATCTTTCGTTGTAAGCCAAGGTAAATGATAATTAATTCTCGAATCTTACTGGTTATTCGTAGGCCTATGTTAGCATTATCAATCATACTCGTCATTTTTAAAAACAACTTGGACTTCCGCTTTACGATCGTCTGATTTTGTTTAAAATCACTCGAATGATTAAAGCGGAACGAAGTGAACTACACTCGGTCGTTTCACCCAGATCAACGGGTCTTCGTCACTAACACAACGGCTTTTGGCAAAGAACCTCAAATATATTACTCACGCTTAAATACAAGTGAGCAGATGTCAAAATTATGTCACTTTAGAGCTTCGCCCTACAAAACGTATGTTTAGTCAGCTGTGAACTCCATCTGAATTAACCGATTTCAAAGGAAATCATGCATATATTTTGGCCTGGGTCTAGCTTTTCGTTCTGCCTTGGGCCACTTACAATTCATTTTTGTTCTCGATCTTGTTCGACCTCGTCCGGCTTCCTTAGAGTTCCTGTCGTTTGTTTTGCTTAATCACTATTGTTGGCAAGTCTTGTTATCTTTTGGAGGATCAAAGAGTCTTTACGAATTGTACCTTGATTCAGTAGGTACTTGAGGCACTTGGTGAAATATTTCAGTGTTGGTAAACTCAATTTTCAGTTGCCATGCCAATTTCCACAATCTACACGAAGCGACAAACGCAAAAAGTGGTTTTCGTAATATTTGGTACGTGGGAAGTCTGACGTATCAACCAGCTTTGAGCTCTTGAACTTTGAGCGTTGTGATATTAACACGTAATATTCTTATCATTCACCAGAGATGGTAATAAGACAATTGAGGAGGCGCTAGTCACAAGTTCTCAGTCCCCTGGAGACCTCCCTGGTGAGGAATTCACCTCTTACTGAGATTACTTGCTCTGACGAATACGCTGGTCCGTGCGTGATGTCACCGAACTTTGGATGTTGCCATTTTGAACACAGCAGTGGGCGTACTGATAGAGATAATATGTAACCCCCAGAGAAAACAACCGAAAGATGTAATTCAGTGACCAAAAGTACGGGGGCTCTTCAGTCTCAATAGTACACTTGATTTAAGTGCATCTAAACCTCAAATCAGTACACCGGGTTACATAAATACACTACATTAAACGCAGTGCATGCCACAGCTCTGGCGACCGGAAAAATGTACCCCTATGGTGTCCCCCCTCTAGGGAAGGGAATCGCCCATTCGCTGGGTTTTAGGGTCGCTGACAGCCTTATTGCGCTCTAATGTGTCGCAACTGGGTAGGATTATTTCAAGAAATAAAAATGTAGGGATTTGTACAGGACAGATTGGAAATTTGTACACTGGAACTAGGAATGCAAGGAACAAAAGGCCTCACCTTGCTTTACAGTACAGGACTACTGTTCGTATAATCTGAACTGAATCGTCCACGTGACTAAGCAAACAGCGGGTAATGAAACGGGGATTTTATTCATAACCCTCCCGACAGTCCCATTTCTAAGTTTTTTTGATAGCATATATTCCTTGAATTCTTTTTCTAACCCTTACTGCTCGGATCTTGGCCCAGTCCATTGATCGCCTCTGAAAAACTCTTCCATATAACTGAGAAGTAATGTTGAAGCATTTTTCCCCTTCAAACTCTATACAAGTTTACCTTACGTACGTTTTTCTGATGTTTTCAGTTAATTTTCATTCCTAAATATCCTTTGTACTGCCAGACAGTGCGGATATCCGGCGTTATACTTATGACGGATAGTTTTGGCTGAGGGCAAGATTAATTACAATAAAAAAAACACAACAGGCGTGGATTTTTCTGTGTTTTGGTTTGAGTTGTTGAGATACGCAGCGTACGTGAATGAATGTTGCAAAGATATACACATTGCCGACTTTCTGTCTCGCATGCAATATATTTCATAATCACCACATTGATACTCACTGACGACAAATGCAAGCTTTATTTTCTATCCATGCCATAGCATGGCTGAAACAAAGCTTTTAGCATACCCTACGTTACTTGTAGTCAGTGTGATATATAACTGTAAGACGAATTCCTACTCAAACATGAATACCACCGGAATTACGGAATCTAACCTAACGTCGGCAAAGTCAGTCACCGTGTTAATGAAGGTTGAATGTTGTGCTTGTGAAAAAAAATTAATTCAATAATACACTGTTTATATCTTTATCTATCTACAATATCGATAAATCGGGAAAAATGTCGTTGTTTGGACTGTTTCCACGGTAGAAAGAATTCCCTGAATTCAAGATAAGAGTAATACAGAACGAGTAAAACACTAGTTGTGAACTGAGGCGGTTGACACTGTTCGACAAGTTTACAGTACAGCTGCAAACACGACTCGCGAACCCTCAAGCGAAGTCCAAGCAAAACCACGAGAGACGAAGCGACAGGAAATCGAACAATACTGACCTCACAATATTCTGGCTCAGAACCAGACTACAAAACTTGAAAATTATCAGTGTGGTCAGTGGAAGCCAAAAATAGATGCCGCGTACTACTTTTTCACTGACAGGCATTGTGCTTTGTGTCTTAGCGGAAACCAGCTGCTTAGTGAATCAATAATTTTTACGATGTGTAAACTTTATATAAAAGCAGGATTTGAATGTAGGACTTGATTAAAACCAAAACAAGATAGTCTTTTAGCATACCCAGGAGCCTCTCCTGGGATGGAATAGTATTCATCGCATCTGGCTCCATTTGTCATGCTGCCCCAACAATACGTAGGTCCCCCTTTGCTCTCCTGAGTGATGAGAAGTACTTTGAGTAACAAATGTTTTGCCCAGGAACAACGATGATAAATAGAGAGTTCACGGAGTTCAAACGCTTGGTGTTAAATTATCGTTAAATAGCAAAAACGTGCACTACTGATTTGAAAGCTTGTCTTTCTCCCAGCACCTCTGCACATTTCAAGCAATCAGAGGTTTGTTGGTGGTAGAACTGAACATGGGTTACTCAGTGCAATGGCCTCGGCATCCTCTAGAGAACGAAGTGTTAAACAAACGAACTAACACTTGTGGTTTTTTTTTCATGAAGCACCAGTATGCGTTTAAAAAAATGTGCCAAAAAATGTTAAAATCGCGCGAGTTATAAAACCAAACACAGCAACAACAGTGTCAGGTCAATGGCTTATCAACTCGAATATATTTTGTACATTACGAAAATAACATCATAGCACCAAGGTGTATGTCAACAGTTTGTATTGCACTGGGTTGCAATTTACCACACAGACCTGCCAATATAAGGCCGGCACTAAATTGAAATTACATACTTCTTTCCACAAACAAAGTAGTGTTGATTTACCCGACTGTGACAGTTTTCTTTCGGTAAAAGATCAATAACATTTTACGACGTTTCTTGGTCATAAATAAACAAGCGGAGTTGGACAAACTAGTTTTTCTTTCAAGATCATTGAAACTAAATTTTGAAAGTTTTTTTAGAGAACCAGTTAACTGTCGCTTTTCAAAGCAATGCAATACTGTAATAACACTAGAAAATAAAAATAAAAAAGTAAAAAACAAGTGTAACTTAAAATAGCCGACGAAACTCTTGTGGTTCTAGGAAAATATGATAGCCTTGGAGATATTCTGACCTTCTTACATGGAGTTGTTTTTAACTGGTTCAAGAGTGACAGTAAACTCTGCGTGGACAAATCTGCTACACGAAAAATAAAATATGGAACATGGAACATTTTGATAAAGAAACAGATCCCTGCAAAATGGATTTAGACAGAAACATGGATTAGTTCTTAGCGTACCGCATTATTCCCGGATTTCAACTCGCTATTAACAGCACCGCCTGACTCTGATAAGTGAAGGTTTTGATGTTGTGGTCTCCGAGAAACTGTGACTTTGCAGAATACACGATAGTATCTGTAATTTAATACCACTATAAATTACACGCACTATACTAGATAATGTCCTTCGCTCTATTAAACTAAACCATGAAAAACACACAGTTCAGTCATATAAGTAAGCGCATATGTTGTAGTTAAAAATTAAATTCAGGTCAAAATAATTTTAACCTATTTTGATTCTCAATTTCCTTTGTCTACTAACGCTAATTATTCAAAATCAATGAGTAAGTAGGGTTAAGAGACAAAGGAATTTTATTTTTACCTAAATTTAATTTTTAACTACAACACATACAAACTAAGCAGTAAAAGGTTTTCAGCGAAGCCATTGGAAAGTTCTTAATTATGCTCATTCAAATGTTTTCTTTTGAATTGGCTTACATCCGTAAAATTATGATTAGATTTTTACTGGTGGAGTAGAAGGATTTTTTAAATAACTTTTTTAGGAAACTTGTCAACCATCTTTTTTTCAGTTTGGTTCAAACGGAAATTGAAAAAAAAAAAAAAAAAAACCCGACCGTTCAAAACTGTTTTGTTCGGAAAAAGCTGACTGTACTTTTATTTTAAGAGAGAGGCTGTTCTACAAAATAAGTTTTAAGTAAATGATTAACTGCAGATCGTTGTACAATTTAATATTATACTTAAACTTTTCTCACAGTTCTGTTAATGACAGTTTTTTTTCTTTATTCCCTTGGCGAAGGAAAAGGCTCTACAGGTGTTTGAGTACGCTCGTTTAAAAGCCGCTGGCGAAATCGAGGCTGAAATCAGGGCCAATAAGCTAAAACCACAATCAATTACTACTAAGTCCTCGTAAACCAAGACAATGAACAAGGGCCAACAGGCATGCTACTCTATATGCCATCTGTTGCGCTTGGGCAAATTCTCACTGGAAACGTGCTTTTAAGTTTGAATAAGGGTAGAGGCGATTGTAATTTTTGTGTATTTTTAGAACAAAGAAGGAGACGGTAATAAAATATATTGAACTTTGTTTACATCTCTGTTTGAATTACGCTTTCTAAAATTTCTGTTTTAGAAAAATAGCATCTCTGGTAATTTAACCTTACAATTTGATTTATTTATGATCACGAAGTTTTTCAGTTGTTGAAAAAAATGAAACACCGGGCGCCACCACCGGGTGCATCCCGCTGTTACTCGAGAAATGAATTATCTTCAGAGTGCGGAAAGTGACACACTTTGTACGTGCAGTAAAAATCTTGAACATAAATTACGCCTTTTTTTGTTTAAAATGTGTATCTTGTAAAGATTATTTGCAACAACTGTTGACACATAAGAATCGTTACGGGAAGAGTGTATCACGAAACAAGAAACCTTTTGATTGAAACAAGGTTAGAGGTTACCACTTGATAACAACTATTTGTACTCTTACTCATCATGCGAATAAAGAAAACTTATTTGGATGAACGATTGGATAGCAAAATAGGTTGTTTAATATATCCTACGCTCTTCTATGGCCCAATCGCCTGCTAATAGTATTTGAGTTGTGGCAAGAGTGATAATGGCTTTCATTTTTTTCGCATTTCGCAATATTTTTAATCGGGTTCAGTCATGCGTGATCGATGATTCGAAAGTGCACTAGGCCTTAAGTACAATATCGGCATATTTTGCTTTCCTTTTTGCCTTTCTGATAGTTTGTCGATGTTTTCATGACGTTTTTGTGTGGCGAAACAAAGCTTCTAATCCTGATGTGCTTTGTTCAGTTGTTGTGAGGCCTGGTCAGGGCGTTTGTATAGTTCTTTGTGTAAAAAAAATTAAAGAAGGAAGTCCGCACACACAAAAAAACAAAGCGTCATGGATCGCTTCATGGGTGAAGAGTGCACATAAGCATGTCGAACGGATATCACATGAATAATTCAACCAATGCGGTGTTTCCTTTCACTTTCACTTTCAATGGCAATCATGAATGTCGAGTAATTTTTCTTTTTACACGCTTATTTGGATTGACTTTACGGCCTGAGCATTATGAAGAACAAAAAAATTGCGTAGAGCGGTCATTCAAAAGAAAGAGAACAATTAAACAATGAACGAATATGGCGTTCTGTTTTGAATTATCTAAATATTCATCTGTGTTTATTTTCTACGTCACGCATGAATTCAAAACAAGCTCGATCACGTCCGAACACAAAAACCCAATTCACATCCCTAATATAAGACGATTTAAGTCAACCCACAACGCAAACACTAAAAACTGGGCATAATTGCTACGAAACAAAACTAGATGCGAAGAATGGCAACTTTTCTGCCTGTTTCAGCTCGCGCTCTTGACGGCAAACAGACAAGCTGTTTCCTACAACAAAAGGCCATTCACATATCAGCCGTTCGCTTAGCAACCCGAGTCGAGGGCTTTGTAAAATCCTCGCCTGTGATTGGTCGTTGACATGACGTCACGGTGTGGGTTTTTTACCAGACGCAAGCCTATTATTTCCGCCAAAGTTTCGATGTGATAAAAAGCTGGAAGAAAGGTAGGAGAAGAGATTGTAGAAGGAACTTTTGTGGCTGGTGGTAGATGATAATTTGGTAGTGAGACTTTGGTTTGGGACTCCTGAGAATTCGAAAGTAACTTTATTGAGACAAACACTGCGATTTGGAACAATACCAAACGAACGAAAACGAAACTATCAACTCTGGGCGCTCAACGACAGATATTCAGTTTCTCAAGATTGAGTCGTAAAACATGAAGGCTGAAGTAGAAATGGCTTGTAGATTTGTTACCAAGATCTTAAGAGGCAATGGAAGGCTATCTGACAAGCAGCTAGAGATTTTTCACAAGAAGATGAAGGAGATCCTGTGTGCGCGATACAAACACCACTGGCACCCTCAGAATCCTTTGTTAGGAAGTGGCTTTCGCTGTATTAGAATCAACCATTCTTTGGATCCTGTCATTGCTGAAGCAGCTCAAGCAAGTGGTCTTCTTAACAAAGATCTATCGCTTCCTGAAGAATTGACGCTATGGATCGACCCGAAATCGGTGGCGTTTCGAATAGGCGAGAATGGATCCATTTGCGACTTAGACGAGTCGATGGTTTCGCAAGAAAACACAAGCAAGCCGTCGAAAGAAGCACTGAATTCGATGAATCAAGAAAGAAGAAAGAGAAGTAGTATGAATCTCCTAAATTGCTCCAAAGATGTGGTCAGCTTTCCAGTTTCGTCCTGTATTCCGTGTTAGGGTAAAAGCAAAAAAACTTTAGAGAAAAATTATCGTGTGCATATATAAATTTCTGGTATTCAAAGGTATGTAAATTTCTCGTTCTATCGAATATTCATCTCGAGTTGTGTTTGTGTACAAAGACAGAGGCAGAGCTCGGCTTTAATAATTTTCTTTTGCTGGGAACTTTTGTAAGATAAGAGCTATGACCTGTATTTTTAACTGTATAGAATTTTGTAAAGTCTGTACAGTTTGCTGTTCACAGCAAGAATAAAATTGGAGTCTATAACATTGAAACAGCTTTGTTAACCTTCTGCTTTCTCTCTGAGGATATATTTGCGCTTTTTCAAAAAACACCAATATAGAAATATATCTCGGGAATATTTATGTATAAGTTTTCTCGTTGGTAAGGCTATGGGAAGTCAAAAGCAAGGAAGCGTTAGGCTAATTTATGGGTGCTTGTTTAGAAATGTCTCTGTTCAATTATTCAGTGTCAAGATGCAAGGAAGTCACCTGATTTCGCCATGTGTTTGACAAAACGATGTAAATAGGACATTGTTTTGTTCAGAAAACATCAGATTGGATAAAAGACTTCCGAATATTCCCAACACTTTAAATTCTTGAAGTTTTCGATGTTATGCAGGCGGCACAACGTTAGAAATGTTCGATTTCTGTTTGTCATTCGAATATAACTTGCTTATAAAGATCCTAAGAAACGGAAAGTGCAGTGATGCGCGCTCAATGGTAGTAGCGCTCACTGTAAATCAACTATGTCAAAATCTTTCGAAGACTTGTACTATGATGCAAGGCCCACCGAACTCCCTTTGCTTAAAACATTTTGATACCCTCGAAGAATCAGAGATTTGCTTCGAATCTCAGTGGAAGCCCCTCATTCATCTGTTATTGCTTTGTCCATCGTTTCTAATTTCGTGTAATTCGCTGTCAGTGTCAATTACAATCATGTGACGCTCGAGGAAAATGTCACGTCCTGATGTAGTCGCGTGCGGGCTTTCTATTGGTTTCGGTTTAATGCACCGCGCATTCAAATGGCTTTTCAGGAAATTACGACTAATTTTAAAGTTATTATTTCTGAGTTCGGATAAAGCACGCAAGGCTCAGTGAGGTCTGCTGGTTTTAGAGAAGCATAAAGGCTCTGAGTATCATATTACCCATCCATTGTTTGAAGAACAGGTTGAAAAAAGTCTAATTTTAGCTGTGAGATATATAGTGCTGAATAGTCCAAAGACAAAGAGGTGCTCATTATTTAACTTCTTTTGTTTTCTTTTGAGCATAGCGGGGCTTTTGTTTTAATGAGGTAACCCTTCCTATCAGAAAATATTCACATTTGATGTTATCGTTTTATTTATTGTTACTGAAATGTTTTAAGTGATTCGGTTTACCAAAATTACTAGAGGAAGCAAAATTTTCAAACATCTATCGTTTTCAGGTTGATTGTTGATTGTAGGGTTACATTTAAAAAAGGTGAAAACTTTAGACAAAGGTTGCCATTTCTGAAGAGATAATGTTAATAGAAGGGAAGAGCCAGTTTATAACAGCAGCACAAGACATACTGTCTGAACAAGAAATCTTGTTCTACTAGTATCCAGATAACCGTGCAGAAAATTGTCAGGGGCAAAATTAAATATACCTTAGCCTGTACAGGAATCAAATGTTAACATTTGTCAAAAAAACTATACGACACAGTAATTTATTTTGGACAAAAAAAACAGGAAAATCAAGGTTTCACAAAGTTGTACAATTCACATGTTAAGTTAAGCTTGATATGTTTTTTTTTTTAATTTTCTGTCAATAATGGCTGCTTAGTTGTAGATAGACAAACTGTGATGCTTCAGCTTGCAGATTATGGAGCAAAGATCAAAGCACACTTATTTGCCAATTGTTCGAGTGCTACTCAATGACCTGGACTACCCGTTTCTCCCCACACTACACCAATTTACAGAGGAAATGCATGTACTGGGTATGCTGATAATGCATATATGGGCCTGTACAGATGCTGTCACTTGGTCCGCAGCCAATCCATATGCCTATCCTGGCACTATCATCAAAACAAACAAACTAGCTTAAACTAATCCCTGAGGATAGGGGATAACTCGAGTCAATGGCGGACAGTTTAAGCTGAGGATTTTCACCACAGTGACTGCTTAACTCATAATGACTTTAATAGAATCCCTAATTAGGTACAAGTGAAATAAATATAGGAACAAACACTGGAAAAACAAAAGCTTTATTTAAAACATATACATATACATGCATATACAAACTAAAAAACTTGGTCTTAGTATACAGAGAGTGCCAACAGAAAACAAGTAGGGAGAAAGAGGAGGCTAATGTCACCTGTAAACTCATGGTCATACAAGAGAATAGGTATTTCATGAGCAAATCAAAGGCTTTTCTTGAAGACAAACTCACAAACCCTGAATAGAATATAACTGTGGTGAAATTACTACACTTGATCTTAGCCAAAAGGCCTGGACTTCTAGCATTACACACGAGATGCTTCCCAGTAAAAAAACACTTTCTGATCTCAAAAGGAGTGATTAAGCCTCACTAATCACCAAAAAAAATGCTTGAAGATTCATTGTCTGCTAGAAAGTTACATAAATACATACTGCCTCCTGATACAAGGAAGTTCAGCATATGTCCAGACCAGTCTGAACATACCACAAAAGAACTAACTTTGAAAATGTTCTGTTGGCACTGATTCTTGTAAACACAAAAATATTGTTTAGTGATTATACAGACCTGACTAAATCAGAATAAATAGCCATTGAGAGTGTTGTTATTTAATACTATTCAACAAAAGCAGGTCTGTCTAAGAGTAAAATAAATGGGCCTTTAAGACCAACACAACTGCCACACGTTCACACTTGTGTCTACAAAAGTAAATTCCCTAAGCTGTTAAATGAACAAATGGATGCATGCAAACTAACTGTGCAGAGCCTTCAGAAAGAGAGTAGTACCTGTGTACTTGTCCTACTGTTTAAACTATAAAATAATGATTTAAACAGGCTTGTCAAAGGTATGACTGTAAAAATGCAAAATAACAGAAAGGAGAGAAAGCATTGGTGAAATGTGATGCCATTACAAATATCTTTAATGAATTAATGATAAAGTGAACACATGTCAGAATTTTAAATCAGAAAAAAAAAAACTGAAAAAAGGGAAGATGAATAGGCAGTCAAGTTAAATTCAGTGAATGGCTCTTGTTTTTAAGAATAAAAGTGAAATGTAGGATTTCACTCATCATCATCATCATCATCGTCTTCGTCATCATCATCATCATCTCCGCCTAAAAGTAACCCAGTTTTCAGAGTAAGATGCATGTAAGTTATCATAAAAGTAAAGTCTGCATACAAGCTAAGTGACCCATCAAGCTGAAGCTTATCCCAGTTTCTGTAGCATGAGGTGACTAGGAATATTCTCTACCCCCTCCCATCCCTGGATGGGATGCTAGTCAGAATTAAAATCACTGCACCCATTTATACACCTCAGTGGAGAGAGGCACCATGTGTCTTAAACACAGCTCAATTACCCTGGGCAGGGCTCAAATCCAGACTGCTGGATCCAGAGTAAAGCACACCAATCATGAGGTTATTGTATGTTATCATGGAATTATAATAAAATAATACTAGAAAGTATAACTGTATATAACTATCAAGTTCCATGACAATGCAAATTTCATGCCAAAAAATTACATTACAAACAGTTGATATGTTTGATTAACATTAAACCAATGAAAATGATTTCATTTAAAAGGATGACATTTAAACATTTTTTTTATTATTAAAAGAAAGCAGCTGCTGTTTTAAGTGAACTTTTGATGACATCCTTGTTACTATAGTGGAAACCCTGAGTTTTCCAAAAAATTGATTTGATAAATCAGGGGTAAAAACTACAGTTTTCAATTGCACAGTGGTCAACAAAAAAATTGAGGTTATGAGTAACTGGATTCCACTGTATTATGGTCAGAGTTAAATTTACCAGTTAGCACTAACATCTACATACCATCATCATCATCATCCTCAACTTCTTCTTCCTCTTCTTCCTCCTCATCATCATCGTCATCATCATCATCCTCTTCCTCCGACTCTGACGGCTTAGCCGCCTTTTTTGGTGGTGGCTTTTTGGATGCTGGTTTTGCCTTTGGCTGAGCTTGTTCTTTTCCAGCATTCTACAATAAGAAGGCAAGCCATATTGTGGCATGTAAGCTTAACCATCAACAGAGAATCAGCAAGATAATAAGTCAATAATCTGTATAAAGGAAGTGGGATAAAGCAATCACTTGAAACATAATTCAACTTATTTCAGTTCTTTATTTCTTGCAGATGATTACTATGTCTGGGACTTACAGCTACAATCACTCTTTAAAATTGCACTTGCACAATAATTATTTTAAGAAATGCAATTTATATCTATGAAAAATACGTAATAATCAGCAGGAAAGATCTATGAAGCCTTGACAGACGTAATTTGAATTAGAGACTTCATGCCCCTAGATATGTATGTAT
>Ga0126337_10001078_pt1 | contig 15817 bp, 17 predicted proteins | sample DipCmetagenome_FD_92527 | JGI IMG/M metagenome (GOLD analysis project Ga0126337, IMG submission 92527) | Coral microbial communities from La Bocana,Puerto Morelos, Mexico - Diploria C A metagenome | ecosystem: Host-associated > Invertebrates > Cnidaria > Coral | place: La Bocana,Puerto Morelos... | reverse complement strand
GGTTTTAATCCCCTTTTAGGGGGTTTTTTTTAAAAAAAAATTTTTGTCTATTGGTGGGTCAACCACCCCCCCCCCCCCCCCCTTTACCTTCTATTATATTTTTTGCAATAATTAACACTTTCATGCACGTGCCATACTTTTCGGTTAATTACCTGATTTCCCACAGGCGCCAGCCATGGTGCAAACTGCTCGACCTGAACACTAGTGTCCTCTGCAACAGCAGACTTGGTGCAAAAGTTCTTCTCGACATTGTGCAACTCAGACTCGGACCAGAAGTGCAGACATTCCTCTTGCTTGCAACCTTGTGCACAATGTTTGCGACAGTAGTAAATCTCACCTCCCTGAGAACAGATTGGACAGAGGAAACTTGCTTCATATTTCATGCTCTTCAGCCAACAAAACTCATTTCGCATGGACTCAAGCAACAATCCCAGCTGCCTACGTACTGCATGGGCACAGCTCACGACAAAGGTATCATTGCTGACATTTGCAGACAAAGAAAGCTTTGACTGTAAACTTTCTGCCAACTCAAGAGTGGGACTACCTGTGTGAACTACAACTTCAATGGAAGATGAATGGCACAGCAGGATTACAGAGCAGTTTTTTGAGGTAAAAAATCTTGCAAAATTGTGGTACAAGTGTGGGTCCACTGCGCTCGTATATTTATCTTTGCCCCACTGAATGAATTGCAATACCAATCGCGAAAACAAGCCAAGTGGAACTTGACCAGATTCAAATTTTAGAAAAAGAGGTGGAACTTGGGCAGATGCAACCAGCTTCATGATACCCTCTGGCGGATGTGTCATCAACATGGATGGCACCAGGTACTGCTTATCACATGAAGCATCTGATGAAGGCCAAAGACAAAGCAAGCTGAATTTTTCCATAATTTCAATTAGACTCTCAACCGTTTCTTTGTTGTCAAAGAGAGTATCCCAAGCATGTCTTAGAAGTTTCTCTTCTAGTATTCCTCTTTCCGCGAGTTTACGCCATAGTTGTTCGAATTTCTTCTCTTTACGATCATAAGGCTTAATGGTTATCACTTTCTTGAACACGTCAATCAACCACTGAGGGTCCAAAACTACCAACTTGTCCAGTTTTGGAGTGTCGCTGAAGTGAATCAGAATTCTCTGGTCATGGAGAAAGTCCAATAATGTACGAAATTGTTCTTCATCTGTAATATTACATTCTTCAGATGCAATCTGTTTTGCACTGTCCAAGGGGAGCCATTTGTCACCGTCTTCTCTCCTAGCTTTGAGAGACTTCTCGTATCTTAACCACTTGATTGGAATGGGCTCTTTCATATGTGGCAGTTCCTTAGCAACATCAAGAACTTTTCCACGCAAGCGTGCGACTTCTGAACACTGAATCTCATGGCCTGACTTTGTGTTGTCCACGACAAAGACATCGTCATACAGGTGGCTTTTGTGGGGCTTGTTCCGTAGAGAGCCAAATACGTTCTTGGCCAGTGCATAAGGATCACCACCACCATAAGGTTTGTCAGCATGAGTGCACACCAAGAAAACCGGGGGAAGCTTCTCTGGTAGCACTTCAGATTCCGGGTATACTTTACGATCCTCATCTTGAATGGCTAGGGAAGCAACAGAGGACATCCACAAATCTAGATAATCCAAATTGGTTTTCAGATTAAATGTGTCTTCCAGTTTTTGAGATATTCCGTGCTTCACAACCGGTTCGGCTTTCTCATGTGGATTTTGGCTTAGATTATTTACCAAAAGGTAGATGGCCCTTGGAGTAAGAAAAACTGGGTGAGTTGTATAGTAAACCGACTGCCCGGCAAAATCCCACAATACTGAATAAATGTCTTCTCCTTCTTCTTCCACTTTGTTATCTTCCTTAAGAAACATTTCAACTAAAGTTGCCATATCTTCTGACAAGTCAGGTGTGAAATCGGCGTTCTGTGGGTCTCTGGATGTTTGAATAGCTTCTGAATCTCTTGGCATCTCACCAGATCGTGTATCTTCAGGGATATCGTGAGAGGTTGCGGAATCGTGGCTGCTAGTGCCAGGAACAGCTGCAGCTGAAGCTCCTAAAGTGAAATCGCTAATACCTACTTTCACCACAGAGTCATGGCCACTTGGCACATTGGAAGCTGAAGATGGTGACTGGAGATCACTGCTCACAGTGGCAGAGACTGGTTCGACGAGGGGTGTGCCTCCAGACTTCAGAGACTCAGGAAGTTGTTTCTTAGGAGTACCTTTATTTTGCCTCAAATTTTCAACTATTAATCGGGCTGCATGGTGCTCGAAGGATATAGTCGATTCAGAATTTGTTATTTGGTCTTTCTCCCCTGGCTTCCAAATCTCAGTTGATAATTTAAAATGAGAAGGGTCAACGTTTATCCCCACAGTGCTGCCTTCATCTGGGTTGAAAGGTTTTCCCTTGAGTGACTTCTGTAAGCTGGTCTTTCCTGAGCGCTCTTGACCGATCAACATGACTGGCACCCTCTTGACATGAGTGTTTCCTTCAGTGAGGGCATTTTTGTAAGCTTCCAAAGCCAAAGGCCCACGTGCAAGAATCTCCGGAGGAACTAAGATGAAAAAGTAAAAGACGCTAAGTAAACAAGCCTACCAAGAAGAAAAAGATTAAAATATAGCTAGCTATTAGCCCCGCTATCAAAAATGTTTTATTAGTATTTACAAGCAAAAGTAACAGTTAACTATACAAAGTACGTGTAGCAGACGTGTATTACAAGATATCACTATATGTGAAGTTACAACTGATTTTGCGTATACAACATAAATTTCATTACAATGCTTGATTACAAGGGAAGAAAAGAAGGGAGAAAAAAATAAGTATTAAGGAAATATACACACTGTGACGATACGTTTTTCCTGCAACACTGTAAATTTCGGACTGAACGGACACTTGAACTGACAACTAGGAAATCTAACTCTTGGAGAGCACTGCTTGGCTGCGGGGACGGAAATTCGTCACGATTTCCTGTTACACGAGGATCTACTTCAATGGTCTCCACTGCGGACGTCAGGACATAACTTGGTCCAACAGTAGTTTATTCAGCACACTAACGTCGAGGGTGAAATTTACATACTCGTCGGAGTAAGTAAGATACTTAATTTGAAATTCTGAATTGGTGTTACCGACAGCAAGGAAAATATTATCCTATGAATAGAAAGCATTAAAACTGCATTAGTGAAAAGTAGTTCCGCTGGCTAACTTCCAACGAAACTAACAAAACTTCATTATTGAAATGTAGCTCAGCTGGCTAGCTTCCGAGGAAACCAATAAAACGTCATTACTGAAATATAGCTCAAATGAACCGATAACGATATCGGCAATATTCAAAGAGGAACAAAACTAAAGATTTCAAGCTGTTAACTGAAAAGAGGCTACTGTCGGCTTTTCTATATTTTCTTTTCGGTTATAATATTTCTTGAAAGTGAATACTTGCATTCCAAATTGAGCAAATGAACAAACTGGTGAACAAAACTGAGATCCACAAGTTCCCTATTACTAACCCAAATTACATTTTAAAAAGGGCTAGGAAGCGAGCAGTTTACAATATTTTCATAGCAATACTCTGAGTGAACTTAAAATAACAATAATGCGGTCGTGGTAAAGAACGGTTGGAACTACTTCGCCTATTAGTCTATATTGCTCCGTAGCAACACGGTGGTAAAAAAAAAAATATCAAAGACAATAGCAAGAAAAAAAAATTAAAAAAAAAGAAATTACAAAAGATTTCCATATGTTTCATTGAACTGATTAAGCTTGTTATCTTCAATGGCAATTTCTCTTTGTATATTTACTTTTTCCGTTAAAACAACAGTTTTTCATCATGCAAGCATTTACTGCATATGGAGTACTTCGTAATAGAAGCGTGTAGTTTAAAGAGTATGTGTGCTTCCTGTTATCAAAAGTTCCAAATCATGCTTTGATAATATGATCTTTTCTTTAGTTTTACTGACCCACGAGTTTCGAAATTAACTCCAAAAAAAAAGGGTTAAAGAGCAGTTTAAAAGCATGTGATCTAAAGAATGTCTGTCAGTGAGACATTGAGGGCAAATGTCACAATCGGTTACTTTGGCTTTAAAAAGACTAACTTTTGTTTGAAGAATATTGTGAATAACCTTATATTGAAATATTCCTATCTTTATGTAATTTTTTTATCTGAAAAGGTAATTCATCAACTCTACGTACGTTTTCTCGGGTAAAGCCGTATCTTAAATTTTGCTTTCCGTGGTTGGGGGGTATAAACTAAAGATGTTTTTTAACATAGCACAGTAGACGCTTTTAGTGGAGATTATGTCTGTGTTGTGAAGCAAAAAGTTTTTTTTAGAATGTAGTTATTTTCATTCTCTGTTAGTTGTTTGTCAGTTTGTTGCTTCCGTGAAAATCTGTTGATGTAAGGGTCTGTTTGACCGCACAGGTGTTTTACGTTATTTATCTTGGTATATTAAGAGCCCTTATTGCCAAGTTTAGTCTTCGTCAGTAGACATGTTTGGGTTAGTTCCTTGATGCTTTCGTTATTCTGTTAGTCACGTCTATAGTCCAAGGTTATTTAAGGTTAAGAACACACTAGGAGTTTCTAAGTTTAGGTTGTGTTGGTTTTCTTGTCTAGTGTTTGTACTTTGAAGGTTTCGTTCGTACTCATTTGTTATTAGCAGTTCTGCAGTTCTGCGTTGGTTCTTCTAGTGGTTCTGTTTATATTCGCTTTCTTAAGTAAGTTCCGGAGATGTCTCTGGTTTTCTGTACAAAATGAAGCAATGTCATTGGTTGCTATGCGTAGCAAAGAATTGTGATTGGTCCAGAAAAATCACAAATCAGTTCTACATAGTAACGGAGACACCTTATAGCTGCAATACAGTTGGCCGTGAGCTGTAGTGAGCTTTGCTTTGCTCGCTGTTGTGCCCTGAAACGGACTGGAACATTCCCGTCGGAAAGCAAGGTTACGTGTTTATTTTAACTGATTTTAAGAAGTGATGATTCTATGTTTCATTCCTGACATCAATCTGTGTCAACAACTATTTTGAGAGTGAGAAAAGTTGAATCTTTAAATAAATTAATGTAGCAAACATTTTGTTGGATTTGTTAAATTCGAGACAAAGCGAGATCAATTTAGTGTTTGGTTTATAGTCTCGCTAAACTGCCGACTGAGACTGCTCGCTTATTTTTTCTGAGACATTTTCTAAAAGAGAAACGGCTCTTTCTTAGTTCTTCCTGTTTCTCGTACCTGCTCAATGCCTCGACAAGACTTTTTTGTACCTTATCGTTGCCCAATCACGTAAAATATTATCTTAATTTTTAAAACGTTCCGCCATTTTAAAATGCAGAAGGAAAAACTTTGTGGTGATGACGTCAATCGTGTGCCTGTCCTCTAATAGATCATAGGCGAGAACCAATCAAAATGCGAGAATATCTTGGTTTATTGTACAATCTGTGATAGATGGTGAGCAGTGTAGCGACGGCCGTTTCCTGGCGTTTTCGAAGTATCTGTGATGAGGATTTAAATAAATTTTTCAACGACTAGTAGATTTATACTAAAACAATTAGATTATTCGCTATCAATTTCTATGCGTGATAGTAAATCTCGAGCTCATGATCTAATTGTTTAATAGAAACATGGTTTTTAACCAATCAGCGCGCGTATTTTCTTAACACGAGTGAAAGGGAGGGGAGTTGAACTTGGGGGCTTATTTTGTCCGTTCTCCTTTCCCTTCGTCACTGCTGCGTGACCAGAAGCGCCACTTTTCATGTGTGTGTAAATAACAGTATAACTATTAAATTGCGTTAAAATTATGTGGTTCCACGGTCCAGAGAAGCTGTATGTCAGTAAACAATGGCACACAAACATTTGTCAGCACCGATTTATACAAAGATGCGCCAGAAATATTTCCTATTGAAGAAATATCTGCTCAAGAATATACGCCGAGATGGCAGCCGCAAGTTATTCGTCGGATGTTCTGCAAATGTTTTACGGACCAAAACAGAAACCTACCCGAACCGTTAAACCCAAAAACACATGATTTATATGACGGGTTTAAAATAACCCAAAATAATTTCAAAGAATGGCTTCATGTTTGGAGAATGGATATATCCGAAACAAATCCAAACAATAAAGACCTCTTTAGGTTTGCAAGAGAAAACAAAGAAAAGTTCACTGATTTGGTTGAACAAGAAATCTTAAAGCTGAAAAACGTGAAAGTAAGTTTTGCGTTAGGAGTAAAGTTCTCAATAATTTTGAAAACGACTAACCGTACATTTTCAACAGGTATGATAAGGAAGAGATAAAAGAAAAATTTGATGAATTCATTGCAAACACAAAAGGAGAAATAGAAGTCTGGTCTGAGATGGGATCAGGATGGGTAGTTGAAAAGATAAATATTGCTTACGTGAATGTCGCACGCTATCAGTCATTGCGGGGAGGAACCTATTTACCTCTCCCACCAAAACTGGCTAACAAGCATGCCATAATCAACGTGCGAACAAACAAAAAAGACAACGAATGCCTGAAGTGGGCTCTAAGAGCTGCTTTATTTCCTCCAAAAAATGGAAAAGACCCGCAAAGACCAAGCAAATACCGAAAAACGACGGTATCGAAGGCATCGATTTCCCAACATCTGTGGGACAAATAGACAAGCTTGAGGCGCAAAACAGAAACCTCGCAATAAACGTATTTGGATGGGAAAACGATGAAGTGACTATTCATAGGGTAAGCAAAAAAGAAGAGAATATGCCGCGGATAAACCTGATGTTAATTGAGTCGGTAATTGAGTCAGAGATGATACAACACTATTGTTACGTAAAAAAAGTAAGCGCTTTGCTCTTCCACGAGACCAAACATCAACATGCAAAGCACTTTTGCATGATGTGTTTAAACCATTTCACAAGAAAGGACTTGCTGGAAAGTCCCAAAAAATATTGCAACGGAGTGAATGGAACCCCGACAAGGATCGAGATGCCGGAAAGGGGGAAAAACATCCTTTCTTTCCAAAACTACCACAAACAGATGAAGATGTCCTACATGATTTATGCGGACTTTGAGGCTTTAGTAATAAAGATTCCAGGCTGTGAGCGTGAGCAAACAAGCTACACAGAGAAGACCGAAAGGCATGAGGCATGCGGGTATTCTTACATAGTTGTGAGAAGCGATGGAAGGTCAAAGGTTTACAGGGGAGAAAACGCAGTGGAAATGTTACGTTTTTAAGTGACATTCTGCAGGAAGAGGAGAAAATAAGAGAGAGTTTGGCCGCACCAAAGCCGATTGTGATGACGTGGAAAGACCGGGAAAATTTTAAAAGAGCAGCTGATTGCCATGTTTGTAACAAAAGTTTGATAAAAGACGAATTCTTAGACTCAATACCCGTTTAGGACCATGACACTGACCGTTATTGTGGCCAAAGTCACAAACGTTATTACGCGGCACTCAAACAAACAAAATTTGTTGGACCAAAAAGAGAAATAAAAGAGAAAATAGACGAATGTATCGCAAAAAATCAGGAAATATGTTTGTTCTGCGCAGAACCTTTGATGAAGCAAAACATCAGAGACGCAGTAAAGGACCATTGCCACATAACGGGTAGGTATCGTACCCCGGAGCCGCAAACAGCAACTGCAACAAGAAATTTCGAATAAAACCCGAGACGACCTCTCACAAACTGAGGGGCTACGACGCGCACCATTTAATGCAAGCGATGTCGCAGCAACAGAAAGAGGTGGAATGCATCGCCAACAACATTGGAGAAATACATCATATTTTCAGTCGGAGGTCTGCGTTTCATCGACAGCTTGAACGTTTTGTAACTTGATTTACTTGTAAGCGCAACACCGAAGGAGTCATTGAAAATAACATCAACGATTTCAAAAGGCAGCGAACTGTTTTACAAAAAAGGATCTACCCTTACGAGTACATGGACTCATGGGAGAGATTCACCGAGACAAGGCTTCCAGACAAAGAGAAGTTTTACAGCAAGCTGAACGACAAGTACATAACAGACGAAGAGTGCGCGCACGCGCAGGCTGTCTGGGAGGCTCTTGAATGCAAAACGCTGGGAGATTATCACGACCTTTACGTGAAAACGGACGTCGCACTGCTGGCGGATGTTTTTGGGAACTTCCGAAACTTATGCCAAGAGCAGTACGGGTCAGATCGGGCACATTATTTAACGTCGCCAGGCCTGAGCTAGGACGCGCTCTTGAAAAAGACGGGGGTCGAGCTTGAGTTATTAACAGACATTGAATAAAAGAAAACGATAAGAACGCCATGTTTCTTGAGGTTGATCTCGGATATCCGAAAGAACTGCATAAGGAGCACAACAGCTACCCCCTAGCGCCAGAGAAAAAGGTCGTGAAAAAAGAATGGATGTCGGAATACCAAAATAGGTTGAAGGAAGACCTGGGGCTGAAATCTCCGGACAGCAAGAAGCTGCTGCTGACGCTCCAGGACAGAACCTTGCAGTTTCATCTGAAGCAGGGCATGAAACTGAAGCGTGTGCACAAGGTGTTAGAATTTGAACAAGAATGCTGGATGGAGGCGTATATCCGGATGAACATAGAATTCAGGAAAAAAGCAAAGAGCGACTTTGAAAAGAACTTTTACAAGCTCATGAATAACTCAGTTTTCGGCAAAACCACGGAAAACCTGCGTAACCGTGTTGACATAAAAATAGTGAACAGCAATGAGACGGATAAAATGAGGAAACTGGTTGCCAGCCCTTTGTTCTAAAGGTATGCAATATTTACAAACGACATGACCGGAATCGACATGCGAAAAAGCAAGCTCCTTCTCAACAAGCCAGTCTATATGGGGATGACGATCCTTGACAACAGCAAGATCCTGATGTACGACTACAACGTGCTTAAAAAAGAATACGGCTCAAAGTGCGAGCTCATGTACACAGACACCGACAGCTTTCTGCTTGTGATTTAAACGGAGGACTACTACAAAGACATGGAAAGGAGAAAACATCTGTATGACACGAGCGACTACCCGAAGGAGCATCCACTCCACTCAGACACCAACAAAAAGGTCTTGGGCAAAATGAAAGACGAATGTGCCGGAACCCCGATTGCAGAGTGTGTGTGTCCGAGACCGAAAATGTACTCCATCTTGAAGGCGGACGAAAAAAATATCAAAAAAGCGAAGGGTGTGAAAAAGAACGTTGTCAAGAAAAAATAACGCACGAACAGTACAAGGAAACGCTTTTCAGTGCAAAGCAACAAAGGCACGGAATGAACATTCTTCGAAGCGAGGGGCATGAGATCTACGGCATGCATATTAACAAAATTTCGCTTTCGGCCATTTGATTCAAACCGATGGATATGCGAAGATGGTATCCATACAAAAGCTTACGGGTATGAAATGGACATATTATCAACATTTACGGATGATGAACTTAGAGAGGTGGAAGCCGAACTTTCAAATTTGCTCGGGTGGTAATTGTGTGTTTGGAGGGACAACCAGCAGTTCTTCACGCACCAAGCCGCGCTTAGGGCCGTCGCGCAAATAGTAGAGAACGGGTTGATGCGGTTTGGTAAAAGACCTTTCAATGGTGTAAACTTTCAAAGGCCAGATTGGGTCTGTGGTCCTTTTTACACCTCCTTCAAGCTCGCCAGGCTGGTAGAGATAGCGAACTTGGACAAGGGTGGGGAGTTATTTTTCCCTTTGCCCAACAAGTCTTGAATAAGGTGTTGATGGTCTTGCATAAACAGCTTTTTCTTTGATGGCGACGGCAGGTTTCATGCCGATAAGGCTTGTCACCTCATTGTTCAAAGCCGAAACAACTTTAGGAAGTCTTTTCACCCAGGCAGTGGACCGCTGGCCCTCAGGAAGTCGCATTTACACGGCGTACTGGTGCCTGAACAAGCGCTCAGCCAGGGTGCAGTTGAAACGTTCAACAACGGCCTGGTCGCGGTGAATTTCAGCGCGCCCGCGTCGGATATATGTTTTGTGTTTTTCCATCTCTTTTGTGACAGCGCCCATGAATTTGCCCCCGGGGCGCCCCGCGTCAACCTGCAGCATCTGTGGCCACGTCAAAGGGCTGCGCCTGTAAATTGTCTGAAAAGCTTTCGCAACTTCATCAGAATTTTTCGAGGTCAGGGGTTCGGCCTCTTTGTAGCTGCTGGCCACGTCGACAACGGTGAGCGCATATCTGAAAACTTTGCGCCCGCGGGGCACTTTGTCGTTTGTCGTATGGTCCGCCTGGTGGACTGCGTTGGGTGTGGGAACGTCAAATTCCGGGCGAGGAATTCGCTTCGGCGCGGGGAGGTAGATCTGCCAAAGGGCCTACTTGAAGAGCCACCGCTTCGCAACATTTTCAGAGACTTTCGCTGCCTGGGCTAATTTTCTGATTGCTCCAAAACCTTTCCAGTAACCATTTGGGCGGTAGTACTGTCTTGCCAGACGTTTTTCCATTATAAACTTTGTATATACATTGCATAAAATATGGAATATGGTATCTGCTTGGACTGTGATGATGATGTACGTGGACACAGAAACCTCTGAACTCGTTTGCCAATCTTGCGGAAGGGTAGAGACGATCATGGGCGTAGCATTTGATGAATACCAGTTCTTCGACCAAGAAGTACAAAAAGGACAGCCACCACCCACAAAAAAATAAGTTAACACATTTTCGTAAAAAGCTTCAAAAATTCAAAATCTTAGACGTCATCAACATCACAATAAAAGACGGTTGAGAAGAATATGACCCGAGTATCGTTTCTTGGATGACGTCATCAATAACTTTCGTGATGGTGGCAAGTCGGTCAACTATGTCTGCTTTCTGTATGATTACCTTCAAGCAGCTTCTTCTGACGCTTGGCCGCGAAAGGAAGAAATCCTCGAACTTCTTTCTCACTGTACAAAATTTCTTAGCTCCTCACCTCCCGAAATTTTGGAAAACCCGCTGGCACGCGAAAAAAAGGTTCCGCAAGTGGTCGAAAGAAACAAAACCGCGGTGAAGCGTCACTTGAAAAGAATATCGGCAACCTCTTTCAGTTCCATCTTTTTCATTGCTTCAAGAAAATCGTTTGACAAAAACATTAAATTATTTTTATCTGGATCCACATGAACCAATACTCTCCTTGTTTATACATATGCGCGGGTTTTTTGGGTTTCTTTTGGCTTTGCTCGATCGGGCCCTTTCTTCCACCCCCATGCTATATACAGAGAGAAAATGAGTGTTTTAATCGTGGTGAAACGTTTGCTGTATTTTTTTTTCTACTTTTTCAGGTATCTCCATGCAATGGTCGCTGGTAAAGTGGTCAACCATTTTTAGCTTGTCGAGAAAGGCTTTTTCGTTAACAGGTTCACCCCTGAGATAAAATCGAATCGCATCAAGGATTTTTTTGTATTCGACTCTGGCGAAGTTGGCTTTCTTAGCCTTTTTGTCGTATTTTTTGAAGCTCGCCACAGCTTTCACAACGCCTGTCAAAGAAGCAAACACAACGGGGTCCAAAGTAATGCCCCCGGCAACCGCGGAAGTAATGATGGCTTTGCCTACAACAATATTGCAAAGCAGATTTTTTCTTTGAAAGCCGCGGTACAGCTTCTCATAGCTGTAGTGTTTCCTGTGGTAGTAGGCATAGAGATTTTTCAACATTTCAATCGTTCCTTTTGAAAAAGAGATGTCAATGTGGTTGAAATTGAAAACGTTCAGCGCGGCGGCCATTGTATATTATTTGGGATATTTTTCTTCCATGAAAAAACTGTTAAAAAGCAAAGGATTGTCCTCTTCAGTCAAACCGAAGAAATGTATTTGTAAAGAGACGTATTTGGGAGGTGACAAACCAACGATCGTGAAGGTGAACATGTGTGAATTGTTGTCTTTTCGAACTATAATGTTGAAGCGACACCGACTCACTCGGCTCGACTCGGCTTATGACTTGAGATATATTTCTTCCATCAAAAACCTGTATAGAATCGTAAGATTGTCCCCTTCAGTCAAACAGAAGAACTCTATTGGGAAAGAGTCGTCTTTGGGAGGTGAAAACCCAACGGTCATGAAGGTGTAACCTTTTTTAGTGTAGGTGAAAGAGTGTGAATTGTTGTCTTTTCGAACAATAATGTTGCAAGCGACACCGACTCTTGTGAATTTAAGCATTAAAATAACTTTTTTGTCTAAAAAACCGTCATGTAAGTTTGTGTTTTCTCTCGCGTTACCATATTGAGCTTCAAAAAAAGGAGCAGCAATTTTAAAAATTAAATGGGGGTTTTGAGACGAATCGAAATAAAAGAAACGCCGTTTTTAAAACCGCCCACGAAAACAAATTGTGTGTCGACAGGGCTTGGAGAGGGATATGTTACAAACAAAAGATGGTCGAGTCCCAAACCTTTTTTTCCGGTATATCTTTTGAAAAGGAATTTGTTTTCATTTGGGAGAGTAGCACCCTTTCTTTTTCTGATTTTTGCTCTCAAATAGAACTGGTCTATCTATTGGAAGAGGTCGTATGTTTCTGGCATCCGGAAATCGATGAAAGATTCGAGCAAGTCATAAAAAATTTTGTCTCTTACTTTTCTAAAACCTTCTTCAAGATATCCAACACTGACAGCCGATTTTTGGTCGTTTTCGTCAGCCAACACACCCCTCACATGATGATAGTTCATGTCCAAGGCAGTCTGCATCACCATTTCACCTTTTACAAGAACATAGAGAGCGTCAAAAACATCTGAGTCTACATCATTCTGCCTACCCTCGATTCCGTAAACAATCAAATGGCCAAGACCCTGAGCGGGGCTGTTTTCTATGCCTTGGCATTCCATGTCAACGTAGATGCGTTCAGGAGGAGTTATGTCGTACTTGTGCAGGTGGACAATGGATCGGCTGTATTTGGGAAACAGCTTGTTTGATTGTTGGCCAATATTCAGAGAGGCGGAAACAACGGACACGGACACTTAATCCATGGTTGGTGAGAAAAATTCAATCGCCAAAGTGTACTCACCGTCTGGGAGTTTAAACATGTTCAAACCAAGTCGGGATGAATATCTGTTTTGACCCTCCTTTCCCATTCTAAAAACGTAAGCCTTTTTATTGACATCATAAACGATGATGTTGTTTTCGCTTGTCGACTCGTTGACCTCTTCCATGATATACCGGAAGGCGTCTTTTTTACTTGTCGAGCTGGTGATGTGTGACTCTTTTATCTTTCCGTCAAAATTCTGTGAAAGTGTAATAAGCAATTTTGCGTTTGCAGTTTTTACGTGTCTTCGGCATCTGTGTTTAAGTTGGTTATTTTGTTGCTGCCCATGTTTAGATTTCCAGTCATGGGAACAGACCCGTCACGCTGTACAGCTTGTGCACTGGCGTTGTTGATCAGCCCGATTAACCGGCCCCCCTCTCGCGATTGAAATATCGATAATTGATAGCATCACCGTCTTGCTCTGTGGTGTCCCCCACATTGATGATTCTATTGTTGTTCATGTCGAGAGCACCCTCCATCTGACTTGTCCCATCTTTTGAAAGCTTGTCGTTAATCGCGATATCTTGTTTGTTATCCTGCCGATCAACATATTCTTTTGAAACGAGATCTCGATCTCCATAAAGCCCATCATAGTACGGCTCGCCGTTTTTGATGTTGAAACCTTCCAGATCGAAATAGTTCCCATCGGCATCTTTTTTCAAAAACTTTTCATTCAGATATTCTTTGTTCACTCCAGAACGCAAATCTTTCACAAACCACTGGGGCGTCAGGCAGGACTTCCAAATTCAGTAACTTTTTTCTCTCAATGTCAAAGTTTCCATCAGAAGCCAATTTGAAACCAGTGCAAGGATCGCCTTTTGGCCTTTGTGGTCCCTGCGCGCCTTTTGGCCCTTGCGGCCCAGGCGGCCCCTCGAGTCCCTCAGAGCTGCCACCACTGTCACGCAAAGAGTTGATGTAACCCATTCTATATATCTTCATCGAAATTTTTTTTCACTGATTTCTGCGGTTTGTCGTAATAAAAGAAAGAGTATTTTTTGTCAGTGGCGCGGTCCAGCAGCCTGTGGTCGACCCCCAGCTCGTCAGCGATTCGCTTGTTTTCCCTCGGAAGAAAACTGAAAACGCAAAAATGGCTGCAGTTTTCTCGGATGTTTTTTGGCACCTTGTAGAAGGTCTGCGTGAGATAGGTAAAGCTGCAGTTTCTGTGCTGCCCGTTGATGAAATAATTGATTATACTGTTCTGGTTGCTTTCACAAACCAGATCATCAAAGACGGCAATTTTTTTGGTTGTCAACGAGGAGTTCTTCGAGTGGGATAATTTCATCTCCAGGCGCTTCAATGACCTTGTAACCAACATCAGGGTCTCAATATTCGAGGCAAAGTCTCGCAAAAGCGCCTGATATTTGTTTGGTGAAGGTTTTTTAAAAAGAGATCATGTGGAGCAGAATTGCTCCGCCTGTATACCAGCATCCGGAAAACATCAGGCATGCTGGGGTGGCCTTGCTTGTAGCCAGTTATGCCAGAAAAGTCGGAATCGTAATTTGTAATTTTCATTTTCCATTTTCACAAAATGGCTAGATAAAGCTGCAAAAGAGCCAGAGCCACCTGAAGAACTCGCCCCAGACTACGAAATGGACGAGTTCGACGGACTCAACCCGTTTGATAATGAGTTCGGGCCAGACGCTGAAACACCACCACCATTGGGAGAAGAAGAAAGTGATGACGAACTTGGTGATGAGGTACAAGAAACTACAACACGAAAAGCGCCGGTGAAGACACCCTTTCCACCCAATACACATGAATCAACTGATTTGGGAACAATCAAACAGCTGATCACAAAATATAAAGATGATCCCAACTACAGGGTGAAGAGCAAAACATCAAAGTTTCAAGGTTATTCTGTTGAAGACCTCAAAAGAGCAAGAGACGAGATTCTGAGGCAAAGAGCGAGCTACAACAGTCAGCGCAAAGCAAGTTAGATGATGCCTCCAGGGAAACGGAAGGCAGCGGTTTAGGAGAACCTGATTTTGTCAAACTGATCAATCAGCTACACGTGAGTCTGGCATCTTCAGACCCGGCAACACGTCAACAAAACTTCGAAAACAGGTTGTTGATTTAGTTTGGCTGCTTTACAATCACGGCATGATAAATAATTTTCAAAGAAAAAAACATTTTCACTAATTATATATCACCATGAGTTTCAACCTATTGCTTGACTCAAGCCTCGCAAAGCAGCAAAGAAACAATCACAATCAGAAGTCCCACGATTTCACCATCTACTTCAACCCGCCGATTGTGCTTGACCGAGAAAAAAGCTACAAAGCAGCGTTGAACAGACTGATCACCACGAGCTACTCTTGGTACACCATTGCAGAAGCTTACGGAAACAACAAAATTAAGTGGAGAAAGAACACAGGAGACTGGCAAACTTTGACGTTTCCTGATGGCATGTACGATATCGACGGCATCAAACGTTTCTTGCAGTCCAAGACCGGGCTCATTGACCTGAATGACGAAACCAAGGGGCGCATTTTTGATTTCACAATCTACCGGGTTGTGATTTTGATGGCCAAAGATTACGAACTTGACCTCACTGATGGTGGGTTTGCCAGTTTGCTTGGATATGAAAAAAAGATTTTAAAAGATGAAACGAATTTCACTGGAGAAATTATTCCTGACATAACAAGGAGCGTTAGTCTCCTCCGCAGCCGTTATTTGGGTCGTCACGCAACGCTTCTCCCCCACTAACGGCTGCTTCAACCCGAACCAAATTTGTTTCCCTTTGTTTAGTGTTCATGTGAAAATTACAGAATGCACCAATCATGCGTTGCCTATTGTTAGCTCTGAAACCAATCACGTATCAGTATGTCAGTTTCCCGCGTAAATTCATCGCCTCCTTCGCCAGATGTTGCAAGGTTTT
>Ga0126337_10001075_pt1 | contig 15844 bp, 8 predicted proteins | sample DipCmetagenome_FD_92527 | JGI IMG/M metagenome (GOLD analysis project Ga0126337, IMG submission 92527) | Coral microbial communities from La Bocana,Puerto Morelos, Mexico - Diploria C A metagenome | ecosystem: Host-associated > Invertebrates > Cnidaria > Coral | place: La Bocana,Puerto Morelos... | reverse complement strand
TTGACGAAGAGAAAAATGTCGTCGAATGGTTCGGCAAATGTGAAACATAGTGAAGCAATTAGTGATGAGATAGTTACTGCTATGTCAACAGCATGTGGTGCGATCATTTTCTTATTTGAATTGTTTAAAAAAAAACCTAGAAAGCATTTGTTGTCCTAGTTACGAAATGAACGCGGGCTCCTGGCAAGCATGGGTTTTAATAACATGATGCATACAATACATGAATATCGAGCAAAATAGTAAATTATTATGAATGGAAAGCACTTATTAGCTTCATGGGGGAAAGAAAAGGAAAGAAAAAAACACGTCGGAGGGAAAAAAGAAAAGAAAAAAAAATCGTGCGTTTGCAACCCCGAGACTCGAACGTTCGCCCTTCACGCTTTCCCAGCTTTCCAATACAGTATACCAACGCATTGGGCTAACTTAACTTAGGTCCGCAAAGCGTGTATGTTTCTAGAGCGTTATGCATTATTGTATTGCGGAGTTAGGGCAGTTTTTAAGAGGTTTAAATAAGGGACAGAAGAAAGAAATTTATTTTTGCAACAAAGCCAAAATATTTTCATCTTTTCTGCTTATACTGATGCATGTATTCATCATGCAAAATAGTCGTAGCCTCAAAGAGGCCTTTGATCATTTTGGTAATGGAGTGGAACAATTACATGTATTTCCATAAAACAGATATTGTTTCTTCATTTCTCATAACTCAAACCAAGGTTGCACCTGCGTACCAGGCAATATGTAACACAATGTGTTCAATAGGTGTTTCACATAATACAAATAATAAAAGATACCATAATCAAATATTACTTTATTGAAAATTAAATTAATGCTACATGCATAATTCTAAAATTAATCTAGTGAAACGTAGCTGCAAAATACTATACAACTGGGCTGAGCCCGATTAAGCCAACCCAGGATGAGCGAGAATTTTTATTTCAGTTTTGTAACTTTGCGGTAAGCTTTTCTGTTGATATTGTTTGGCATTCTCTTTTGAGTTTAAATAATCTCAAAATACACAAAATATAAGCAGTAAAAACAGTTGTATACAAAAAAATTATATTTCGGTTAACTTTTATTCCCAGGTTAGTGTTAACTAGTTAGTGTTAGCTTCCGAACAACCTGGCCCTGAAGAATAAAACCTTATTTTGTCAGTGAATGAGTATTTTTACGACACCAATCCTGAACAAGAGCACCTTCCAAAGAATAAAACATGAAATAAATAAAGCACCGTACAGAGACAGCACCAAGAACACGTGCAACAAAGCAGAGGAAAGAGATCGAAGAAGAGAATCCATTGTATGCATCATTCGTAGCTAGAAAACAACCAGAGCAAAATAGTCTTATAAATTGACTGGACTTATTCCTCTTGAAAGCATTTGAAAAGCACTGCGGTCTACGGATTTCGTTTCATAAAAACTTAAAACAGCAATATGGATGAGCAAAAATAGCTTTATATCGCACCACTGTATCTTTGTTCAGTTTTCCCTTGTATCTTCTTCGATACTCTTCTTAGATTTCCGCTTCTCTTTCCATGTTTCCATTGTACCTAACTGCTTCTTCAGCTTTCTTCCGTTGCCAGAGGTTCTCTATCATCATCGTCAGGAATACATGTCACATCATCTAAATTAAAACTTTGTTCGGACTGGTTATCTAACGATGCACAAGGTGAATCCATACTAACTCTATTTCTGTAGCTTTTGTGAGCGAGAGTTGATTGGGTGACGTCACAAGACACACCGCTGGTGTAAAATACAGCGGACGCTAGGTTTGCTAACGAAGCAATGGCGGACGAGTTTTTTTTAGAGGGTTATATCAAGGCAGAAAAAGTTAAGATGGACGCGATTCATGGCAATTTACCTTATTTTGGATCTATATTTTGCATTTTTGAGGAAAACGGTTGGGAAAAAGAAAATAAGAAAATTTCGTCGTAGTAGCACTTTAAGCCGCTTCTATACTAAGTAGGTTTCTTGCAGTTAAGTTGCACCTTTTGTAAAACATCTTGACATTTCACCCTGTATATTTACATGCAGTATTTGGCGTCTGCCTCGCAGGCTACGTTACAGGGAGTAGGGTCAAGTTGTAGTCTTCGCAACGATTTTAACAGCCTTGCAGCAATGTTCTACTGCAACGCAAATTTTTTTTCAATGAATCAATAGTGGGAGAGATCACGAATAACTTTAACTAATATAACATAGCCTAGCTTTTCAAATCATCTGAGTTCAGTTGTTAATTCTAACAACAGGTGCACCAAAAACCGCGGTAAACAAAATGGCAGCTGGAACGCAGAGTGCAGCAACACCACCTGACGAACCAATGGACGACATACATAGAGCCATATTGAGGACTTGTAGACAGAAGCTCGTTAGAGACATGGATGCGGAACTGGTTTTACGGAATATGGCAGATCCACACCTGTTTTCAGAAGACGATGAAGATCAAATAAAGACAAATAGGCTGACTCCACGGCAAAAATCCGAAACATTGTTAGATATACTACCAACAAAAGGCTCAAAAGCCTATGAAATCTTTAAAGAAACAATCAGAAAAGTGCATCTTCCTCTCCATTATACAATAGTACAAGCCGGTAAGTGACTTTTTTTTCTAAGTGGGGTTGATGTGCCGCTTTTTAGTATCTTACACTGTAGGTGCAAAAGCCTTAATACGTCTTCATATTTCCAGATGTTAAGTGATTTAGGACCTTTTTGTCGGCCTTTTTGGGATTTTAACTCTAATGTTACCACTTTTTTCGTTGATAACGGTTTTTTCCCTATTTTGGGAAACCCAGCCTAACGAATGATTCATGAACCCAAGGCGGGGTGGCAGTACGTCATCCAAAATTCTCCATCGTCTATGTCTACAGCGATCTTCTTTAGATGTCCAAGAGCAAGCTAAGTAGCTGAATTTCTGCTTTTATGGATCTCTAATTCTCACGGCCAATCCAGCTATATTTGCTTCATCGGATCGGATCTGTAAATTTCTTGCTAGTTCCAAGGCCCGCAATCTCTCCTTGGGGCTTTTCTCAGGCCTTTGACAACTTTTCCTGTTCCTAGGAAGGGCATTTGCTTCTGACAGGTTAGCCCGTGGGTGGGGCATTGTGAAAGGGCATTGTGAAAGGCAATTTTGATGTATATCTTTGGCCATGGCTGTTCATTGGACAGCTTTGAAGGGCAAGAGCAGAACAAAACGTAAATTCTTGGCTTGTACAATTAAACTGTTTAAAGATTCTCTGTCGAACTGCATGCGCAAGTCAAATCTCATAGGCTACGAAACTTAGTTGTTTTCGATCGTTTCGCTCATCAATCCTTTATGGTCCGAAACATTATTCTGGACTATTCGACATTTATTGCCTTTAGCAACAAGATTCATTATCGCCCTTCACATAGTAAGTTGTTTGTTTGTTACATATTTGAGAAGCTAGACAACGGCCGGTACGATGTAATTTGCAAAGAACCCCAGTCGAAGATTTAGAAGATTTAGACGATAGAGAATTATCTGAGAAAATCTGTCGAAAATCGGCAGAGAAACAGTTGGGATGTACACGGATACAAGGACAGATACTCCCATCTGCTACGATAAGGACTGTAATTAGTGACAGTGAATTGAAGTATTTTTTCGTCCTTTCTTTAATGTAAATAGCTTCTACAAACAATGATCTGCTCATGCGTAGTAACGTCTAAATCCAGCTGTTTTACTGCAACTAATATTCTGCTGGTATATAATTGAAATCACGCTCTGGGGAATAAAATGGCAGATCCCTTCCCAGAGCTATCAGAGATTGATTTTCAATGTGGAAACAAACGATGTGATCGAATGAAGAAGCAATTATTGAACTCGGTTATCACAAAATATCGTAATTTATTAGACTCTCGCAGATCAAATATTTGCATCAACCATTCGGCTTTGGAAAACAACTGATCTACTCACAGACAACGAATTACGATACCTTGCTTAACCTTGTGCGCAATACTTGTCGCTTAAATTTTTTTTATCAGTTTATGACCGGGTGAAAATTAAGAAATGCTGAAATCTGATCGGTTGCGAGAGTTGGCGGAATTTTCCCATCCGGCCCGCTCACGGCCAACGGAATCGTCGTGTTGATCTATTTTCGTGAAAGAATTAGCGCTAGTCGTCAATCGTTTGCCTTTTTACACTTCCATCGACGAATACCAGAGAGACCCAGTTTTGGCCAGGATGCATTGCGCGCTGTGAGCATTGGCGGCCATTTAGATCGGGAAGAGCGGGTCTTTCTTTGAATTTGTTTACATCGCTCGTATCATAAGTTGAATGCCGCCCTTTGAAAGTTATTTAAGCGTTGTGGTTATCAGAGAGTAGGTTTGGATACATTTTGGTTGATCATGTGAAGCGTGAATTGCTCTCTAGTAGGATGGCGGTTCCTTCGAGAGCAAGAACGCGTTTATCGGGCTCAGTATGGCAAATGAGACTTCGCTCTTCAGTTTTGCACTAATAGAACCTAAGGAAAACTACTCTTGGTTTTGAAGGAGCCACTAATAGTGAGTTTGCTGAATTTCTTTCCATTTACCAACGAAGAGAACATTGTGATCTCCGAGGTAAGCTTGTATTTTTCCATTTCTAATCGAGGTAACAGTTGCATGCAGCCTTATAGATGTTTGCTTCTCAAGTCTTTGAGCTCACTGCAGATTTTTGATTCGTATGTGTTTACAATCTTAATTTCTCTTGCAGGGTTGTGGAGACATTTCAGGGGATGGTAAAATATCGAATTCGAAGTATACCCTCCGCTTTCCTCTACGCCGGTAGTGACATCTAAGCGCAGTTCGACACCATTTGATTCGCCTAAGAGAAGGAGAATTGAACTAGACAATTCTCTGAGCGTTTTTGGTCATGGTGAAAGCTAGTAAGTTATTGACAGTGAATTGATTATGATACCGAAATATTAAATGTTCATCTACACTGAACTTTAAACCACAGAGGCTTTTTAAAGTTGTTTTTGTTTTGCATAGTGCTGCATACTTAAGCTGCGCAGAAATAATGTTTTCTTTCTTCCATTATAGAAAGAGAAACAGTCTATCTACTTCAATAGATGTCTGCATAATATTTGATTGGCTGCTAGGGAATCTTGACATTGCGTGTAACTGTCACACTAGATGGCCAATCATGGTCTTCTTTATGATGTACATGTGAATTCTAGTGTCTTAATGTACCCTTGATTTCCAGATTCTCCTTTGCCCAATTTTGTTTTTTATCTCGTTAACATTCAGACATACATGGGAATTGGAAAATTTCAACAGTATGATGACCAAATATGCACCAAAGAGAATGGCACTTGAATATGTGTTAGTTCAAAATAAAATCTTGTGAGACCTTTGGGGTATTCACCGTCATTTAACGTGCATTTTTTATCAAGGCACATATCGTGTTGTAAGAAAATGTCTGCTTGAAGCTGATTTTTCCAGCTTTTTAAAGATATTTGTTGTAATTCTCCAACGTTTTGTGTTTTGTCAGGTACCCATACTTTATTTCGAAAATCGTACTAGCAACAATTGATCACAACTTTCACTTATTCCGAAAGCCCAAGAAGAGCAATAAGGGAGACCTTGCTGGGCATAGGAAGTATTCCAAAAGAAAACAAGGGCATCAGGCCGAGATTGTGAAAGAAGAGAAGGCCTATGAATATTTCCATTACATGGTGGCAAGGATGCTGGACGACACGCAGAGGGTTTCAAGGCAGTTTTTCCGCTAATAATGATGTTGATCAATTCGACCCCGAACAGATTACACCCACCCTTGCCATGAAGAGTACACCTTCAAGGTTTCCATTGAAACCTAACGTTAATGAAAACATTCAGGAGCTACTTATTCTTTTAAATTTCACAAGTACAGTAAAACCTTTTCAGGAGTTAACAACACCAAAAATAACAAGTGAGCCCTGCAGTGGTCAATTGTGGGGATGTTTTGTTAGTTAATTTACTGTTTTACACATTGCTACATTATTTTGCTAAGAATTTTAGCTTTTAGTCTTTTAGATTTGGAGTTTATTGTACGTGCAAGAGCTCGCTGGCATGAGCACGGAGAAAGAAGCACTATATATTTAATTTAGAAAAGAGAAATCATGTTAAAAGCACATCAGAAAATTGGTAGTTCAAAGACAGAGGGACTCTGGTTAGAATCTTTAAAAGGAAGTGAAACGAAACCAATTGGAATCAAATGACCACAAGATCTCATAAAAGCCCTTGGGATCTTCTTCTCGCACGATAAAGATTGCCGTATATGAAAAACTTTACAGAAAAACTTGACGAAGATGAAAAAAGTAATAATGATATTTAGTCCTCTAGAGGATTATACCTTTGCGGAAAGGTGACTATAATTAAATCTTTGCTCCTACCGAAGGTTGTGTACATATCATCTTCAGTTGTTACCTACCCCTGAAAATATAATTAAAGAATTAAATAATTTGATTTACAAGTTTTTATGTGTAGACAAAATAACTAGAAAATCTGCGATAAATGATTATGAAAGAGGAGGTATAAAAATGATTGATACTGAGAGCATGATTTTAAAATCTCTTCGTCTCGCCTGGCTGAAACGAGTCTTCGGCGATAATTCTGGCGCATGGAAAAATTATTTAGAATATGTTCTAAAAGAAACAGGTGGTCTGGTTATTTTTAGTTGCAATTATAACGTCAATCAGTTCTCAATTCTACATGGAGTTATTGAAATGGTGGTCTGAATTTCGGAAAGATAATGCAGTTGACAATAATTTGCTTTACCGAATTTGGAACAACCAGGAAATAAGATTAAACAAGAAACCAGTGTTTTATAAGAGATACTTTAATTATGGAATTCAGACAGTGGGAGAATTGCGCTTTGATCTTAACAACATCATTCTTATGAACTAATCGCAGAACACATACAGAAGACGAATTTTCTGGGTGGACCGAACTTCGTCACTCTGTACCGGTCGATTTAAGGATTGTTTATCATAATCCAGATCATACAGCCCTAAATCCATCCTTCAAAATTGACTGCGGCTTCTTCGATGTAACTAAAAAGAAATCAAAAGACTATTACGCTCTTTTTCTCCGTAAAAAGGCTTGCTTTCCAAATAACGGCGGTAATTAAACTGTGAATTTAATTTAGCTGATGAGGCAATAAAAGCGTTTTTCCCGTTCCCCATTCAGTCGCTTTTGAGCCATTTGTCAAGGCCTTTCAGCTCAAAATATTAAACTCTATACTCTATACGAATTCCAAACTATACAAAATCGGTTAAATTGCAGATTGTCTGTTCTTTCTGCAAACTGTTCATTTTCACATGATGTCGCAGAAAGAATGCAGACGTGTGTTTTCTTTTTTGTACAGGAAACAAATTCAAATAAAGCAACAGAAAATCAATGGCAACATGAATGGGGCGGAAAAATGCTTTTTTCACATGGTAGTCCAAATTCTCGCGGTACCGCAATACTGATAAACAATAAAGCGAATTGTAATTAAAGTGTGAATTTCATTTAACTGATGAGACACTAAGAAAAGAATTTTTCCTTCCCCATTCAGTCGCAAAAAAAAAAAAAACAGATTTCGCTTATTTCTTGTGTGTTGCGAGACATTCCTGTGCTTATACTAAAACCACAATCTGTTCGATCAAATCTTTTAATTTTTTTAATCAAAATGCATCAATTAAAAAAAAACTCAGAATCAGAGTATAACGAGTTTCCTCACCTTTCACATTAAAAAAATTGGGGTTTGTATACACCGTGAGTAGTTGATTAAACTGGCGGTTTTGAGTGGCTATTTTGGTAGTTTTAGTGGCCGTTGCAGTTGTAGAGAGGTTGAAATGAGAGTAAATAAATTCATTCTTCGTTTGAAGGTTTGAGAAACTAGGATTTCTGCTTAACTGCAGAATACTCTGCCACTTGAGGTAATTTATTCCTGCGCATTTCTCTTTCTTTAAAACTATGTGCGCAAGTAGAATCAATAACAATAATGGCGGGGTATTCTGCAGTTGCTCCCTTTTATTGACCTTTTCGTTTTTTTTTTTGTCTGGTATACAAGTTTTGTTGGAACTTACTATTCAGTAGCATCCACTCACGCTTGCCGAACTTCTCGGCAAGCGAATATTCTCTCTTTTTTTTTACCAATTTGTGCTTTTTTTATCTCCGTAACTTTTTGAACAAGATTGACCTAGCTAAAAGGAAGACCGTGAAAAAACGTTTAGATTATAACCGTAGTACCATCGGAGTAGTCGCTTAAGTCACAAATGTCAACTTGGCTGGATTGCCTTCCTCTCAGATGTATAGCAGTTTCCAAACTTGAATATCAGAAATTGCCATACATCGTCTCAGTGAGAATCGAGCTTCTTTTCCTTTTGGCTTCTGGAGGGCGCACCCTATAGCTCAAGGGGGAGGGTAAACACTCTTTTTTTCGCTGGCCAACAAACATATGCAATTCTCTCTTTTTGATATCTTCAAATTTTTCCATATCTGCAACTGATTTGAAAGTCCTAGCACTAGATGTAGGCATGCAAACACTAGTATCACTACTGCTCCCAAGGAATCACGGTTCTTGCCTGAATTGCACTATCGGGTTACAAACTGTACTTGCCCGGAAGGCCATCTTGGTAGCCACTTACAGTTTCTATTTCTTGGTCCTGGTGGAATTTCCGTTCACCTGGCTTTCTCTAAAATTAGGAAAACGGACATTTCTGTTAAAAACTGTTATTTCCTTAAACCTCGAAGAAAAAAGCAATACAACCCCATTTAAGGCAATAGCAGTTAAAAGTGTCGGATACTTGATTGATTAAAATATCCCGCCCCCGAGAAAAAACGTCCGTGCAGAAAACTTGACCCCTCAAAAAGATCCTCTAGAGCTAGTAGACGTAACAAAATATAAATTCCTGCATGCTAAAAAGAGTCCCACCCCTCCATCACTCTCACCAATTTTCTTGTGGTTCGTCCCTTCCCTTTCATTCGCTCAACGCGAGTGTGGTCAGCAGTTCCATTTTGGAGTAGACATTGCCTGGTCCAGGCTTTCGGTCAATGGGGTACTTTTTTCTTTACCAGACCCCGCACGTCGCCCGCCTGCTTTCCCTCACCACCCATTGAGAGCCTAGAACAGGCTAAGTAAACATGGCGCTTGGTTCTTGATTGGTGAAAAGGCATCGCTCTTCTTTGTGAAAGAAGGAGAACAACGGCCTCACTGCCTTAAATTGCCTATGACATGAAATTTTCGACCCTTTGTTATTGCAAAAAATGAAATTACATGTTCCACCGATTCGTATTTTTCCAATTTGAGTTCCTTGCCTTGAAGTTGGCCATTTGGAGCTAAAAATGTGCGATTTCCGGCGCGCGGCCAAAACATGGAAAAAATAGATCTCCTGACGTCATAAGGTGTGTAGACATGTCGATTACATTGAGGAGAATAGCGCTTGTTGATTGTCGTTTTAACTCTTGATATCGACACTGCTAAGAAGAAAACTTTCAGGACTGCTTCATCCGAAGGCTGTACGTTTTCTACGCTAGAAGAAATAGCGCAGAAAATTTACGATTTTCTACCTTTTATTTTAGCGCGACAACTCTGATTTTGTTTGTCGCCGTTGTGGATAAACTGATGCTCAAGTGTACTTCTCCGCCAAATTATTCTGTTAGATAACAGCCAAAATTTTCTTGACTTCCAAATGCGCTTTAAACACTTAAAATTTAACACCTTTTTCACTTCATCGAAGATAACTTGGCCCATGGTGGATGCTTGTTGTCTTGCCGTCACCCTGTGAAGTAGTAATCTAACGCCGGAAACAGCTGTACTTTCGTAGTCTTGCATCGGACGGTTATTTGAAACAATTCCTTAGACCATGAGTCAAAGATATTCCGCCTATGAGTAGGGAAATGTTTACGTTCGACCGTGTTCAGTAAAACGCTGTGTTGTCAAAGCCAGTTTTGAGTTGCGCCCGGACACTTCATGGTCGCATACCGACAATAATAACACAATACTATGACACGCTTACATGTAGAGTAATCATGCTTCTGTGGGCATAATCAGCATTGCGCTTTCGACGCCACAACAAAGACAGGATTATTCTCTTTCTCTCTAAGGAACTGTCTCGAGTCTTTCATAAAACAAGTTCGCAAAAAAGTCAATCGACCGGTAAAGTTTACGTCAAATATAAATCATTTATATAACTCCTTTGATAACTTCAGCACGAATCAGGCGGTGTGCGAACCTAATACTGCTGCCGCTCAGCGATCGCTTCAGCTGCTTACGGATATGCTCGATAATGTTCTTCAATTCTTAAATTAATGGCTGCAATTGCATGCATTCACTTAGTTTAAAACCTTGACATGAAAATAATTTTCACTGACAATGCGAGCGATACAATGAGAAAACACAGTCTACCGGTCACGTTTGTATTGCATACGGGAATTTTTTTCCTCTATGATCTTTTGTAGTCTGCTCTTGCAGTCACTGAAAAGCCAGGAGATTCCCGTTTATCACACGCACAAACACTGCAGGCTATGAAGCCAAAGCGTTTGAAGAAAAGCTATCATAAACTATCGGTAGTTCACTGCATGCTTATAGTAGAAACCGGAGAAACTGTGGCAAGCAGAAGATTTTACACACCTTGTGACATCACAAGGCGTTATTTCGGTACCAGTCCCTGGAAAACGAATAGGTCATTTTGGGACTACTTTGGACTTCGAAAAAAATATTTTCTCGCCCTGAGATGCGGCTAAGATGGGAAAATTACGAATCACTGGATCATAGGCTACGTTTTCCAGGTATAAAAATGAAGTCGAAAATTTCATGTCATAGGCACTTTAAGCAGATCTAGACGCTAAATCGAGCACTGGTTGGGGAGTCAGCGATCGCGAGTCGAAGTCGGACCAGTCATCAAGCTGTGGATAGCGGGGAGTCAAACTCATATTCTCAAGACTGACTTTGTTTCCTTTATGTAAAATAAAATGCGTATCGAATGATTTGCCGTTTGTTTCTGATAATTTTGGATCGCTGCAAGACAAGATAAGGCAATGCTTAATGATTAGGTATCTTTCAAAATGGAGGAAAAACATAGAAGCCATCGAAATTTGTCACAGGTTCACAAGGTCATAAATATTTCACCAAGGAGATTCCGCAAAGCTTCTTACCGCGGTGACATTTTCTAGTTTATCTACTTTCAGGCTGTGTTGGTTTGACAGGAATAGGATGCTCCACTTTTTCAAAATTGCAGTTTGAATTTGATCGCTTTTAGCGGGTCTCATCGAGCTGTACGATATGGATGTTATTAAAGCTTCGCTGAATGCTTGGTTTGAGCTCAATGTTTATAGAATTCGATGTGGCACATTATGATCACATATTATAAGTAAGAGAGGTGTTTGTTTTTGTGCAGAAATTTATGTTCTTGTTTAATTAATTTTCATGTAGGTGTTGACAATGGCTGCCACGAACCTCCACTAGGGTGAACTGAAAATTCCCTTAATTCCCGGGTCTCATCGAGCTGTAGGATATGGATGTTATTAAAGCCTCACTGAATGCTTGGCTTGAGCTCAATGTTTATAGAATTCGATGTGGCACATTATGAACAAATATCATAAGTAAGAGAGGTGTTTGTTTTTGTTCCGAAATTTTATGTTCTTGTTTAATTAATTTTCATCTAGGTGTTGACAATCGCCGCCACACATCCACTAGCGTGAACCAAAAATTCCCTTAAAACATGAAAAAATTAAAAGATTTCAGTGAACAGATTCTGGTTTTAGCATGACCACATGACTAAGAAATGTGAACGTGCAGCGTGCAACTATCGAGTTATGGATACACGCGGAAGGTTGCTAAGCACTAAAGAAGCGCAAAAGAGTCGCACTCGGCTATCGCCTCGTCCGACTCCAACTTCTTGAGTACAATAGCACGTGATCAGTGCATGATTAACTTCAAAATGGCATGATCTTCAGCGCATGCTCACGTCAGCTTGATTGACGGGGGCGGACCTAAGAACACTGCCAGGTTTCAGTTTCAGCAAGCGATGATCGATACTAGAACCCAGTGAGGCTAAGAGAAAACGCTTTTCTAGATTATCAGAGGAAAAATACGGAACTTGATTGAAGGTAAAGATTCTGAAAATACGAGAAAAGGAATTAAGAACGCTGTTGTTAAATTCCTGGCATACTGGAACGAAGATAAACCAGAAGATGAGCGGGTAAAAAAATACTGAATCGCTAGAAAAAGAAAACAGAAAAAAAAAACTGAATGAACTTCTGGCGAAACACTGGCCGAACCCAAAGAAAGAGAACGGAGACAGCTACACAAAGTCTGCTCTGACGGGAATACGATTTGTTCTCCAAAGATACTTTCTCCTAAAAATAGAATTTGACATAATAAATGATGGCGAATTTTCTAAGTCAAATCAAAATTTTGAGGTGGCAATCGTCGAGTTGAAGCGGCAAGGATTTTGGCAAAGTTGATCACCACATCCCAGTATCGAAGGAAAATATCCGGCCCTCCTACAACCAATCTTCTTCGATCCTAAATCCCTTTAACAAGTGGTGTGGTTTAATATTATGTTTCACCTCATTCGCCAGGGCAGAGGAAACCTCCGATTCCTCACGAAAGAATCGTTCGCTGTGCAGGGTGACGCGAATGGGAAAAAGTTTGTTTATCAATTTGCTGATGAACTGGACAAATCTTAATTGAATCAACAAGCACTGTGCTTCGAAACATTTGTAATTAGGTCAAGACTTAAAAATTCAGCAAGATTGACGATTGCGAATATAGAAATTGTGCGTCTTTGTTTGTTTGTTTTAGCTATATAATTGTTTAAGAGAAAGTCTAAATATAAAACAAAACAAGTCCCTCGGGAAACTAGTTAGTTTTGTTTCCCTCGTGTCAGGAAACATCAGGACTCTCGCGAAAACAAAACTAACGGTCTTCCTCGGGACTATACATTAAGTGTATAATGTTTTTGCAATTATTAATCCGTTCTCTTGAATAGTGATTGGCTTCTCTCGTGAGAAACGTTCCCCGGTTTTTATATCAGGCCGACTGGCACACAAATTTTACGCAAGTTTAAGGTGCACGACCTGATCACGTGCGAATCGAACGTTCAAGTTGTTGTTTCCCTGGGGAGTTAGTGAGTTTCGACCCAGCTTTATTGACTGTAACCGTATATGCAGTATATCAGGGAATGCAAAAATTCTTGTGAAATGGTGCATAGCCAGTTAAGTCCCCCGTCCTAGATTTTTGTAATTGTTATAGATGCCATTTGATAAATAATCAATTGTTTGAAGTCTAACGTTCTGCAGTTTTGAAGCTCCAAAATCAAATTATTGAAGACCATCTCTCGCTCTCTATCTGTCACAACATTGCCTTGTAAGTTCTTTATTTAACAACGCAACGAGTACCGCATAACAACACGAGCGAACAATATGGCGGATCCTAAGTGGTGCTGCGTTTGAGCAACCGAGGCTCGATAGGAGTACGTACCTGAGGTACTGTTCCAGAGCGTTTTTCTGTGGGGTTGTATCGTCAGGATTTCGATCTGGCTGCTGTATAGTACTAACTAGTATAACTGGGGTGGGACAAGTTGCCTGTATGACAGAACCTTTCGAGAACCTTGGTACACTTGGGTTTCCATCCGTTGGCGTTATAGGGCTCTTAACTACAGTTGTGTCTGGTCTCAGTTGGGACCGTGTTCTTCGATAGGTGGCACTGGATCTGATGATATAAGACCTCGGCTATTTGGCTAGCTCTACAATTACACCGGGTTCCCAGGTTTGTGAGTGGTGATCGCACATGCGGATGGGTCGGTCAGCTTTAAATGGCTTTTTGGATGATCTAAATTCTGGCTGTAATAATGAGCTTGTTTCCCTTGACGGGTTACAAAATTGGTTTACATAGCTATGTGGTCAGGACGGCTGAAAAGGGCCCTATGGCACACGTGTAACCTGGTTTTGAATCTTCTGTTGATTAGAAGGTCTGCCGGAAACTTTCGCTGGTGATCCAAGGGAATGGCCCGGTAGGACAGAAGGAAGCCGGTCGTTTCGCATACAAGTCGATTCGCATACATCGAGGTCGTTTCGCCGACACGACCTTGGTCGATTCGCATACATCGAAGTCGATTCGCCTACATTGAAAACAAAAAACGTTCTCATAAATACTCTAACAGGATAGCTAATGGACAGAGAAATAAACTCAACCTCAACCCGGCGTATGCGCGTGTTCTTATTATGTGTCGTGTTTGGCACAGCGAACGCGTTGACAGCGCGTAGACTAAGTTCAAGTTTAATTCGTCATGCACTATGTCTAGAGGAATTTTGTTATGTTGTTTATATGCTTAAGCGGTTTGATACTGTAAACGTTCGGCTGCATTGCCGAATACCCGGCCCACAAAATATCTAACATAAAAAAACTTGTGTTGTAATGCTGCTCCCGCAGTCCCGAAGTCTCCGTATTAATAAATTGTCCTTGCCATAACTGGTCAGCTACCTTGATACATCAGTCCCCCTCTGACTTCGATAGTGTTGTCGAGTGTTGAAGTTATTTGTAATTCTTATAAGAATTGAGAAAAATAAAAACTATTTTAATCAACTGAGGATTGTTCTTACTACGTTCTTAAAATTTTGGCTAATCTCATCCTTAACCTTCTTATAAGAAAGGTTCTTATTAGAAAAAGAGTGTACTTTCTTTAATCTGAGATTCAAACCGAGCACAAGATGCAGGTGATTTTGAATTCCGAGCGTCGCGAACTGGGTATGAAAAATTGTTCAGGTATGAGAAATTGTTCAGGTATTTTTTCTAAAGAAATCCGCGAAATAGATGAATTTCAGCTAAAAACTTTTAAGCTTTGTTTTCAAATTTCGATTCACTACACTTGTGACTTTTTTTTTTACAAATACAGCAAATTCGTGCCGCGCGCGAAGAAGGTGTGATTTTTTTCTCTGTCTTTACAAGCAATAGCTAAAATAATGCAAACAAAGGAAAAAAACAAGACTTGCATCTTTAAGGAAAAGGTCAACTCTGAGATACACATTCTTTTCAATACAACTATTTATAGGACGCGTGACTACAAGAGTCACGCACATGTCCTGTTGTGTATCTTGCGACTTTAGAAGGCATTAAATACGTTTGTTTCAACTATAAAATTAACCTTAGGTGATTTAATAGAATTTTGAGGGGGTAAATTGGCCAACTTTTAAAGTTTTAGTTACATGCACAAAAATGTGTTCTGTTTCTCTGATTACTGTTTGCTGTGAATGAATGCCAAAATAAAAATAAACAACCAAGCGCTTAAGAGGGGACTGGGCACTAGTTGTTTCAATAGTATTTTCTCAAGATCTAATGGTATTTGGAAGTTTTCTTTGGTGTTCTGAAAATTAGCTTAAAGTGGATTACGCTTGCTTAAAATTGGTTTTCGCTTTTTAACAGTTGCTTGACCATTTTTTATCAACGCGAGTAATATTCAGAAAGAAAGTCGTGGCGCGCGTAGTAAGCCACTATGAGTGATGTTCGCTATATACAAAATAACTTCGAACTTAGATACGTATGCGAATGACTTTTTTGTATGCGAATCGACTCAAATGTGTATGCGAATCGACTTTTATGTCGGCGATTCGAATTGTATTGCGAAACGACTTCTATGTATGCGAATCGACCGAGGTCGTGTCGGCGAAACGACCTCGATGTATGCGAATCGACTTGTATGCGAAACGACCGACATCCGGACAGAAGAGCGAGGTACGGGTCTTCTATGTTTTCCTTACACTGAGGACTGGGACGAGCATGACGGCGGAGTGAACGCTTTTCGCCGAGCTCCTACTCTTTGGTTGCTTTTTAAATCTTTAAGCGAAAAATTTTCATGCCCCAAAAGCGAAAGGATAGACCATCATCT
>Ga0126337_10001074_pt1 | contig 15844 bp, 8 predicted proteins | sample DipCmetagenome_FD_92527 | JGI IMG/M metagenome (GOLD analysis project Ga0126337, IMG submission 92527) | Coral microbial communities from La Bocana,Puerto Morelos, Mexico - Diploria C A metagenome | ecosystem: Host-associated > Invertebrates > Cnidaria > Coral | place: La Bocana,Puerto Morelos... | reverse complement strand
TGCTTCCAAATCCAAACGGAATGGAAAAGAAGGCTTTCGCTGCTTCGGTTAAAAAAAGTTTTCTCACCTAGGCAACTTTCTGAATCTAATAGTTGTTTTATTATACACTGAACGAAAAAAAGGAGTGTCATGTTTTTGCTGATAGCAAGCAACAGAAAGCGCGCGAACTTGACATGAAATCATGTCCGTGGTCATACATGACGTAATCACCTGTGACCTTGAGTGTCCTTGACATTATCATTACAGATCTGCAGCTAGATGACGTTACAGGCGCTGATTTCGAAAATTTAACATACGCTTTCTTCCAATCGGAAAAGAGATAGTGATTTCAATGTATAATAATGTTGCTTACTATATTCTAAATCTACGAAAGTTACGACTTGAAAAACAGCGACGTGACGTTTTAAACAACTGGACACGCTGACGTCAAGCCAACACTGACGTCAGTGCGTACGAACAACAACATCGTTTCCTACGAGTGATGTGTTATTGTTGACCAGGAACTTCACGAATTTAAAGATAGATTGGTTGCTAGGAAGTGTACGGAGAATTCTTAACTAGAAAGGGATGGAGTGAAGGTGTGAGTGAGTGAGGGAGAGAGAGGAGTTGTCCTGTTTCGTGCTTTACTACTTGTAAATTTGACCCACAAAATTTTCCCAATTTATTCAGTTCTTAAACTATTGTTTGTACCCCGCGTAAAGCCATCGATAAAACAAACGGATTGCACATTACCACTCTTCAGAATGTCGCCAGGATCTCAGATATTTTTCGTTGCCTTTGTTTTGTCCCTATCCTCAATGGTAATTTTCGGTTTTTCTTTTTGCTGGTTTGTGAGAGTTCCCGAACCGACTGGTGTTGATGCTAACCACGAAAATGACTGCTGCACTTTTGCAACCGTGTGTTGCTCATCTGTTGCATAGAAAGGAACCTCCGTCGATTTGTCTCCGTTCGTTGAGTTGGCTAGCCCTTCAGATCCAGATTCCGTATTTTCTACCATTCCACAGACTTTCGTTCCTAGTTTGGTCTCTTCTACCTCTTTAAATGTCTCGTGTCTTTGGTCGAGCGATTTTCGTCTCTTGGAAGGACACGATCCCATTTCGTTCACGTTTAAAGCAGTTTTTCTTTAATGCGAAATTATTGCAAGGTGAATCAGTATATATTCGGCAGAAATGCATTAACACGTCACGCCTGCGTTAAGCAAAAGTGGAAAACACTGATTATTTTTATCACTATTACGGGTTGATGACGTCACTGCACCTTTTTTGGAAATTCAGAAAATGGAAAGTATGGATAAGAAACGAAACGAAACTGACACGAAACATTACGCAAACAAACTTGGTAAAGCTTAGGTCACTGTGAACCTTAATAACAGTCATAGCATGTTGTCGTCTTTAAATTCAAAGATGGTTGCCAAAAAGTGATCACCCACGTCTGTGAATGAATGATGATCGCCTTGTGGATCGCCTTGTGGATCCACAGTCACTTTATTGGTGAAAGACAATAGAGTGCCCATTGTAAATTCGATGTTCTTAAGCCAGGATATTTGCTTTAAGTACATCAGATGTCCGCAGGACAATTATCAACCGATAGTTTTTCGACAGAAACACTTGATTGTTAACATTTGTCGGTGTTCGTCATTGGCCAAAACTGATTACGTGGTACGATTTCGCACGGGCACTACCAGATAGCCTGGGGCTAGCTTAAAAGTGAACGGGTGTACTAAAAGTAAAATGTAAAATTTAAATATGTTGTTTATTCAATAAAAGTACAAAAACTGGACTATTAAATTGAAAATTGAAGAACTAGATTATAAAATTTAAAACTAGATTATGAAAATTTAAATATGTAAACTAATCGTACAGCAACAATTACAGCAACAATTGGCCTCGGTAGTCAGGTTAAAATTGTTCAGTAAATTTTTAAAAATTCTAAGAGAGAACGCTCCTCATACATTGTTAGGTAGGTTGGTCCAAAAACATGAACAACAAGCTGGTTAAGATCTAGAGGAGTGGGCAATTGAGCAAAAACACCAAGATAATAATCTTAATGTCCAACGTCATAGCAATGCTTTTTTACGGGTGTGAAACCTGGAGAATGACCAAGATGGATGAGGCAAAACTAGACACATTTCTACACAAATGTCTACGGAGGATACCTAGAATATACTAACCAAGGATGATGTCAAATGAAGAGGTTAGGAGACGGGCTAGGACTTGCACCATCAGTGAACAGGTTAAGGTGGCGAATGTGGTACTGGATAGGGCATTTAATGCACATGGACCACCACCAGAATCATGCTTTAACCTGGGCACAGAGAGAAAGAGGAGCAGAGGCCGACCTAAAGCGACATGGAGGAGAACTGTGGAGGGAGAAAGTTTGCAACCTGGACGGAAGCTGCCACTGACTGGACGGAACCTGTCACTGCGGTGAGAAACAGAGTAGAATGGAGGAAACAAGTCAATGGCCCTATTCTCCCAGAGGAGAGCTAGGAATTAGTAGTGTATCATCAGTATATAGCCTCAAATTAGCATCAACAACAAAGTAAGTAAGATCATTGATAAATAAATTAAATAGAAGTGGTCCCAAGATTGACCCCTGAGGAACTCCATGCTGGATTGTTCTCCAGTCTGAGTACGAATTTCCAATCTTAAGGCGGGAAAGAAATTCGAAGTTTTGTTTTTTACGGAACTCGAATCTTAAGGTATTGAAGTTTTATTTTGACAAGTACTGTTACTGTAAGTTTAAAGCTCGTCTTCTCAAAACAAGTTGTTTTCGCCTTCTAGAAAAGATATCTTGAGAAGGATTTATTCAATTGAGCTCGAATTTTCAAGAGTTGTTCTTAGTACGTTCTGTGGGATAAGCTTAGAACTTTTCCATCCAGCGCATTCTGTCAAAGTTATGTATTGAAACATATGCTAGATTTTCTGTGTCAGATTTAACTGGTCATCATTTCACGTGCTTTTAACTTTTCAAAAATCTCTATGCTCATCCCAGCAAGCTGTTTGTCTTCTTTTAAAAAATGTAGAACTTATTCCTTTTGATCAGTTCTTGTAGGAGTTATCTTTTCTCAAGTAAGCCCTGACGTTCCCCAGCAGGTGGCAGATTTAATCAGCCGGTGTCAGGGTGCACAAATATTTTTTCATAATCTTTGCTCTTTGAGCTTTTTAAAAATGTATTCTTTGCCATGGTTTGGAGTTAGCCACGAAAAAATGTTTGAAACATGGTGTGTTTTTAAGTCCCACCTTAACACATTGCTTTCTTCCACAAAAATATGAGCGAGTGAGACACAGGGCACTGTCGGAAAAACCATGGGCTCTCAACTTTGAAAGAAGAAGGCTGTGGGACACGGAGTCGAATGCTTTTGATAAATTGCAGCACAATTTTCTTTGTTATCAAGCGTGGCTCTAAAATCGTCTGTCATGTTAAGAAGAGCGGTTGTACAGGAGTAACCCTTCAGGAAGCCAGATAAACTATTACTTAAAACTGACTTGGAAAAGACCAGCATTTGATCGTGGGAAAAGCCCTAAAGCATGATGGGACATGCTTACACGCTATCTTCTTCAAACAGGAACTCAAAAGAAACAATGAAAAGGCTAAAGCATAACAGATAAAAAAAATAAACTTATAAAATAAACTTATAATGTCAGTGTTCTCTTCCAGTCCAGCCTGATTTTCGATCCATCCATTCTTAGCTACAGCAGCGGGTATTTTGATCCTGTGACAAGAAAGGTGATGAACAAGAAGTTCGTAGTCAGACTAGTTCATGGTTCATCTGGCTGGACATGGAATAACTCGACCACTGCGCGTCATGGTTGGAGGCTTAGGCAAACTGAGTGATGAAATGACAGGAGATGTCTGTGACGGGGCTGTCCTTCTTGAGGAATGGAATCACATTGCTACATTTCCACAGGTTTGGTCAAGCACTAGCTGCTATACAGTGGTTAATCAGATTGGTACCAGAGCCTCAGATGACACTGCAAGGGCCTGAGTGATGTGTTGTCGGATCCTGTGGCCTTATTAGGATTGAGAGAGACTAGAAGATCCTTGATATATGCTTGCACTTTTGTCTTTATCTGATTGCATTGACAATAACATGGTTAACAAAGTTACTCTGACACAAATTTGGTATGTGCGCAGAAACACCCTGTAGAGTATTTATTAAATACATTATACATTGGCAGCTTCAGTGTTATCCGTAATCAATCTGCCTTCCTCTGATTGTTGTATATTTTGTTGTGGAGCACTGTTACTAGGCACTAAGTGTTTGAATTTTTTTCCACAATTCGCCTAGGTGAGTACATTCAGTTGAAGTGCGAATGAAATATGAAATATGAAATATGAATTTTCTGCTTTCGTATGGTGCCGAATTAGATCATCGTCACTAGTATCCAGTTTGATTGTTCCACTTAAGGCAAACCGCTCAGGGTTGCTGGTGAGGATGACATCAATCAAGGATGCAAAGTTGTTGGTTACACGCGTTGGTTCAGCAATTTTATTAGACATAAAAAAACAATCACAGAACTCAGTTAACTGAGAATCTGCCTCCGTATCGGCCATCGACATACATGTTAAAGTTGAGATCGCCAATAGTGAGCAGTTCGTTTCTGATGTTAAACAGTAGTTTGGCTGCAGGGTATATTGATGGCAAAAAAATCTGCTGGCTTATTTTTTGTGGGAGATCTATGACATGCCAGGACAAGGAATATTGAATTATTACGACCCTTCACATCAATACAAATTGGCTCCAATTTCAGTCTCCTATAAGCAGACACATGATTCCTAGCCGTATCAACAGACCACCACCTCCCTTCTTCCGGTCTTTCCTCGTAATCCTGTAGCAAGGGTGCTGGAGAAGAGTACTATCATATGTAGAGTCAAGTTTAGTTTCCGAGATGGCAGGAAAGTCAAATAAGCCTTCATTGAGAAGAAGTTAAACTTCATAAATCTTCATATTCCAAATACTGTTGATGTTGATGTGAGCTATAGATAAATTGAATCTACAATAAGATACGACGTTGGTCTTCAAGTTGGATATTTCCGGGGTCTGCTTGTGATTCAGTGGATTCATATAAGAGTCAATAGAAGAGCTGATTGACGAATTCAGTGCCATTTGTTTGAGGCTTGTGTATTGTTTTAGCGTGACGCGTCCGCATTTTATATGGAACCACGAGTCGCAATCGTCGATTGGTTTGACTTGCATGGCATGAAAATGGTGTTCAGCTAAAACTCATTTTCAAATGATAGTTCTTCGCGAAGACTCATATTAAAACTGGAGAAAAAGGCAACTGAGAAATGGCCTAGTTTTATATACTGATAACCTTTGAAACATCCGGTTATCCTTCCTAATGTCGCTTCACGGTTGAAAACGGCGGGGTAAAAAATATACATCCTTTCACTTCCATAAAAGAAAAATTATAAAATATCTTATTGTCCCAAATGCTCTTCCAATAGCAGACAAAAATCTCTACCTTGACAACAAATTATTATATGTTTAACAATTCAAACAATGTACAACTTGTCAAACGATAACTTAAAGGGAAAATAGGACTGATATCGTGTTTGTCATTTGTCTCGGCCAGTCTTGTTCCCAGGCTCTTCGCGTCGTTGATGAAGTATTTGTCAGAAACCAACTTGCTAACAAAAGTCGTTACAAATGCAAATGAATATATAAAAGATCATATATTTGACTGCGGGGAAAGATATGAATTTGTGATTGATCATCACCGTGACAGTTATGCACACAACTTATGCAGTTGTGAAATTAAAGCCTGAAAAAAAATTCAGGCCTGAACGGGATTCGAACCCATGACCTCTGCGATACCGGTGCAGTGCTCGTTACAAACAGGTCGGGACAAAGAACAAAATTATTTTCTTTTCTGTATTTTCATCAAAATTTGTACAGAGGTAGTCAGAGAGCTAGCCTGTAGTTTTTTCAAATCAAAACGGACAAAAGACTGAACAATATTTGTTTGCGTTTGCCGGCATTGTTTAACCGATTTCCGTTCGACCACGCTCTCGTTTTCTCAAAGTTTACTCGTTAATTAACGCTATCCAAAAACAAGTTTTATGAGCCTGGCAATTAACGGGTTTGTGGGCTTGAGCGAATTTTCCTTGTTCATTTTACTAATTGTCCGCCTTATATCCTCTTCAAATGCTACATAAAAAATAAAACAAAGCCTCCCAAATCATCTCATTTCGCAGTCTTGTGTTATGTAAAATTTCGTTAAAAGGAGTTAAAGCTGTCCCTCTTGTTTTTTTGAAACACAAACTAGTCCGACGGGCTTAGACATGCTGCTTTGTTATTTTTGATTGGATTTAGTTTCTTTATGATTCTCTCATTAACGCTGGTTAAAGCTGCAAAAGTGTCGCAGTTTAAAGAAACATCTTTTGCAGGCGTAAACGAAAATTGGGTCAAGTGGAAGATGAAGGATTGTATTGTCCGACCATTGTGTGATCAACTTGTTTAATTGATATTAAAACTTGTCTGTATATAAGGCTGAGTGCTGAGTAAATGGACACTGGATTACACCACTCGAGTCTTTATGTTCGATATTTGACAGAGAACTGCAGTCAAACATTGCACTGAGAATATTGCTCATCTCTAACGGATCTGTGTACGTAATGACAAAAGGCCTCAAGGCTTGATGTAAATTGAATCATCTGCATAACAATGTCGACTGTCAGAAAACTTTTCAAAAACGCTGCTTTTATTATGAATATAAATTACTGTCGAGACCTTTATTTTAATTGCCCACTGTTGGGCCTATTCAAGCTTTATTTCTTTCCTCATCAACGAAAAATACCTGGATAAATTAAATTCTTGTTAGTTCTGTCGTATAGCAACAAAGCGCGTCGAAATCAACTGTTCTGTTGCCTGTTTCGAAATACTCTTACCTCAATATTCGCTTAAATTGTACATAAATATTAAAGCAAACATGTTATTAACTTTGAAATGATTAATCTCACGGATACCCAGCTGTGTTCTAATGAAAATGAGGTTTAACAAGCGCCGTCGTTTTGGACCCAAAACCAAGCTTCTGCTGGCCGTATGATATCGCCTGGTTCAACAAGGCTACCTTGCCGCGTAATGGACACAATAAAAATACAGGGATTAGAACCAGCAATGGTTAAGCATTACTGAAATAATTAATTATTCAAGTAAATATGTTGAATACTTGCTCTATTGTGTTTTGTCCTTTTGATGTTTGGAATGATTATGGTAATTAAAGATTTCTAAAAACTCCATTGTTCGCATGCAACGCCAGAAATGTAAATAGCTTTGTTGAATATTACACACGAAACCATGGCCTTGTTCTGAGGGACAGAGCCAGTTGACACGACTAACTATTCACTTGATAGTCGAGTGGGACAAAGCGCAACAAAGTTTTGACGCGGAAACAGCAGCATCATGAGTAAAAACGATCCAGGTCACATTAAGAGGCCTATGAATGCTTTCATGGTTTGGTCAAAAGAACGAAGAAAAGAAATGGCCAAGGAGCACCCGAAGATGCACAATTCTGAAATCAGCAAAATCCTAGGAGCGCACTGGAAAAAAATGAGCGACCACGACAAACGACCTTACCAAGAAGAGGCCAAGCGACTGCAAGAGATTCACAGTCAGGAGCACCCTGACTATAAGTACAAGCCAAGACGGAGGAAACAAAAGCAGCTAATGAAGAAATCGACGTATTCGTTTCCATACGCGGGCGCAGAGCCTGCAGTCCACGCTGCCGCCATGAAATTAACGGCGTATCCGCCTACAATGGCACCCGAGACCATGTATCCGCAATACTATCAGATGCCTCAACACGCCACTTATCCAATGTATGATATGGCTGCGGTACACGCTCAGAGACAAACTCACGGTTTTCCACCGCCGCCTCCGAGTCATACCAACAGCATGCATGATTTACAATATTCAGTCCGTCCGACTGAAATGATGGTTTCTCCAACGGGACCTCACGGGCACACGACGAGCCATCTTTACAGCACCGGTATGGAGCCAGGACCTACGACAAGCGCCGTCTCGGCGTTTTCTTCGGCGGCGTCCTTTGCACAGAACATTCATAGTCAGCAAGTGACAGAATCCAGCTCGTCTTATCCACAACTGTACACACAACGGCATGTATAGGTTTGACTGATTAGTGATTACCTTGTATATCTAACGGTACAAAAAGACAGCTTATCTTTCAATTCATGTGTCAAAAAGAATTTTGCCAACACTTGACATTCAATTATTAGCTAAGTTTATATTTACTTTTTGCGAGAAACGATTGTAAACACCACAAGTTTATAGGATTATAACATTACTTGACGCTTTTGACCTGCGATGCATACATCGCGAAATGTCTCACGGAGTTTATTGAAGAAGACTGAAACCACAGAGAGAGGAGGTTAGCCCAGATAACAATTTGAATAAAACCTGTGTCCGCTCTATTCAATTTGAACAGAAAATTATTTTGATCATTTATTTTCTTATCTAAATAATTTAAAGTTTGCACGCTCCTAGCAGCTATAACGGCAATAATCGAGCGAGTGGCTCTTTGTTTGATTTATTTATTCAAGATTTTCACACCTAAATCAAAGATGGCGATGAAGCCTGCTCGCTGTCCATCGTTGAGAGTTATTTCAAACGCAGTGACCAATTTTTTGTTCTGTACTATTTACCCGGCGACTAATCAAGCAAGAGTGAAAATTGGATTTCGTTTTTTTTTGGTGCCTATTCAAGCTGCATGCTGGCACTAAACAGGTTTGAGTGTTATCGCACTAATAAAGTATAAATATTCTGTTATGCTTTAAGCGTCAATTGTTTGTCAAAGATTTTGAGCTAGTTACACACACAAGGGTCAAATATTCAAATGCTAAAATAGGCGATAACACTACGGTGATTATCTTCCATTAAACAGGAGAAAAGAAACGTTTAATTCGGGGCAAGAACTTCGTAGTCTTGGTATCCAAAGGCAACATTGACATTCTGACAAGAACGCCTTTGTTTTATAGGCAAAATGCGACTTGAAAATGCTGTCGTTTAGTGTTTGTAGTTTTGACCAAGTTTTCTGGGCTAAAACGTCCGAAATGTGTATATTGCTCACCACGAAAACCACAAAGCAAGGCAACCATCAATGTCTAGAGTGCATTGAAATCGAACGTTGATATGTCTATTCTTTTGTCTTGGGTCTATTCAACTCAAATTTAATGGCGAAATTACTCGCTGGCAGTACAAGAAGCTATGAAAGCCATACAATAAAAGCGTTATGTCTTTTGAACAACACAATATAAAAGTTTTCAAAGGAATCGTTCAGCCTCAAACGTAACACAGTCGTCGACTCTTTGTAAGCAAAAGTAAGATAATGTAACTTCTTGTGGCTCGTATAAACACGTATTTGTTTCACTAAAATGGCGCCGATACGTGAACGCGCGGAAACCAAAGCGTTCTTCTCAGTTTTCTTCTTTTTAATGTCTGTTTTAGGACTTGTTACAAAGCTGTTTTGCCTTTCGTAATGTCGTAAAAGATAAAATTAACGATAAATGGTAGATTGAACTAGACATTAGCAACGAAAATTACACCCACAGCACAGGGAAAACTATATAATGAAGCCACAACTGAATACTAACGAGTCCTTAAGTGCCAAATATCTTGGAAATTCACGTTCATTTCAACCAGGCAGAATACTGTGTATTACATGAAAGGAGCAGTGAATTGTCCACAGCTGCTCTTTGTAAAGACGTGAAAATAAGCCAAGAAGCTCCTGCATGAAAATTTGGGGTGACAGAAAATAGGCCGTCATGTTATGGCTCTTGTCTTCGCTGGTTTAAGAATTTGCATTTGCCCTCAAGCGCGCAAGTGCTGTGGTTAAGAATAAAAACACAAAATGCAATAAAAGTAAATTTTATCTGTTAAATACACGGCTGATGTAGCCGAACGTTAGTCACGGCGAAATTCAAGCAATTTCTAAAGAATTATGTTGCGAAGAAGTAAGGAACCTTCTTTAGCATTTTGGTAGTGTCGCTGTGGCAAACCGAAACGTGGAGTGTAGCTTCGACTGTGACCCTTTTTCAAACCACGGTGTGAAGCTACACCTGTCCTAGCGGACTAAACAGGAAACAGCTGAAAGCGAAAATTAAAGATTTTTCTAACGACAGTTTAATTTCTTCTCTATGAGCCGTTTAGTATGCCCGAGTTAACTAAGAGTGCAACACTCCAACATACTGTGATTTAGTGCTCTGGCTGATAAATCCCAGCCACATATTATTCAAAGCCTACTGAACCTTCACGGTTGAAAATCATTTTCTCTCGACACGAGGCCGGAAAAGGCGAGGAAATAGAAACAATTCTTTTTTATCTGTGACGAGAAGAACGCACGCAGAGATTTGCAAAGGGACACATTGAGTTGAATTGTCAAAACAACTTGGCGGCTTTTTGTAACAATGAATAGCGATAAAGAATATGCCTTTTCTTCAGTAACATGTCGAGGATGTCGAATTCCTAAAGCCATTTGAATTAAGAAAATTGTTCTTTAAGAAAAACCGTTGCGACTGCTGATTTCATTGTCTTCTTTTATTCTTGGGTTAATGTTTTCGCACCTATTTTCTATTCTGAAGGATGCATCTTGAAAATGACACACTGGCCTTTATTCACTTCTTGAGCATCGGTCAAACAAGACGAAAAAATTGGTCTGTTTGTAAAAAAAAAAATGGATTCGTAAATAACCTTTAATTTTTGGGGTGTTTGTACATTTTTTTAGTGGCGGTTTTTTTCGCTTGGTTTCGGTCCCTTGGGCACAACGTCAATCTCCTCCCACTTGGCTGAGCACGTTCATGGTGCATGAATCACCCCACTTGTCAACAACGCTAATCCAAGATCTTTTAATTAAAAAGGCCCATTGAAATCGCCGACCGGAATTACGATTTTCATTTGCTTTATTTATCGAAAAGTTTGGGAAGAAGAAAAGGTCAACCACAAAAACTTACTTCCAATACTGGGTATATCTAGTTCTGAAAACGCATTGAAATAATTCGCTTATCAGCAGATATTCGACTTAACACTATTGTAACACGCACTAATCGAGACTGTTATCTACCCGGACTTTTCTCTTAACACGGACTAAACAACTTTAAAAGCGCCAGATTTTTAAATAATTTTCTTCCTGCTTTATGGGGCAATGTGTGTTAAGTTGTGGAGCAATCAGTGGAGCCTTAAGCGGAAAAGTAACACTCTGTGTCGGCTATACAATCATTAATTCCTTTCAGTCTTCGAACAACTGCTGGTGTCTAATTGAATACCTAATTTGGATTCAACTCTAATCTCGTGAAAAAAGTATCTTTTAGTTTAAAAGTGTTTATCGACAAGTCTTCTCATTTTATCTTCAAATAAAAAAGAAAAACACATTTTCAAAACTACAAAAATAATAAATCTTAAACTCAGTCCTCATGACAAGCTGCATAAGACAGTCATCAAGTCGTAAACAACGTTCTAGAGAAAAATTTGCATATGAATTTGTCTAAATAACAAAGTTAGAAAAAATCTGCTTCGCGGCCGAACCAGCGAGATGTTTAAAAGTGTTCTGTGAACCGGTCAATTGACCGGACAAGAGTCGGGAGTTGCTTATAAATGTTGTATCTACTTTCTTTTAAAAGATTTCTAAAGGGACTGACCCATTTTATGTTCTTTAAGGAACCGAACAACAGCCCTTTAATTGCGGAGAGAATGAATACTATGGAAATAATGCTAGCAAGAGAATTAACCCCCAAGGACTTTTTAGCGTTAATTGCTTTGGTAATGAATTTTCGTTTGCAGTGAAAGAAAAGGGGTCAGCGAAATTGAATACAGGTTGATAACCTACCCGCTTTGCTCACACAGCGTGTTGATTAGCAAAGACACGCAGCAACGTGCAGCCCTGCTGGGCCATTCAACGCCTCTTGTACAGTCGATTGAAGATCTTATAAAGCAGTGAAACATGCAGCGTGCCACGAGAATTGTGTAAATACTAACCGCAAGCTTATTATTATCTTGAAATTTCCATTTGGAGTGAGTTTTGAATGATCTTGCCTTGACTACGTCGAGTTCTTTTAGAGCCACAATACAAGAGAACTAGCGAGGGTTTGTGCGGTTAAAAATGTTACTTTATTGCAAAAAATCTCAAATGTAAACAAGGGAACTTCATTTTTTTAAAGTTAAGTATTGTCTTAGGTATTCTTTACTGAGAAATCATTAATCAAAATTTCGATGTGTTTTCAACACGTATTTTATTATCTGTTTGGAAGAATCAGCCAATAAGAGTTTAAAAGGAGTGTGACACTAAACTTCAACCAAAATTATTTCCCCGTTCTCTCAAGTTGTTTGGAATCTTCGGAGTACCCGAAAACTGTCAGGAACACAGCAAGAAGTTTGAATTCTGAATAGAGTTCGCTAGTACCGAATTCAAGGCGAAGCTTGAACTATATTTCTTTTATATCTCATGGTCGGAAGTGAGTTCCTTAAATCACAAAACTCGATCACAAAACACCCTTTAAAACTGTTCCTGTTTAACTCGATAGATACACAGAACTAGCGCGATGAGATTAAGGCGTGAGAAAAGAGAATTTACGTCCTTGCAGTCAAAATAAACGAGTGTTCCTTCTGCCTTTTGTAAAGAAATAAATAGCAAGCATGTTCTCCGTGTTGCTTTATTGAGTCATAGAAACATTTGTAAATGATTGGGAGAACTTGACAAAGCTGTACAAACACTCGCCTGCAGGTCGTTTTCTCACAATACTTCTCATTCCCCCAATGTTTTTATGACTCCACGTGAACACTAGAAATGCTTTCTATTTTTTAATAACGATCTCGGACTAATTCACATTAATTCACGTCTTTCTCCGCAGTTCAAATATATGATCTTTCATATATTCATTTACGTAGGTTCCAAAGTATTAGACAAGTGAAAAGATTGAAGAACTGGCCCCGGCTAGATAACGCTATCCACCGGATGAATTGCTATCCAGTGAATAAGTATTAATAAAACAAACCACGGTATCCGCTTGATAGTGATTTATGTGGCGGATGGGGTTATCCACCTTTGGAACAACCCGGCCCTGAAGTAGAGTTGTGCATTCTGTAAAGAACGCGTTGGACTGGGCATTATCTAGTCCAGTCCCTCTCCTTTACCCCCGCTATAAAGCTTTGAACTCAACGGGGAAAAAGAGAGTCTAGGATAACTTGCATGCTATGCCCATGCTCAGAAAGAACCAATCAGAGTGTGTTGTTGACAGTTTGGAATTAATCTTGTTCTATTGTTCTCGCTTGTAATTAACAGATGGCTGTTAGGCACGCACGCGCGCTTACAAACGTTCTGCCATACATGGTTCTATCCCTGTTTTGGAGGAAAAAGGCGGCGTTCCGAGCTTGCGCATTATTATGTATCGATATTTTTTTACCGTGTTATAAATGAAGTTTCTTTCATTGCGTGGATGGATCGGTGTTTTATCCACTGGTGATTTTATGACAGAGATTGAGGTAAGCAGAAGATATCTAAGGGCTACAACCAGGATGAGACTTAGTTCTAACAGAGAACTTTCAAAAATGTGCATCTCGACTCTTCTGAAATGAAGGTCATGTGATCGTGAGGTTCCTGGCAAGTATTCACTTATAGCGGCGATGATGACGACGATTACGGAATCGTGCAAGGTCGCGGCCATACTCCAACAAATAGGTTAACAGAGACACAGCCTTGGTTTATAGCGTCCTTCCTTGATATTGGACATACATGTCGTGGTCAATTGACACCTTTCAAAACAAAGTGTGCGGTGACCAGTATCACGTGACCATATCGCCGACCAGCTGCTGGATTTTTATTTGAGCGCGGGCTCCTGTTAGGTTAATTTGTTGTAAACAGCTGGGTCGGGTGGCTCGGAAGCCGGTTAACGCTAACCCAAGATTAAAAAATTAAACGAAGAATAATTTTTTCTTATATACAAACGTTTTCACTGGTTTTGTTTTGTGTATTTTGGGATTAATCAAACTTAAAAACAAAAGGCCAAACTATATACAGAAAACCTTATTGCAAAGTTACAAAACTCAGATCAAAATTTTCGCTTATCCTGGTTAGTTTAATCTGGCTTTGAACAAACCTGTCCAGGAGCACCGCTTTTAGGCTTGGCTAAATCTTAATATAAATGCTAATGAAACAACGATCTTCTTGCACTGCTTGGCTCACCTGTTGTTAAGTTGAAAAGGCACCACACAGGGAGGCCTTTTCATAGGGGAAGAAGGCGATCACTACGGAATTAACATTTCGAAGCAAAAATTTGAAAGCCAGCTTAATGCCATCAACCCGTGCTCTCGAGGGCTCATGTTCAGTTTAAAACGGTCACCAGTTACGTCAAAAGAATAAAACAAAGAAAAACAATGATCCCACGCTAGACAATAGAACTCCAGACAAAAGAACGACACAATGCACATCTATTGACAGTTTTACACCGTACATAAACCCTCTCAAGCGCATTGTTAATGAAAAAACGGCAATAGGGTCGCAATGATCGAGTGTTTTTTTTTTTGTGATAACAAACCTGAAGCCATAGAGCACCTTTTTTGCGATTGTGACTGGATATTTCTACTCTGAATCGCCCTCACAAATTGGATTTGGGAGGTAACCAAAACTGAAGTTTCTACCTTGAATTTTTATCCCGGGATATACAAATTGTAATTTAGTTATATCAACTAAGTTGAAAATGTAAATTGGCCACCGTAACGAGTTATAAAGCTGACGTTTCGAGCGTTAGCCCTTCGTCGGAGCGAATGGACGAAGGGCTAACGCTCGAAACGTCAGCTTTATAACTCGTTACGGTGGCCAATTTACATTGCCAACTTAGTTGATATAGCCAAATTACCTTGTTACCCCCACCGACGCAGCACCACAGTTTCTTTAGAAGCTTTCACCCTTTATACAAATTCTAAGTCTTGTGAAAATTAAATTAACTGTATGTTTTAGTAGTCAAGGTTTTCTTATATAAATGTAAAATGGAAGATCGTACTCCCGATTTTGCTGGCGGACAAAGCTATTTCAAGGTCCGTTATAATATTGTGAAAAATTTGCATGCGAATGTTTTCGTAAGAAAAAAAACATCTAAGTAATAGACCACTTTCGATATATTAAAATTCAGCTTGATAGTGAGACCTAGAGGACACAAACAAAAGAAATGAATAAACACGTCATTCAATTCCTATCCCTTTGATTGTGTCCTCTAAGCCTCGCTGCCAAGCTGAATTTTAATATATCGAAAGTGGTCTGTTGGAAACCGATGAAAAAGAACTAATTTGTTAATGCTGCTCCCGTCACAAAAACTGTCGTCTGAGTTTCAAAATCGAATGTAATCTTACTAATACTTCACGTTCAAAATACAAATTTGTAGATTTCTTCCGCACCCATATACAAAATTCCAATGAATACCCAGACTACCATTCGATCTTCACGCGTAGGCTCCACGCTTTAATCAGACAACCTTTCTCGAAACAGCTGCATTCAAAATTACAACGAAACAGGAGTTTTGCTCTTACTTTTTAAGATTTACATAACCAAGTACCGGTTCATACGCATAATTATCCGAGTATTGATCATCAATTCAATATGAAGGATGTTAAATGCTGCTTTAAACGATTTTGATTAACTAAAAAGGTTTCTCAGGAAAAATACAGCAAAGTGCAGCATATCATTAATGTTTAATTTGAGGAAAAGCTGTAAGCTGGAAATTAACCAAAACTTACAAATATTCAGCAGCGAACAAAAGGTCGGAAGTCCGGGGGCCTTAATCTTCTCTGCTAGGGGCCAGGAAAATCAAACAATTTTTTTTAGGGGCCAGGAAAATC
>Ga0126337_10001073_pt1 | contig 15847 bp, 22 predicted proteins | sample DipCmetagenome_FD_92527 | JGI IMG/M metagenome (GOLD analysis project Ga0126337, IMG submission 92527) | Coral microbial communities from La Bocana,Puerto Morelos, Mexico - Diploria C A metagenome | ecosystem: Host-associated > Invertebrates > Cnidaria > Coral | place: La Bocana,Puerto Morelos... | reverse complement strand
TCATTGCAGTATGCATCAACCAGAATACACGAATACAGGACAATCATGCACTGCACAGAATCTTTTTGTCACACGAACATTTTGACAAAATTGATTTAAATTATTTGCATGATGGCAGGGTTGTTCATGGTTTTGCTATCGCAGGATGATCGTCTCAAGAAAAGCTTTGCAGCTCTTTTCAAGGTAACATGTCCAACTTTGGTTTCTACCAGATGGGGATATCTGTGCCTGCGTTGAAAACAGTAGTTTTGTTTTTGTTTTCAATCCAGATAGACCATGTACTTTTTCAGAGAAGGTGTATACGGCAACACACCATACGGTTGATGGAAAAAATCCTGCACCACTTGTGATGCCCGAAACTCTTTTTTTATGGGGCTGAAAAATGGTTTTCGGGCATCGTTGGTGGTGCAGGATTTTTTCCATCAACAGTAGGTCTTCTAAGGGAAATCAACATCAAGAATCAGGTTCGAAGTGCTTAACTGGTTGATACCTCGTCGAGAAGCTTTGATGTTCTTGGCAAACGATCTGGATGAGCATTCTTCAGCAGATTTTACTGGTAAAGAAATGAACATGATTTCGGAAGCCATTGGACAGTCGGTTGAATCGCATCAATTTTGGTCACTATGTCAGATTTGCTTTCAAATAGCGTCCTGGGGGGCCAATGTAAGCCGATTCTTTCACTCATGCCCGATTCCTTCGCACTTTTACAGTGACAAGCCGTGTCAATGCCAGTGGAAAGGACGAATGTCTGTTCGACTTGCGCAAGGTTGTTGGATAGATTCATTTTCACAGGAACTTATGAGTTTACCGCTTGGACAAGCGAAGCGTTTTCTGGTACGGTTGGAAGATACACGCCGGCTGCGTTTGGAAGATGCATTCAATTCTTGTAAAACATCTATGGTGCAAAGGTTTGTGCAAGTGTTTTCATTTTGGCGTGACATTCCATGGCGTATATGTGCTATTGGTGTTTGTCTATTTGACACACTTCAGGATGATACATCAACTACACAGTATGTACAGGCATCAAAACTATTTGCAAAAGAAATCCTGGATCAATGGGATCATGCAGGCGCAAATCACAAGGGAAATCAATCTTTCCATATGGGGCGTTTTTTTTGCGATCCAAACTTCCCTGGAAACCTTCGTGCTTACATGGTCTACTGGGCATCTAGCGGTGGTGATGTTGTGAATATGCCACCTCAGTTGTCACAAGCTCTGATGCGATATTGTACGGCTTTAACAGTAATGCAGTCGCTGGAAGCAACACACCATTATTTACACCAAAAGATATCGTTTGGAAGAGCATCCCTCCCAGCTAGTACTTGTGCATTTCTGAGAAGACGTACAAATCCTGATATCTATAGTATCAGCTTCAAGGAAAGTGTAAACAGATTGGTTGGTAATCTGTCAAAACTGGTGCCGTTCAAATGGGATAAGCGATCAGTACCTTATCTACAATTTGAACAAAAAATTGTAGCAGAATTTTTGATAGTAGATGAGTCTGTTTTTTTCCCCAAATGTTGCGTTTATTTTTTGTTTGTGTCGTGTCCATGTTTTCGATACACCATGTGCCGCAATGTAAGGACCTAATACAACATGTCTATGGCTTTAGTCTTGATGCGATGTATGGAGATACAAGTGAGATGCAAACAAAACTGATGGCAGCAAAGTCAAATTTTCAGCGTGTCAGTGTCAACCAGGATGCTATACTTGACGACAAGGAAATATCATTGAGGCTGGAACATATCAATACTCGTCTGGTTACTGGAAAGTATTACACCATGACAAAAGCGATCAACCAGGAAAACAATGCTGCTGGAACAAAAAAACTTGTATTTCAAGTTGTTTGCACACATCCAGAACGACGATCATATGTTCAACGTGTTTGCTTTTTGGGAAAGGACGTCTCTTGACCAAATTAACATAAGTTTGAGTTGCGAACCCTTTACCGCACCTGTAGCCTTTCTGGAATGGTAAACCATTGACATTGTACCTGGAATGGAAATCAAGAAATTTGCTATGACCATGGTATGATATTTGGTCAAATTTCAATAAGAATGGTTGCTGTATCTCATGAAACTAAGGAATGGAATGGATGCATCGCTGTCAACATGTGCTCAGCAATAGCCAACGATGTGAATGATGATTCAGGACAACCCTTCGAATGTCAGTTTCTTGATTTTATACAATAACCGTTTCTTCAATGTTTGTAGTTGTTGAGAAATGACTGCTGATCTCTAAGGCTTCAGGCCCAGAACATTGTGCCGCTACGTCTGGACTCGTTCTTCGATGACCGCTGTATGGATTCATTAGCAGTCTTTTCAGAGGCTGATGCAAGCCCGCACAGACATAGAAGACACTAACCTGGGATGTATGCATCATGATGCTGAACATGACATTTGGATGATTCGATTCAATTTACTTCAAGAAAGATTATCATCTGATTATGTGTCCCTGCTGCAGGTTCAGCATCGTCAAGTTTGGGATGACCATGTAGTGGAAAAAATGCTGGAAGTGGACCCTTCCTTGACAGAGAGTGTAGTGTGCCTGGACTTGATCACTGTGAAACCTATCGGCTTGTGTTTCGAATTCGTTTACATTTGTGTATATACATGTGTCAAGGAAAAAAATGTTTTTTTGAGGAAGCATTTTGATTTTTAAAACAGGTCTACAATTTCGGCCATTGGAAAAGCATCAGTTGATCGTGAATGTATTGTTCCTGAACAAGTTCGGAAGAGGCACAATGCAGAAATTGACGCAATGCAACGTTTTGGTTTGTTGTACCAACGTCATGGTGCATCAGGATTTGCATTGTCTTCCATAGCCACTGTCAGTGTCGTTTCAATGTCAAAACCAGTGCCAGTGAAGAAGGAACCGTTCACAGCTTACGAGTGCAGAGCAAACTTGGTTGTGGTCGGTTGGCATCTGGTGGACAAAGCATATGAATGCTCAGTATCTCACTATCGCATGATGAAACACCAATGTGCACAATATTTTAGGTTGCTGCAATGTCATTATGAAGCAGTTCTGGAAATGACAAAGATGAATTCATTCTCACATGCTCAACGTTCTGGGTACTACGAAGCTGTGGAACAGGTTTGCAAAAAAAAATCCATTTGCACTTTGACTACAATACAAGTTTTTTTGATCTAGATGATGTCAAGATTGTTTTTGGGTTTTCAGAATTAAAAAAACTGTATTGAAATAAGTCCAACCCATGATCACTCACCATTTGAGGAAGTGGTCTTTGTTCCTCTTGGCCAGCGTGTTGAATTCTACCAACGTTTCTGCCAATATCTATCAGGTTCGGAAGGGTAGGGTGGAAGAACTGTAAACAGTGAAATTACCAACTTGCGAGGTGAGGCAGTCGATGATCCAAGACGTGAATTACCTGAACGTGTCATTCGTGCTCCCAGGGCGTCAGCTAAAAGTAGGTCAGAAGCAACAGCGCCACCGGCCAAGAGACAGAGGACAGTTTTGAAAAACAAACAAAACACACTTTGATGTTTGTATTTTGTTCTGGTATTTCCTGATGTGTGGTTTAATTTCATAGTGTGATGGCTTGTAATCAGGAATGAACAACATATATTGGAAGGTGATCGTTGCCACAATCAACAACCGAACTTTGTTGAAATCTCAAGCGATGATGGAGAATCTGAACTCGAACAACCACAATCCAGTGCACATTCGCAGACTCACACACAGTCTCTATCTGATGGCCAATCATCTTTCTCTCACGTTGAACTACTTCCACCCCCTGGTCCATCAGATGATTCTTTCACAAATTGAAGTACTAGCAGGTTTTTTTGATTTGACTTGATTTGTAAGAACGTCAAAGACAACTCGAATTGCGATAGTAGTTGACAGACTTAAACTTAAATAAGTATTTGTTTCATCCGTCCGTGATGTATTGTACCCATAGGCAGCTGCCCATGCACCGGAAGACGATAGAGCATCCACTGCTACCACTGATTTGTCTATCAGTTCAGTCAATAGCGACGATATGGCTGCGGCAGCTGGAATTGACGGTGGTTCTGGACTTCGCGGCATGTTTGGCAGACATGGGGAACGTCAGCGTGGGGCTATCCTAGAGTTCTTGCCGTTCATCCGGCGACAGTTGGGAGAACCAGGTGTGATAGCACAAGCAGAGAGGACAATTGTACGTAACGCCATAGAATTAGCGCTTTCTGAAGGTGTTGAACCATGTTGGGGAGTCAACAAGGTGTACAGAAACAGAAGAAACGTTGAAAACGCAATTCTGAACATGTACCTTCCCGGAATAATTGCGAGCATGACCCAAGGTTAGAAAAAATCTAATCACCTTAAGGTGTTCCTTCTTGGCCGGTTTGAAGTTGGAAGGATGTTGAAGGAAGTGTTAAACACTTCCTATCCAAACTTCTCATGAGGCAGGCTGGAGGCAACATTCAAAAAAATGTGAAGTAGACAACATGCTGCTGAATACTGTCGGAAAATTCCTGATATTTTCCAGGCCGGTGCTTGGAAAATATCCGACATTTTCCAGATTTGGTGAATTGTAATTTGCAAGACTTTCTCAAACGCCTGCTGCACTTGGTTTCACTTTCATACATATGATATATGTGTGTTTTGTTGCTATTGGTTCCATTGCTACTGAAATGGAGTTTGAGTAAGCCGTTCATGCACTTCCAATCGTACGATCTGATAAAATTGCTTTTTGATCATTGTTGACTTGTGGTTTGTGAAATATAATGTAAAGAATTCTTTCAAGCTCTTAACTTTTCGAGTATGTTTTTAACTTTCAAAGTGTCACCAACATGTTCGATTTCAATTGCAGCGATGGTGGCAATCCGGGGCTGACAGAACTTTCTTTGGTCCCTCTTCCCGCAGTGCCAGTTGAAACATCGTTGCCGTTCACAGGGCATTTTGCCAGTGAACCGATGACCAGCCTTGTTCTCTTGGATGATGACAATGATTATCCCCAAGCTTCCGCAAGTGTTAGGAAACCAAAAGAAAAAAATACTACATCACGTCGTTCTACAAATCGAAAAACTCCGAAGGTATCCAGCAGAACTTTTCCGAAGAGTAAGAGACGTGTCAAGAAAGGGCAGACACAGAAACGTTCCAAGGGTTCAAGTTCAAAGCCATCCAGAAAGCCAAAGACAAGGTCAGGACTGGAGAAACCAACAGAGATAGACGAATCTTATTCCAAAGAGTTGTACAAACGAACAGCTTTGGAGGGTTGCTTTCATTGGCCAAGAGCAATGATTGATCAAGTATGTTCTGGGCATGCAAAGTAGAAACATGTCCATATTCAATTGTCGACAGAATTCTCTGGAGCAGGGACGGCAGAGTTTGCTGCAAAGGCCCTGTGTGAGTCGTCCAACGGTAAATTGTCGTGTCAAGTGCTCGGCTGTGCTGATTGGGCATCGAATAGCAAACATGCATTGATCAACAATTGTGATGCAAGTACACATGTGTTTGGTGACATTGCCGGTGTGTGTCCTTCCGAAATGATGACAAAAGCGAATAGAAAGATTGCAGTTACAGTCACTTTATTGAACTTTGGTGTATTTGTTTGTTCCAATGATTTTCAGTGCAATTATTAGTTTTCCGTTTTGTTCTGTTGTCATTGTTTTCTCCCTTTTTGTCGGTATGATTTGTGATTTGTATCTGAGGTGAGTCTATCCAAACAAGATCTCCTCAGGGCCCTTGGCTGCTCCGAGTTCATGAAAGGAAAACTCATTGAATCTTCAGATTGCGAGGGGGATGGAGATTCACATGAGCCAGAAAGACGTCGGTTCACCATTGATGATCTTTTCAAAAAATCCAGTAAACCAAGCTCCATGGGGATAGTCAAGGTGCGTTCATTGGGAAATGCCCTCAAAGACTTTCAGTTATTGCGTGTTCTGGAGACCAATGAAAGATCTGATGATCTACATGGTGACTCCCTCAAACCTTCAGAGCGTGCGTTCCACCAAGCAAGATTTGCCATGAGAGACACTTTATTTAATTTATTTGTTTGTTTTCTCGTCGGGACATTGTCTATTGTTTTCTTGCTTATTGGTTTCAAAATGTTCTTGTGTTGGGTTGCCTGAATACTCCTGAGGACTTGCTGGCACAATCAGATCTTCTGCATTCCAAGCAATTTGTTTTCCTGAGGAGGTAGCATCTGTTTTTTGTCGTTTATGACAGCATGAGGGTTTTGTTTTCTGTTGGTTGCCATACAGAATGCCATACAGTATGCCATACGCTAAGTATGCCATACGCTAAGTATGCCATACGAATGCCATACGAATATTAAAAAAAATGCCATACGTATGGCATTCTCTGTATGGCATTCTTGGTGTATGGCATACTGTATGGCAAACTTGGTCAGGCAAACATTTTCCGAAATGAAGAAAGTCATCCTCGACCCAAAGTACTCTCTAATCGAGTCGTGCAGGCACCTTGGTTTCAAGAACATTTACAATAAGTTCACTCAAAAAAGGAATGATTGACTTTTGACTGTGTGGATGACATTGTACATACTCATATCCAAACACTGACTTATTGCATGACTTATGTAGGTGTGAGAAACACGCTGCAAAATGTTCACGGCGATTCACTGGACAGCCAGTGGACTTCAATATTGCATCTGCTGTGGTTTTGGCAATGGTGATTGCTGGGTCGGCATGTACTGATTTCTCGGCGTTTGGGAACAGGCAAACGTCTGCGGGGCCAACAGTGATATATCTTTTGATCCTCTTACGTATGATCCTCGAGTGGAAGCCTGACATTCTGATACACGAAAATGTGGTGTCATTCCCTCAGGGATTGTTAGAAGAAGTGTTGGACAGCCTATATTCAATTGAATCACATATCCTACATCCACAGCAAGGAGGGTTCCCCATTGACCGCCGTCGCAGATATTGTATATGTCGATTCAGGTTGAAACTTGCGTCACTTGATGATATTACATTGATTTCAGAACTTTGCTTTGAAATTCGAACCATGATTTGCAAAAACATTAACAAGTAAGTTCGCTTTCAAAAACTGTTTCTTTCAGTTGATCTGTGTGGATGTGATTGATGGTTTGTTTTTTTGTTGTGAGGTTACACCACACCCTGGAAGATATCGTAGAGAAGCATCTGAAAAACATTCTGCAGAAATGTCCTGTAGTGAATGCATCGTCTTTCTTGACGCTCGAATTGGATGGTGAGACTCTTCCGAAGAATTTTGCTGATCGTCAGACACTTACACAAGTAAAATCATACAGTACAAGTGTACAAGTGCTTGTTGGTTATTGTTGTTATTTGCTAGTTTCCGTCACTTCAGTTCCACAAAACAACATCACCGACGTCCAAGGTCTTTTAGAGTTCAAAGGCCTATTTCCTGATGGAAGATTTTTTGACCTTTCCCAGAAACCTGCACAACGAGCACGATATGGAATATTGACACTGCCAACATTGACCAAGACATGTCAATACCTGTGGTCTCAAGATGCATGTCGGTTCTTACGTTTTTTGGCTGCGATAGTTTTTTTGATTAAATCAAGTTGTATGATTTGATATGAGGAATGCGTACTTGAAACTCATTTCAACACCATTTGTTTCCAAAGGTGGTGGTGAATTGCTAATGGCTCATGGACTGCCCCTGAGTGATTGGGCGGCTGATGCGATGATGACCAGGACTTTCAACACAGCGGGAATTTCGAATCAAGGATTAGCCATTTTGGCTGGAAACTCCATGCATATCGTGTCAGCTTTTTGGTCTGCACATCATAGACATCATAAGTTTAACCAATGAAATCAAGTCAAGTCAATCATAAATTGTTCAAATGAAAAAAAATAATGTCCGAGGTTGGGGCTGCGATACTTGCATCTTTGGTTGGCTCGGAGCACGTGTGATGCTACAATGAATGCTTAGAGGTCTTTGCTGTGCGTGAAATGTAGATAAACGTAGAATTTCTTTTGTGTTTGTATTCAACTTGTGAAAAAAAACCGGGAAAAACAGCAATGATCAGCAATGCTTAGATTAGATAAGTATTTGTCTTTCAGTGGCGTCTTGACATGAAAATGTCACTCAGACTGCAAGTGGTTTCACCAGAATTGATATACACATACCGAACAACATCCTCTCGCTAAGAGAAAAATATTATTCTTGCTAGACACACGTGAGATTGCGCATGTGCTGCATGTTTGCAGTTGAAATTTCATTGATAGAGATTTTTCTGCGTTCAAAAGTAGAGTGAAGCCAAATTTATTTTTTGTATGAGCCGTTTGGCCTCCACTCTTCACTCACACTCTTAGTGCGCTGTTGGTTGAAACTGTCTTCGCTTGTGATTGTGTGCCATGAGCGATCGTCAGAAAGATCACGCAGACGACGTTGAACTAGAAGATCAAAGTAGTGACCATGGTAAGACTGTTGTTTGCACCAAGTGTCAGGAATCAGTCTCTTGGCCAGAGACGTTGAGCGCAGGCCGCTCTGGCAGGATCTGCAAGTTGTGCTATAACAGTTGTCGTTCTCTGGCAGAGTACTTCCGGAAACGAGGCCAAAAGGCTTATTGGGAGAAATTACCTCCTGAGAAACGTAGGAGACTCATCGTCGAGAACAAGACGACTGGAGGGGTAAAAGGTAAAGCTCGACAAATTCGACTTACAGAGCAGGCGCGGTCTTGTGTGCATGCATGAATGATTCATTCAGACTTGCTTTCACCCCTGCCTGAGAGGTGCAAATATCCGACAAATTGTCAATGCTTGGTGAAGTCTATCACACCAACAAGTTTGAGTGAACAGCTCAGGAATGAAGATGCATGAAGATGCAATCTAAATTTTGTCATTTGACGTTTGAATTTTGCCTTTGTGAACAATACAGGTTTGCGGATGAATGCAAGAAGCGATGGCAGATGTCTGATGAAGACATTGACACCTACTGGACTGAATGTTTGTCTGACCCTTCAGTTCCCAAAGGATTCTTGGATTTGTGTTCAAAAAGTGTATGATATGATTTGAGGATGATTGCATCACCTAGTGTATACGGTGTGTGAGCATGTATTTGATGGAGAGGAGATCGTGCAATTTTGTCAATCAAATGGTTTTCTATGGACTCAGGAACAGATGAACGTGATTTCCAAACAGTGGCAAAGTTGCGACGAACTTGCATTCAAGGGGGGAGAGCAATCTCTCATGACCGGAGTATGTCGCAAGGTGAAGTTCTTCATTGCAATGAGTCAGATCTATCTGGATTGAAAAGAAGAATCTAAGATTACAATAGGATTATGAAATCAACTTTCGTTTGCTTCACTTGTGTTAGAGTTGCCTTGTTTTTTTTCTCTCTCCGTAGTCTAAGAACTGGTGATGGGCGCAGACATGGCGATCGACACTGGTATCTTTGACTATGGTAATGTCAACTTCCTTGCTGATCTTCCTGGAGGTTTAGGGCCACAGCAGATCAAGGCAAAGGGCAATGTGTCTTGGTTAAACATGATTTGAAAAAAATATACAACATCAAAAAAGATTTCTGCCGAACATGGGTTTAGGTGGAAACCATCGTATCATGGAGTGGACCATGTTTGACACTTAGGCTGGAAAAATCGGTGGTGGTGGTGGTGGCGGCGGCTCCCGGAGAAAAGGACTCGCTGACAAAGAGAACCAGCCCGATGCAGGGAATCAGCGCTTTGGTTGAAAGTCAAGCTGCGTTCTAAATGTTCCTTTTTTTAGTTTACCGGTGGCTCTTGTTTTCCTAGGCGGAACCTTCTTGCAGATGAACAACCTGGGCAAACTACCAAATCGGCATCTGGTTCTGGGCTATCCAAAGCTGCCAAGAACAAGTTAGCTCTTCTTGATTTGGAAAGGAAAACAGTCAGAATCATGGGAAAGTGGGACTTTTGGATGCACTCAACTCAAACAACATTGTATGTTTCAGTGTCTCAGTGATGTTTTTTTGCTTCAAAGAACACAAAACATTTTTGTTAACCGAGGACAATACTATCAAATCCGAGTTTGATAAAGTCGGGCATACACTTACATCCTCTTCGCAATATGAAGACATGAAGACGTATGCAGATACTTGCAAAGCTTGGCTGAATGCACTTGTCTCGATGGGGCCACCAGGGAGTTTGTCACTGTTGAAACATGATCTTTTCAAACCGGAAAATGTTGATGATGCGGATGAACCTTTGAGTCCTTCATCAAGAGAATTGCGAAACAAGGTAACTGAAAAATTGCAAAACAGGATTTGTTTTCATGTACGTGTGTGTCTTTGCATTGATGATTATAATGTTTCTTGACAAGACACAATCATAAAAAAAAAAATATATATATATATATATATTCTGTGCTTTTTCATGTCAGGTATTCTTGACGTCTGCTCCACCTTCAGAGCTTCTGCAGTCATATGAGACCAATCTCAAGACCAAGCACTCCGATGTTGCATCTTGCAGGCGGAAATTGGAGAAAATGTTGGAGAAACAATGTCTCTTGGTTCAATTAGCGAATTTGGATGGCTAATGTGAACACACAAATGGGTATAGTACATGCATGTTGAAATTGCCACGGAAAACTGCTGTTTTGAAGCTCGAGTCTGTTTTACCGATGGAAACGTCATATGGAAAAATCATATGATGAATGGATCACTTGAGTACAGCCCCAGTTCTTGCAATGGGCAACCAGAAAGATTGAGCAAAAATACATTGGTTGAGTCCACTGATAATGAAGCCACATCAGATTACAATGGTGATGATGATGATTTTGATGGTCGGGTTTCGGACGACCTTCCATTGGTGGTGCCCTCTGTTGCTAACGTTGCAGATCTCAACCATTGTCGTACCATTGCCACTGGTAGCAACATTGTTCCAGCCGCCATTCCAGCCACACGAGAACCAATGTCTCCCGTTGACTCAATTGATACTTCTTCTTCACCAATGATACGTTCATCTTCAGCCACACCGTCAACCCCCCTTCCTGTGCCAAGTCCGGGGTGGGACTCTATTGGTGAGAATGTCCATCCAGTGGATGTTGTTGTTGATGATGATGATGATGATGATGGTAGAGATCAAGATGAAGATCATTCACCTGGTCAGCCACTCAGTGACGCGACAATGAGTACACCTTCTGAATTTGATACGGACGATTCCACACCCAGTGACATCACAAATGCTGGGACCATTTCCGATAGCTTTGAAGATTTCGCTTTAGTAACTAAGAAGAGGAAGCTGGACACATCTGCCAAGCAGAACTGAGTTGTATATAAACCGAATATTTCTTAGAGTGTTTGTCTCACATTTGCAGCAGCCGATTAAATCCAAAAGAATTGAGAAAAATGCAGCTCACAAACTTCACATTTCAATCTTGTAATTTGACTTGACTTGGGCATTGGGTTTGAAGTTGAGCCGCATTCAGTGTTAACATATTCCACACGGCCAATGTGATTATGATCTTTGTGTTCTTTTCAACCAAGGGGATACTGAGCGTGCTGAAGAACTAGCGCAACAAAAACGTGATGCTGCGAAGGCCTTGGAAGCAGAAGCACTGAAGGCAAAGGTATCTGCTGCTGCTGAACCTACTGAGGAAATTGCCACCACCGTGATTGATTCAACGGCAATCCCCAAAACCTCTGGAGGGTTGTTGACTCATTCATGCACGGCGATTTTTGAGATGATCACCAATGGTCTTTTAGCAGCAGATGTGTTAGTTCTCGAAGCAAGCTCCAATGTCAATGTTCTATATCAAGATGGTCTTTCAGGTAGTGTCCTACCTGATGATTCCTTTGGTCATTGGAACATGACCGGTCCCTTAGTGCTTGCATGCCCAGATGAACATGATCCACAAACGTTGCCTTCTTGGTGGGCAGCATGTTCAGAACAGCTCAAACAAACATGTTCAGCAGCGATTCCAGGGCATTGTACACCATCGTCCTATGAAGCTCGTTGTTTCTTTAGTGTAACTTTTTCGTTCCTGCAAGTTAGGAATGATGATCCACATTCAAAATATTCTTTCATGGTAAATGGTAAGTATGATGAGCGCGTACTAAGGTGTTCACTGATCCACAAGTACAAGGTCATCTTGTCGAGTTTGATTGGCTTCACACTGTTGCGGCCCAATTGTATTCGCACTTCCCTGAACAATCTGAAAGTACTATTGTCAAGAAAATGATGAGTTTGTCAATTTCTCGGTTTGCAAATGATTCATTCACTTGTGGTGTCACCGAACTACTTGCTGGTCGGGTTGTCTATTGTGTCAGTGGTCTTCGGGTCTACATGGGTATGTCCATTCAGAAGATCGTGGAAACGTTCAAACAACAGTTCAACCAAGAGCCAACATCACTTAGGCAGTGTGCAAGTTGGGTACACAAAATGCCATTGGAAGTGTTGATGTCAAATGGCTTTTACTGTATGGTTCGAAGGGGTGATGTGCTTGTGATACCACCTTGTTTCGTGATATTGGAGGCTTCCTTGGGGGTTTCCCAGGATCAGGAATGCCAATGCGATGTCATCACATGGCCATGTGTTGCACCAAAAGGAGATGTCTGGAGGAAGCAATTTGCTGTACTTCGTGAGTCACCACTTTTTGATGTAAACCCAGAAATTGACGGTACATTTGCAAATGTTGTTCAGGGAGTAGTGTCTGGTATGACAGTGCTTGAGAAATTGTTGCTCTTGACCGACGTGAAAGTGGAACAACCGAATGTTCAAAGCTGTCCACAAAGAGAACTACATAACATTTCTGATTCAACGTTACTTGTCCTGATAGTGTTGGCCAGTTGCAGATTCAATGAAAAAGGGAACTGAGTTTTTTTTCTTCTGAAGTGAAGGTCTGAAAGTGCTCAAAGTGGTCATCATGACACTACAATGTGCCTTGTTTCTCAACAACCAAAGTGACATAGAATTGCAGAAAAAACAATCCTTCATAATAACTATGGCATGCAACGATCAAGATGTTTTGTTCAGGCCCGTTGATCCTCCCAAAGACGATGATCGTATTGGCGATGCTGCTGCTAAAGAGAGCCGTGATGCAAAGTTTCTTGTTTGAACACCCAAAGTGATATAGCATTGCCGAAAACAAAACAACATATTCGTAATAACCATGGCATGCAAAGATTCGATCAAGATGTTTTGTTCAGGCCCGTTGACCCTCCCAAAGATGATGGTCACATTGGCGGTGCGGCTGCTGAAGAGAGCCACGGTGAGGGTGAAAAGTTTCTTGTTTAAACTGCACAATGAATTCGAACGATTGAAAGGTGTTTTTTTGGTGATGGCTGCTTGCTGCTTAGTGTTTAAGGCAAGCATCCTTCATTCCCAAACATGCAGCTGTTGACAGTGTTGCTGATGCAGCCACGATGCAGGAGCAGGAGCATCTTTGTCACCAAATGTTGTGTGTGTGTGCGTGTGACCGATGTCTGTGTTTGTGTTGGAAGTTAGTACACTAAGGCAACTGCCCAAATCCGAAGCTTCCTTGGGGGCCGGTGATAAGACGAAGCACCCTAGCTTTTTTCATTTTGTGTTCTGTCTGTTTCGAATTTCAAATTACTTGGATCTGTTGCATGTGCTTCTCACTATTGATGTCATTGCCGACTTGTTGATACAAAGACATGTTTCTGGACCGCCGCCTGATGGCCTTCAAAATGGAAACTCAAATGCAAAGTTCCTGAGATCGTATTGGTTTGATGGAGACAGTAATGAAATTTCACACCATCAAGATGTTTGTGTTCACTGCAAATTCTTGAATTTTTTTTTTTGGGAGGAGTGTCATTTTGGTTGATTGCATCCGCTTGTGAACGAATGATAGCACATGTTGAAAAAAGACTTTCATTATTGTTGCTGTCAATGCAGTTTTCTTGATTGTCGAGGTTCAAACCTTTGGACTACTCTGATCAATGGTTTGGGCTTCCGTTGGGAGAGAACACAACGGAGAAGGAATTGGATGATGCCTTGCGTGCTCACTATGTTGCTCGGCTTGTCCATAGATATCAGTACTTCTCATGAAAGTGTTACAGTCATGTTATGTTTTTTTCTGAAATAATGAAATCAATACTTGAATCGATACTACCGAAATGACAACGTGTAACTGGACAACTGACAACTACCGAGATGGATGCGTCAGACGATGTGATTGATTCTGACATCAAGAATGCAAAGCAACATCCCAATTTCGGAAAATTTGTGTCTTGGATGGAGTTGGAATATGGTGTGGAACCAGGCGACTTCGGTTCTGATGATGGTGACAAACTTGAAGACATGGTCTCATGGATCTGTTTCTTGTTTAAGAATGGCAACAACAAATCACATGTTGCTCCTACAGCTTCTGCTACCATGACTACCATGCCGCCATTGAAAAGTGGTGTTCTTACTGTGTTCCAAGATGCAAAGTCCGTTGGAGTTGCCCAAGTACCACAGACTACCGTTATCAACAGAGAAGTGATGGCGAAATACTTTGATCCATCCACTCACAAGGCTTCTACCGCTGCAGAGTACCAGGAAAAATTTGCCAAATGTGCCCCACCTGTCCACGTTGTTCAAAGACCCAAACCACCAGCCGCTGAAGAGGTTTGCAAACAAGCAGATCTTCGTTCAGTTTTTGCTATGTCATCAAAAGGTTTAGGTGCTGCTGTTCCCAATGCTCCAGAGATTTCACAGCAGCCATCAACTCATCCAGAGTTGACCCTTGAACAATCACTTGAAAAACTGAGTAGCCCCAGCCCATCAGGGCCATTCCGGGCAGCTCGTGGTGGACGTGGTAAAGGCAAAGGCATTGGCAAGGAAACTCAGGCCTGTGATTTTTTCAAGTGATGGTTTTGTAATGGTTGTGTACTTACGGCTCCACTGTAAATTGTGAGTTAAAGCTACTGTTACTTTTTCGGACAGGCAGATCGTGAGAAAGTTCTCAAAGCGAAAGCAAAGCCTAAGTCTGATGCTACAGCAAAGTCGAAGGGTTCTAATTTTCGTGGCCGTGGACGCGGCAATGGACGTGGTGCTGGTGCTACGGGCAATGTGAGTGGCAATGTAGTGAAACCCAAAAAATACATTTCTTTTGGGTTCTTCGTTTCGTGACATTTCATGACGCATTTGGTACCATAATCATCCTAGTGGCAGTGACAGCGCGGCAAATGCTGGCTAGTACACTGTTGTTGAAGGCGTCCGAGAAGATCATTTCCGTTTGCTGAGTGCAGACATTTCTTCGGCTAACATCAACACCTGATGACATTTATATACTTATGTGTCATTCATTTGTTTGGTACTCCCACGGTACAAGTTGAATCCGTTTAGACTACAGGAAACAAAACAAAGTCATAGCCGATCAATTGGAACAGGTCAGCCCAGCATTGTGAATAGTGAGTGTATTGTGTTTTTCCTTTGCATTTTGAACTGATGTCAGCTTTGACTGGCACTGTTTGAATGCAACCACATTTACTGTTAGTAGTTCGTTCGTTGTTTGTCTGTCTTGTTTGATCCAAGATCAAAGGGGGTGGAATGAAGTCGAACTAATGCGCATGTGGTTTGGCGCTTTTGGTGTTCGACTTGCTGGTCGGTCGCTTTCGTTAGTTCCGGTCATAACAAATGACCACTGATTTGACAAGATGCGAAGACAATGAATGGCAAAAAAGAAGTGCACGGAAAGATTCTGGACAACAACATTCTCACCAATGTATGTGGTATCTCTTTGAATGCATCTTTACATAACAATTACGTTCTTTATATATTATGAAGTTCTTATGTTTTGTTTTCTTCTGTGTGTGGTGAACTTGTGGTTGAGCTGAATTTGTGATTCAGATATCATCACGGCGGTATTGATGAAAATAAAACGAAGTTTTGCCAATGGTTTTTGGCAAAAAAAAACATTTGTCGGAAAAAATGAAAATTTGAAACTACAAACACACATGGGCATACCTCAAC
>Ga0126337_10001072_pt1 | contig 15853 bp, 14 predicted proteins | sample DipCmetagenome_FD_92527 | JGI IMG/M metagenome (GOLD analysis project Ga0126337, IMG submission 92527) | Coral microbial communities from La Bocana,Puerto Morelos, Mexico - Diploria C A metagenome | ecosystem: Host-associated > Invertebrates > Cnidaria > Coral | place: La Bocana,Puerto Morelos... | reverse complement strand
GAGCATCGGCCAGAATGATGTCACAGATCAAATGGCCGACACCTCAAACAATTACAATGCTGTGGTGACTTTATGTTCGATAGTTTTGGATCTCCGCTCCTTCAATGCAAGTTGTGTTTGATATCAAAGAACGAAAACAATTGTTTTGAAATGATTCTAGTGTCTTGCGAATACGGAAAGGACCCTTGTCAATCACTTGAGAATTTTTAAAGTTAATAAAGTGTTTTTAGCAATGTTGGAACCGCTTGCCTAAGACTTCACATTCCTCGTGTGTTCTTAGTTTCAGAGTTCCTAGTTTCAAAGCATCTGCCAGTTTCGCTTTAAGAATTCCAAGTGATTGGTAAAGGTTCTTTCCGTATTCGCAAGACTCCAGAATCAAGGCAAACCGCTTCGACAGATCATGCATACGACAACTCAAGGCCGCTCCCCAATCAATATTTCATTCTTTTAAAAATGAACATTAGTTCTTTAACGCTTTCCATTTTATTGAAAATATTTGTAGTTGTCAATTTTCTACAATATTTTACTTATCGAAGGCTGTAGTCTGACAGCCGAAAGCTCCAATATTCAAACAGTTCATAAGCCAGTGAACGTGTTTTTTTTTTGTCTTATCTTAACTAGCCAACCTCGTTCCCAGGGTCTTTTATCCCGCCGCCCTTCAGGACGGAAAGATAAGAGACCATGGGAACGAGGTTGTTTGCTAATCAAATGGACTTTTTCGCTTTGGTTTTAAAAATAATTTCTAAAACACCGAACGTTTACGACGCTAGGTCCATCTCGAATGTTTGATCTATTTTCTCAGTAGAACTTTGCAAGAAATGCACGTAAAAAGGTCAACAAGTCACCGAGTATTTTGTAACAGAGGCGTGGTAAACAAGTAAGAAATTTGAGGGGAAGAGTAAACATGTAGTGGGGAACCCTGGGTGATCAGACTAGGTAAGCCATAGAAAAGCCACAGATTATCTTAAGAGGACGCTTAAGGCGGTGCAAGTTTGATTTACGACTTACATGTTGGAAAAAAGCGCGTGTAGTTACGAAGAGATGAGTACATGCATTTTGTACTACAGTGTATACAGACAAGGTTATACAGACTAGACAAGCCACGAGAATAGCCATAAGATCTGCAGAGAGCACAGAATCGACACAGAAGGCAGCGAGGGCTGGACTCACGACTGAACGCTTAAAGAGATGCACCACTGAAAGAAAAGCCTCGTAGTGACAAAGTATTTTGGTACCTCTGACTTGGTGAAAAATAGAGTGAGACACTCGTGAAGAGCTAAACAGACTGGACGGGGTGTGGAAAAAGCCACAACCTCTTTGCAGAGAATATAGATGGCTATCCACGTTGAATTGTAATTGGCGACTGAACTAGAAGCTGGAGCTGCGCGTAAAATTTTGAGTGTTTGAAATTTTGCTACAAGCGAAGAAACAGTACACAAAATACCTTAACCCAAACATTTATTGACTTTTTAAGAGTAAATAGATTGTTGGTCACATTAACGTACCCGTAAACCACTTCTGGATAACGAACTACAACCCTAAGATTCAATGGACAATGCCAGTTATGTTTCCATGACAACCACTGAAGAGGTTTTTTTCCCTCTGAGCAAGCAACAACAAGTTGTCAAGAAGCTGCAGGACCAGCACCATAAATAAAATAGGTAGGCATAAACCAACTACGGTGGATTCAGTTTCTTTTTGGTGAATATTATTCATTCACTTCTGTTGCGTGACAGTTGGAGACCAGAACTGCCAAAAAAGAGTCTTTCTTTTGTTTTACTCCCAAAACTCAAAGCTATGGCTCGTTTAGAATCAAACAGCGTTATTTGGGTCGTCTAACAACGCCTTGGGGTCCTTGGGCCCCTTACCGTCACATAACACCTCGTTTTCCAGAAGCCATGTACCTCAGAACATGTAATTTCATTGGCTTCTTAGTTCACGAACCTCTATTGTTTTAAGGGCAAGGCTCATTGCTTCTGTTGTTTGTTCTTAAATTTTCTCGCGACGAACGTTTTTCGGAGAAAACGTCATGTTGGGTGACAAAGGAGGCCTAGTAAAGAGCTACACGATGGAACCTTGGCCTGGCTATGACATGACATCAAGAACCAATTGAAAAAGTATCAAGTACTAAGTACAATGGAAATCGTACCAATGAAACAGAAAAAAAGTCTAATTTTCTGGTTTTAAAACCCATGACAAACATTGCGGACCCAGATACTTAATGAAATTGTTAAAAGAGAGGAAGATGTTGCTACATTTCACCCTTAATTTAGGGTAAGGTTCTGCTTTACAGGACCTACTGAAAGAAACATCGTTTTTGGAAACTGCTGAACTAGAGATGCCGAAGATGAAGATAATGCTGAGGATGATGATATGAAGATGCCGAAACACTAAGACTTCCAAAAGAAATCTGAAAATCATTTTTATTGCTATGCACTGACCATTATCTCCCTAACCAGAACTAAAGAGAAGGCGGCAATTAATTACTTACAAGGACATTAAAATGACACCACCAAAGGTTAGTAACTTTGAATTACTGAGACTTGAACAAAGAGAACAAAGCCTAACTTAGTAACAACATTTTATGCTACCGCCATTAAGTGATGACTAACTGACCATGAAAAGAAACTAAAAAGGACTGTAAATTAAACAAACTGAAATCACCAATTTGAATGTCTTTTTACTCCTGATATCCACTAAAAAATAGACAGGAAGACATTTATCTAAAGCTTCACTAACTCAGGGTCAACATTCATATAACACAGCATTTAAGCCTAACTTCACCAACTAGCTAATACAGAATTAAGTACACTGACAACTGCTTTAAATAGTTTGCTGTCTTCACTGCTGATTGGCCAGCCAGTATGTCATTACATCACTTCATACTCCTTTTTGATGGATCGCATGAGGCAGCAGGCGAATACAATGCCAATCAGCTGAAAAGAAGAAGGAGTACAGAAAACTGTGAGGGAAACTCGTAAAATTCAGTAGAGGCTTCGCAATTTTTAAAATAGCTTGTGTGTGATTTGCACTTTCTGTCTTGTAGGAGATCACTGTGGTAGACTAAGTTTCCTCGTGTCTCCGTGTACAAATGGGTCTTCACATGAAATGATTCATGTGAAAAGGAATTCCGCTTTCACTTACAAGTTCATTTTCATTTTCATGACTTGAATGAAAGGTTTTTCCCTAGGACTCGTTTTACAACAGAGCCAGAAGGTAGCACAGTAATTGCCTATTCTCATTCAAGATCTTTTATAACTTGTGATGAAATTGCAAAAATGAAATGAATAGCTTTTTTTGTGGATAACTTTTCTTACTTTTCTTACTAATGTTGCAATATAATCCAACATATATACACTGCAATTGTGCGGCAATTTTGGGAAATTTTGCAGCTTCTGCCCAAAATTGCCTACCATCTACTTTGGGCAAACGAGAAAAGCTAACCCTAAAAAGGGTTATTTCTTTAATTTAACAAACATGCGAACTCACCTGAATTTACCAGTAGCACTGCAAAATTATGCTCTAAAAGCTACAAACGAAAGTTCTTGCAAATTTCACACAAAAAGGAAATTATTTGAAGATAATTTTAAGTAACAAACCTGGATAAAAGCAATACCGACACCGACTCCACCAACAATAATGAGATGATCTCGGAGGTATTGTTCAAATCCTTTGAGACAACCCTGGGAAACAAGCAAACAATGCGCATTACATTTCCCATTGAGATGCCACTTTGACCGTACACGTATGTGCAAGTGATCTACATGGTTAAGAGAAAGTAGAACTCCTCATGTCATCAACAGTATCTCAGTAGCATGAAGGTACTAGGAGTATTTCTACTCTGCTCCACAGGATGAGATGGTAGTCCACCATAGTTTTACCCCTCAGCATTTAATTTGTTGGTACCCATTTATACAACTACACGGAGAGAGGCACTGTGAGTGTAAAGTGCTTTGTCCGTTAGAAAACCGAGCAATGTCCCTGGCTGTGCAGGGCTTAAACCTGGACAGCTTGATTCAGAGTTGAGCTTAGGCTACCACACACCTCCAGCATAATTAAATAGACATGTGAAATCAAATAGACCCCGTGCCTTCAATACCAATGAGAAGTTTTTAAATTGGCCACCAACTGATTAGATTTTCCACTAATTCTCTTGAATCACAAACTTATAAATGAGCAATATAATTACCGTAATTTAATTTAAAACAATTAGTTAAAAACAGCATCAACATATGTCTTATACATAAGGCTAAAACCCTGATGATGGCAAACAGCCGAAAACGTTTGGTTTGACCTTTTAATGTTACAATTTTTTACTTTTTAACTTTTTTAGCCTTATGTATAAGACACATTTTATAGAGCAAACATTATGGACAAGCATCAACATAGTTTTGATAAAAATGAAATAATCCAACCAATTTTGCTAGCAACACTGTTCTCACCTTTGTCTTAAATACTTGATTCACAAACTTATATAAATGAGCCATATAATTAAAACAATTTAGTGAAAAACATAGTTGAAAACAGCATCAACATAGTATTCATTTGATAAAAACGATCCAATCAATTTTGCTAGCTACATTTTTCTCACCTTTGTCTTAAATACTTTAGGATCAGCCTTCTTTGCTTGTCCAATAGTTTTAGGGCACGTAAGATTTCCTGCAGTTGATGCACAGCATGATTGAGGGAAGGCTTCATTGTCAGTTGCATTAGGAGCTTTCAAGTACAATTTATAACCATCATCTTCAACGCCACAACAGTCAAACTGCAAAACATTGAAATATTTAACTTCAATTGACCTTAAACAACGCTGTGGTCTAAGAAAAAATATGTTGCTCTTCAGTTACAGCAGAGCTTCTCTATGGAACAATCTTCCAGAGGAACTTCACACTACACAATTTCTAGACATCTTCAAGAGAAGCATTAAGAACTGGTTCTCTGCATCAGACTCCCACATGGCAAATATGTAAAATATAGTTAAATGGAATTTAACATTGTTAACGACTAGGAACTAGTCTGGCCAGTAACTTTTTTTGTAGGCAGTTGTTAGTGTCTTGTCCGTATGTTAGCGTTTGTTTAGCGTTTGGTGTATTTTGTGACGTTTGATACAGTTTACGACCAGTAACTACAAGTCTGATCAGTAGCGTTTTTTGGAGGCGTTCTGATAGTGTTTTTTTGGTGCTTGGTACATCCTGTAGTGTTTGCAGCAATCACATGGTCATTAGAACCCTGGGGCCGAGATTGTCCAGCGGTATTCTGGGTTAGTATGTATGTTGTTGTCCCATGTGGTTGCAGTGTGTTCATTGCTCTCTTAGTGTGGCATTGTGGATTCTATTATAGTTTAGCGGTTCTCTGCAATCCCTCCCTTCGCCCCCCTCTTTTAGGAATATATACAAGTTTTTTTTTCCACTGGGCCATTTGGCTTGTGTGTGACGGGTGCCTGTTGGGGGCCTGGTGGCCGGCGTGAGGGGCTTGTGGCTTGGTTGTGGGGTGGGCAGACCAGTCAGGTGTTTTAGTGCCTTGGGGATGTGGGCTTCATAGGCACCTTTCCTCCACTAGCAACTTGGGTGTTAACCAGTCAATAGAAAATTTTTCATGTGACATTTCTTTTTCTATTATTTTTATTCTAATATTGTGACTGTGTTTAAATAAATAAATAAATTTATCATTCATTCATTCATTCATTCATGAAGGGCCCAAAGTACATGTACCCTGGTTCCAGAGGCGATTTATGGAGAGAGCGAGGGAGAGGAAAAATCTCCTCTGGTAGAATCCATTAAGCCCGAGCCCAAGTAAAGAAATTGAACCTCGATGATGATTGGCTTACACACTCGTTATCAGGATGTAAGCCAATCATTGTCGAGGTTCAATTTCTGTACTTGGGCTTAGCATGGAAGTGAGATTTCCAACGGATTCTCCCAGAGGCGATTTTTCCCGTCCCTCGCTTCGCTTCTCGCTCCCTCCATAAATCGCCTCTGGAACCAGGATAAGCTTAAAGGTTCCTAACCATGAAATTGTGGTTGCTCACAGCACAGTCTCCTGGGGCATTTGGGCACCTCTGGAGCACAGCCCTGCTACAACTTAACCTTACTATCCCTTCTTAAAATGGTTTATGGATCATTGAGGATGATTGTGGAGATCTAAAATCTTTCACAGGATTCAAGAAGAACTTGTTCATGGGTGGTGGTGGAAGAGGAAGAGGGAAAGAAATAAAAAACTTCTCAAGCTAACTAGTGATGAATGACCATATTAAAAGGATGCTTTAAAAAAAAAAAGATTTTAAGGAGTTTGTCACAGTTGCGAGATACAGCATAACTTTAACAGCAATCATAAAACAAATTTCATCTACAAATGATCTTTAAGTCCGTTTAGGTGGAAAACTTATGTGCTTTTATGATCATTGCAACTCTAATGAGTGCTAACAAAGATCTCAATGTGTTGTTTTTATACAGTACAACATGTACTTGAATTAGTTACCGATAAATTAGTTTCTTTCAAATGAGACCAAATCCACATTTTATTCAGACTTAATACTCTATCTCTTTTCCTTAAGATTACTTTTCATTTTGGAAGGTTAAAACATTCACCTGCTCTTGCACTTTGTCCATTGCTTTCTGGTAATGCTCATCTGAGTCATAGTTATCAACACCTTTAGTCAATCCATCTTTAGCATAATCCTCCAGCTATTTAAAAGGCAGAAATTTTGAAAACACTTAGAAGAGCATACTAAGCAAAATTATAATGCATAATGCCTTGCTATGCCATGCAAAACTTTGATAGGCAAAACATATTCATTTTGTTTTACATGCAAAACTGATTTTAAGGATAGTATGGTCTTATTTGTGTTTCACCGACACTTCAAGAGTCTCTTAGATTTGTCTAAAGAAGGGTTCCAGATTTGTTTTCTCATACAGGGTAATGTTAAAATGGAATTCCAACAAGTCAAATTCCCATTGCTCCCATGAAATCATTACTATAAATTTTCACTTGATCTGTCAGGTCATATAGCCGCGACCTTGATGGGTTTTGGTCTGGAACAATAGTAACATTATTAGCAAGACTGATCTATCAAAAATAGACATACAATCATGATTCAATTAAAGTTAAAATGGACACTTATTATAATAGCAGATTTGCACCATAGTGTAATTTGACTACAACCACTAGAAGTGCTGAGAGTGAGGTTAAAATTATAGCAATTGCCCTAATTAACATAAAATGAAAAACAAAATGAAGGATTCTGGAGGTTGTATTCAAATGACACAATCATGTAGATCATCCTATTGAAATGGTGACAACACATGAATATTAAACTTGAACCTTAAAAACCATTTCTACTGGAAAAGTATGGTCACGCAGATATCTTTTTTCAAAATCCCCACTTTGGAACATATGGCATTCCACTACTAAGAATCTCACAGCTGTGACTTGCACAGATTTCACAGGTACGAGAATTGTTTAACTTACTTTTCCTTTGTAAGCATAAGCCAAGGCCCCAGCTGCGATCTCCAGGATGAAGATTATTGCCAGCAATACAGCAAACTGGAAGGAACACAATTTTAGTGATAGTTAAAAACTTCAGTGTTATTAACCAGGAAGAAAGAAATATCCGAGTTACATTTTCAGAAAGTATGAAGTACATGAAATTTGTTTTTAAGATCAAAACTACAGAAAAATGATTTCTGGCTAAATTATATACTGGTATGCTTTAATTCTCCTATTTCAATACAGAGAATCTGACAAGATGCGGTACGGCAGATCTGCATAATTTGCTAACAACAACAATTTCTCTACATAATCAGAGCTTTTTTTGGCATAAAGTAAAAAAATTGTGTCATATTAGTGATAAAGCAAAAATTCCAAAGAGATTGATTATTCTGAAGTAGCTTTTCTACTAAAACAGGGACAAAAACATTTGATACGAATTTTTAACCTCCAGGCATTCCAACCTACTTTGAGAAAACAAGAAGAGAATTAAGAGAACAGCATGCAGGAAACTGGTCCTTGGGAAATGCCTGGCTATTAAGCTTCCATACATCCACATCTCTGCATGCGAAATGAGTGAGAATGCTAAAGATAAACTGTTAAATGAAGAAGTACTTGTCAAAAAATAAGAGATCAAGCACATATCAAAGATGGCAAAAATTGTTGTTCATTCTGTTAAAGAGCTTAAATTGTCTGAAAGACTTTGAAGTGCTCCTCATTTCACTGTTGTTTGGTACATGCAACAAACCTTATTATCAATTTTGTCAACTGTTGAAATTTTCACATAATCCAGTGTGTTATCTGTATTATCAAAGAACACATTTTGCCCCTGAAAATCTCCACACCCTGTAGATGGCATGTTTTAACTGGAATATTTTGAATTTCTTATACTATTAATGCTAAATGATAATTATCAAAAGTCAATAAATTTATGCCACTGTCTATATCACTCTTTGTAATTCATGATGTAGAATTTCTAAACTTGGATAATTTAACTTGCAAAAATAGGTAAACCTCAGATTATTCACCATAAATTATTTAATTATCATGATATCAAAAGTACAGAGCATGTGGCTAAATTGTTCAAGATCGAGCTTTTTGTTCTTACTAAAGTAACAAAACCGGTACGTATAGCTCTGTAAGTCGCCCTTAAAAAGTCTGCCCTCTGCTACCTGGGATAATTCCTTGGCCCTGAATTGTGCTGTCGGGAAGTGGCCAGTAATCATCTATTGATTATAATTACTTAAACATTCATAAACATTCTCACCATCGTGACCATGCAGTAGTTCTCCTTGTAAGCACCGCAGCATCCCAAAAAGCCCACTAGTGCCACAATGACACCGATGATGATGAGAAACACTGGACCACTTGTTAGACTGCTGTCGCTCAACTGAATGAAGTCACCATATTTAGCCTTTACCCATGCGCCAATGCCAATCAAACACATGCCAGAGACCTGGAAGGCGCAAAGTATTTTTGTTAAATTAACTAGTTATTAATAATAATTACTATTAATAGCAATGTAAGGCAAGTTACCATAAGTCTGTATACAGGCCAAGTGGAGCTTATCCCAGTTTCTGTAGCATGTCAACTCCCTCTTTAAGAGGTTAGCCAACACAGGGTTATCGACCCCAGCATTAAATTCACTGGTACCCATTTATATACCTACTGGTAAGTGGAATGAGGTACTGTGATAGTGAAGTGCCTGACCAAAGAACACAACACAGTGTTCTCAACCAGGTTTAAAACCTGGACTGCTTGATCCAGAGATGAGGGCACTTAACTTTAAGGCCACTGGCCTCCATATGAGTAGTAATATTTATAATAAAAAAGTAAGCCATTTTCATGCAAATGAGTAAACATTAAAAGTAGATACTGGTAACTAAAAATTGCTGGGCAATTGCAAGACTTGGCATTTTTCTATCACAATTATATAATTGCATTTTGAGAATATTTAGAATGGTTCTATGATCAAATTTTAACCCCTTGATTTTTGAAGTGTATCATATAGAATTCCATATAAAAGAATAAAAACGCAGTTTTTTGTTTGCAAATACCTGCATTAGTTCCAGAGATACTCGTGTTTGAAAAATGTGTAAAATAGGCAAATGAGATGACTGATGACATCATACACTCAATCCAATATTATATGAAGGATATAAATAAAGCTACTTAATCTTGGCCAATTTGCATCACAGATCATTGAAACTTGGTAGGCAGCTAACAGTTCTATAGGAAACACATCCACTGCTATAAGAAATTGGTTCCCATGGCAATTAACTCACTCTTTTCCACTTGATTTCAATATGTTTGAGATTTTCAGCTCAAAAAACACTAAACAAGGCCACAAACTCAAGCTTAATATATTTATATGCTTGCTGGATCATAGAAGGCACATAAGCAAAATTAATATCAAAATGGAATGCCAAAGGAGGCCTGAAAACCTTTAATATTGGGCAGTTCTACAACCCAGTATGTTGCCATGGTAACAAAACCGTTTAGCTAGTATTGTCGAGCACATTTAGTAGAATCTTACTGCAGGGAGTCAAACATTTCTGATAAAATTGGCTGAGATTGTCTTTCTTCATCCTATTTGATAGGCAGCTACAAAAGTCAGACCGGATCAACTCGGACCGCCAGGACCGGGTCGGATCAACTTGGATCAACTCGGATCGTCTCAGATCACAAAGAAAAACATACAATTTAAATGAAATGGAAACTTTTACCCATTTCAAGGTTAAAATTCCGGTCAAAAGTGGGTCAAATTAAGAAAGACTCCGTGTTGTGCTGTGTAGCCAAGTTGCCATTTTGTATTCTAAGCGCCAGTTGTCTCGTGTTCCTCCATCCACCATCCACCGATCTCCACAATCATGGACCCAGATGAAGGTAAATCTTTCTCAATGAATTTGCATCTGTCCACCAAATTGATAGTTTCAATCATTACCCATTTCTGTTACGCCACGTGATTTCGCTGAAATTGGCTTTACTTTGGCTCCCAATTTGGAGAACATGAAGTTGATAGATTTAGCTAATCATTAAGCAAAACTTGACCTGCTTGACAACAGGGCATTTCAGTTCAAAATGGTTGACGTTTTGTACGAACTTAAAACAATTTTCAAAGATCCTAAAGATATGAGATTGTGGAGATCAACGGATGGTGGATGATGGCAACATGAGACAAGTTCGAGATGAACTGGGATTGAATGGCGGCTTGACTACACGGCACGATACGGAGAAACGTCGTGAGTCTTTCTTAATTTGGCCCACTTTTGACTGGAATTTTAACCTTCAAATGGGTAAAAGTTTCAATTTCATTTAATTTGATGTATTTTTTTCATGATCCGAGACAATCCGAGTTGATCCAACCCGAACTGGTGATCCGAGCTGATGCGGTCCAACTTTTGTACCTGCCTATATTTGATCAAAATTTGGTTTAGAGTGTATATTTTTGCAGCAATTCCGGATCCATAAATAAATTCTACCTAAAATGATAAAGTAGTTGAGCAGGTTAATCTCTGATCTAATATTCCTAATATACCATTAATATATTCCAGTTTTATTTGCTCTCTGGTTAATTACTGTCAACCAAAAGTTTTAAATTTAGTCCAAAATTCTGTTGAAAAGGAGTATCGATAAAAGAAATGTTCTAAAATAATGTTTCTCGAGAGGTTTGACAAAACGTGCAAAGATCACTTTGAATCCTTTCGATTTTTGCTAATTGGGTATTCAAATTTAAAATTTTGAACTGAAAACATTGTGCAAATGTTTCAAGAGCAACTGATTTTACCAGTACAAATGCTTTTTCTTGAATGAGAAAAGTGTAGAAGTTTCTACTATTGCTGGAGAGAGGATCAAAATGTTTGAGTGTATGAGTGTATGACGTCATTAATTAGATAATTTGCATATTTTAAAAACTAAATATGTGATAATTTTTTATTTGCAAACAGTAAGCAACATTTTTTCTTTTCATACTGACTACTTTTTATGTTTGAAAATGGCTTGGATAGGAAACATGCGATTTTTGTCATAGTACCACTTTAAATCTTGGAAGCAATCATCCTACATTTATTGCCGACTGTTAGAGCAAGCTCCTCTTAAATCTCAGAATGCATACATTTTAATATTTAAGGTAGTAGTCGACTGATGCTCCTAGTTATTCTGAGTAGTGTACATTTTTTTGAACAATAAACACAGTATCTAGCCCTCATGCGAGTCTACAAGTTCCCAACAGTATGGAATGGTATAAATACATTGTCGTCAAAAACGGGTTTAACTGCATGGGGTATAAGAAGCTTTAACTGTTGAATATTACAGGCATTGTAAGCTAGAAATGCTTGTTCATAGACAGCTGTAATGCTCTGAAATTGCTTACAACCTTATTAAAATTACAAAGAAATTAATATCCATAAGTCTCAATGTGCTCTCAAAAGCAACTTTGGAATATCAGTAGTATAGGGGAAATTTTTAAGCTTCTTACAACTTTCAAAGTCTGCAATTTGTTTCTCAAAGTTAATTCTAAAATACCATTCATATTTAAATTATTCTAAAGTTGTTTACTTGTACTCAGCTACCCAGATGACTTTACTTGGTGTTGACTGTTATTCCTTGACATACCCCATCTCTGTCACCTACTTCAATTTCCTGTCAGGAATGCTATAGCAACTGAAGTGCTTTCCAGCAATGTATTAGCATGGCTGGACATATTACTTTTCAAAGATATGCACATTATCAAGTCTCTGAATTATTCAAATTGTGATAATAAGTTTGCTTCATTATCTTTACAGTATCTTTTTCCATATCTTCACACCATTGAAAACAAATTGAACACATCACAACATCACTACTGTTATTTTGTTATTATAATAATCTACTTGAAGGCTTTTAAAACCTGCTTATACCAGGCCCAAAAAATTGTAGTAAAAAATTGATCCACTGCTATTTTAGCATCTAAGGGGAAATATAAAATTATTCAAAATGGGAGTTTGAAATAACCAAAAGTAAATAACTGAAGGAAAAAAATCAAGGTTTGAAACAACAGGAAATTCAAATTAGGTTCGAATAAGCAGGTTAATAAAAATATTAAGTTTACTGGAAAATGAAACTTTCTAATGGCTCTTTCTATATTGTTGACAATCAAGAATATACTGCAGACTTTTGGTTAAGACTCATTGAAATTAAGATTCAAATCTGTCCCTGTTTTTAATGATCTACTTCAGGGATGTTAGGAAAAGAGGGGAAGGGGTCTGTGTATCCCAATAATTTTTAGCCTAAAATTATATCCCATATCCTATCAATCCCAATTGCAAAAATCAATGAAAGTATCCTTACTCGCGATATACCATTTTATTTGCTCTAAATATCCCATATCCCATTAATTTTCCCTTAAACATCCTGTGTCTCAAAATAACTTTAACAGGAACTTGCAAAAACACTCATGAACTAAAATAATTCTCTCAGTCTGAGGTCACCCCCTCTTTCTTTCAACGGGCTACAATTTTAGCCCATTAACAAATTGACAGCCAACTTTTCTGGCATTTGTAACTCCAAAGTCGCCCAAAGTAGTTTTTGTGCAAAATGTCAGCCAGATTTGAGTCCTTTTAGCTGGTGAAAAAAGCTAGTAGCCAGCTATTAGTACATCCCAGGTGCTTGACACTTTGCTCCCAAGATGCATGGTCAACATCCAAATAGTTTTTTAGCCAGACAGGCACCAGGCCACTTTTTAAAGCCTGGCTAAAACCGTGCTTCATCTGCATGATTTACAATTTGTAATAACACACATATCACTTGGCAGACTTGTTATAAGAGGAATACAAAATAAACAAAATATCCTACAAAGGAAAATTGGAATTAAAAAAAACTAGTTATGAGGCGGGATGTTATGTAAACCATAGAAACTGCTTGGGGCGAATTCAAAGGAATTCAAAGGAATTCAAATTTTAAGTCAACATCACATAAACAGCACGGGGTCATGGTTTAATTAAAAAAAAACAAGAATCACAAGTTCAAAACTTACAAACCCCAATTTTTATCTCGAATTCGATAATCAAATTGTATTTTAAACAAAGCAACAGAGATCAGATACGATAATATATATATATACACGATATTAAACTGGTGGAGCCTACATATTACTTGTGGCAGAGGAAACCAAGTGTCTGAATTAATATTTGCGTATAGTTCATGGATCTTTCCAGTCAAAATTATCATCCCTACCCTTGGATAATTTAACTACCTCGCAGAAATATACAAATGGCTTGTCTTTCGCCTGAACATGTGAAAATCAATCATTTTCAACCATGTTTCTCTAAATCTTGCCGTTTAAATGGCACTCGAGAAATCCATTTTCGCCCATAGTATGATATACACTGTATCTCGCTAATATTTTACTATAGTCTGCGCAATTTTACATTATTAATTTAGCGTATTCCTCTCTGCAAGAAACACGTTAACAAAGACAAACAGGGCCACGAAACTGAAAATGATTAAATTATTTATCGCACGTCCACTTCGAACTAACTGAAATTTACACAGCAATTTACGTTGATTGACACGAAATGGAACCAACTATCTGTCGTACCAAGTCTCTTTCGCTTATTTCCGAAACCAAATTGTACACGTCTCACAATTAATTTATTAAGACTTGTAACTGCCAACCCTCTGTTCCTCCCACTGAAAAATTAAATTCTAACACATCGCTGAAGTGTTATTCTAATTATTCGTCGAAAGCCTTTAGTCGAAGAGCGCGCGATGGGTCCGACAGCCTTTCGATGCTTTGCCTCGATCGACAAAATTCGAATTCACGATTTGTCACTGCAAGCAAATAGAATATCTACTGTTTTGAGAACGAAAGCGAGCTGTATAAAGAGCTCATCACGATATAAGCCACGAACAAGCCACAAGTAGCTGAAGCGAAGATAATATTTATACGCGCAATGTGAAGTTCGGGAGTGAGCTCAAAGTACAATAAGCTTACTTGTCACCTAAGACAGGTTCACGAAACGAGCAAAGTTCAAAGTACATTTCTACTCACCCAGAAAATAAAGTTGAAGAAGAATAACAGATATTTGATGAGTACCATTCCACCAGATGCCATTTTGTCGCAATATTTTCTTCCCAGCTAGCAAGAACACTCAACTCAAGCTAATTGCGAAATGCAAATGAGCAGGCGGGACGCTTTATTTGTGCAGGAAAATGTTAATTAGTGCGACCCTGTTTTTTTTGGAACAGTACGTCACTTTCCTCCAACGCCATTGGCTAATTTTGGAAGTCTCGTGAGCATACTCACAAAAAAGTATGTCACATCATCGGTTGAGTTTTAAGGAAAATATATTCTATGCCTATAAGAGTGAATTGTTCATGTTGTGGCATGTGTTTGGTAACGCATCGGCAGCTGACTGAGGGAATTTAACGGCAAGATACATCCATAATTACTATTGTAAATATTTAGCAAAGTTCACGACTGCACGTAAGTGAAAGAACAACCCAAATAAAGATATTTCGCTCTTCGAATAATTCGCTCTTTTATTGAAAAGTGACGCTTATTATATACATGGATGAACACGACGCGAAATACATAAAATACGGAAAAAATTCCTCAGAAATTTAATAGGGCGAGAAGGCTTTTTCCGCTTGGAATTGAAGTCTCTTGACCCGCTTGCTTAGGACTGTGCATTGACGTAATTCAGAACAGTAGTCTCGTTTAAATAATAAAAATGTTTGTCATGATTTTGAAAACACTGTAATATACTTCACTATAAAATATTGCATACATTCATGGGCGGTCTTTATATTTTCTCAACGGATTACTGTTGAAAAAGGACTAAATGTCAGCATATCGCTGTGACGGTCTAATTTGAAAGGAACAATTTCAAAACCCTCTTCTTCGAGATCTTTTCATGTGTCATGTCATCACGCAAACTAATTTTATCTGTTGAGATGTTGCGTGACGACAGGCAGAGAGAAAGTGCGATGGAGAGATCGAAATGCTAACACAAAAGGGAAGTCGGGAAAATTTACGATACATAATTAAATTATTATCTTGAACTAGTAGCATAGTCCCTGTGCAGTCCAGGTGTTTCACACCGAGTTCGTCACAGCTTAATAGTCTTTTTCTTTTGATTTTGTTTCTCAAGGAGGAAGGATGTATGCCCGGGGGGGGGGGGGTACTCCCAGAAAAAATGGGTAGGGGTGTGCGGCCCGCTTCCCAAAACCCTTACCCTATTTATGACCAAAATTTGCGATTTTGCCTACCCTATTTATGACCTGACCAAAAATTTGATACCCTATTTATGACCTGACTCTTAGATCATTAGGGGAAGGGCTTTTGTTGCTGGCTTTATCTAGCCTGCATAGCAGGCGTTAAACGGTG
>Ga0126337_10001070_pt1 | contig 15854 bp, 9 predicted proteins | sample DipCmetagenome_FD_92527 | JGI IMG/M metagenome (GOLD analysis project Ga0126337, IMG submission 92527) | Coral microbial communities from La Bocana,Puerto Morelos, Mexico - Diploria C A metagenome | ecosystem: Host-associated > Invertebrates > Cnidaria > Coral | place: La Bocana,Puerto Morelos... | reverse complement strand
CGTCAGCTTTATAACTCGTTACGGTGGCCAATTTACATTTTCAACTTAGTTGATATAACCAAATTACCTTGTTACCCCCACCGACGCAGCACCACAGTTTCTTTAGAAACTTTCACCCTTTCTACGAAAAAAGGTTACGTCACGCTTTTACAAAGCCACGGAGGGGACTGGGCATAGATCACTTCATGATAAAAGCTCGACTATGGAGTGAACAGATCGAATTTAAGTTTAATAATAGTAATGAAATTAAAAAGGAAAAAAAAAACAAACAATACAAAGCTAAGCGAGCTTAAACTTGACCGTTAGCATATAACACTGATTTCAAAGCTGGTTAGTTTACATTTCCTATCCAAACGAGGCCTTCTGTTTTATTTTTCAATTAGAGACAAAACGAACGATCAGGCGAATTTTTATAAGAGTGCGGCAACACCACACTGTACTACTAAATTCTCAGCACTAAACTTGAAAAACACCATGGGAGTCAATAAGGAGAATTGATATTTCATCAGGCTGGGAGGGGGGGCTTAAATAAAATGTATAGATCATCGCTGTCTTGTAGCCCCTAATCAGCTTTTTGTGACTTGATTTAAGCACTTTTCGCGTCATATTTTCAACCATCTTCTCTGTTTTTAAATAGTGGTAAAACACGCTCTTCTGGGTTAAATAATGTTATATAATTTTCACATGTGCAACGATCATATTGACAATTTTATAACTCAACTAATCGTAATCTTCATGTCAAATAAATTCCACAAAAGTCACTACTCCTAAAAGTTAAGAGTTTAGAATTGAAGTGAAGAAAATCTCTTTCGAATTCTTCCAATTCTGGCCATGATTATCGAAGATAAAAAAAGCCTTATTAAAGCTTAGCGAAAAATAAACGTTATTGTGCACCTAACTCGCCCTAATTAGCTAATGTACATGTGAAACTAGTTCCAATACTGGCTTTCAACTTTGGCCCTCTAACATTACTATTCTTGTTGCAACTTAACGTGGTAGCGCGCGCTTTTAACGTTGCGCGCGAGCACGATGTCGCAAACACGTCACAAACGGCAGCATGGTTTTAGTTTGCAAGTTTACCATAGCAACAATCAGTTCTGAACCGCGACAAGAATTTTGTTACGCTGTTCGTTGCAATAACAAGTTAGTCAATTTTTGAATCACTGGAGATAAACCATGTCCCAGATTTATGAATACTTATCAAACAGCACAGAATCACGTGGTGAAAAGCGTGCAATTAATTATCCGAATTTGTCGGAAAGCGTGCGCTTAAAAAGAAAGCGCAAAGTGGAAACAGAAACAACCTCGCCGAAGAAAAGAAGGCACACGGAAAACGAGGTGAGTAAGAATTCCTTTGATTTAAATAATGAAAAAAGTTTTATAATACTGCTATAAACATTCATTCATATATCAAGAATCCTTTTGATTTTTGTTTGGGGAATAGCGGGAAAATGTTTTCCCGGCGTTAATTTTCTGTTTTAGAGTTCTTCTATTTATAAGAAAAGAGCCTTAAAATAACTCTTTTTTTTTCTTTTTAAAGGGTTACTTTAGACAGAGACGAGGAAAAAGTACTTCCAAATTGCAGAGGTAATGAAAAACCATTTACAACTTGTATATACCCTCAAAAAGTTTCTAAATAAAATCCTGTTTTTTGTTTTTTTTTTCACAGAAAAAAATTGCGACGTCTCTGGAGCGAGTCTGACAAAGATAATCTAAAGATAATCAGTACTTACGACAGCTTTTTGTCCCTCGATTATGAGGTAAGCTCAAACTTAGGGTTTAGGGTTTCATTGTTTTTATGCACTGTTGTATATTACAACAATTTTGCCAATGATTTCGATCCACTACGGTACATACACTTTTTTGGTATAAAATTGAACCATTGCACCGTAGACTTTCTATATGACCCAGTCACAAGGACATAAACATCTAGAGCTATTTTCTTCCAGACGTGCTAATAATTCTGCACTTTAAATTTACGGTTTTTCAGAAACCCGACTGGGTTAACGCCGAGTTGAAATTTACACTGTCAGCCGACAGCTTGTCATCTTGGGATTCCAATTATGAAGACGATCAAGAGAAACTTTCTGAAGTGCCAGAATATATAAAGAAACTAGCTTCTCAAGGTAAGTGGAGTTTTGTTTTATTGGCAATTCATCCATTGCTTCGGAAACTACGCCCGGATTTTAAAATGGCATTGATGGCTGTGTTAAGATTCTTCTTTGTTTTTGCCTTGCAGCTGAGCTTGCTGATTATGACATAGGAAAAGTCCTTGGAGCTGGTTCATTCGGTGAAGTTGTCGCTGCAACACGCAAAGCGGACAATCTGCCGGTAAGTTGAACTCAACATGCTTCCGAATTTCCTCACTATATTAATCCGGGCGTATGTCTCAAAGCTATAAATGATGAACTAGAAATCAGCTTACTTCATAATTGAGAGACAAAAAGCTGTCGTAAAAACTGATTTTCTTCAGACAATGACTGGTAAATCTAAAGTTGTTTTGTGTTCTTAACTCCAACTAGGGTTTGTCTCCGGCAGCAGGCTAGCAAAATACTGCTAGCTTCCAGGCCCCACCTTATTCTTCACTAATCACACATAACACATAGAAACTAACTAATTTATATTTCCTATTAGGTGGCGCTTAAATTTGTGCAGAAGAACTCAGTCAAGGAATTTAGAAAGGTTGGTAAATGTAAAATTAGGTTATTAAACAAAAGGTTGCAGTTGAAAGTGTAAGAGTGATTTAAAAATAGGGGTAAAGAAGCAGTATCGCTACGTCAACCAGCTAAATACTAAGAACAATGGAGTATAGGAAACTAACCTTCTTCCCCTTCCTTGCGGCAGATAAACGGGCGAGAAATTCCATCCGAGGCTTATCTTCAACGCCAAGCAAGGCACCGTCACGTGATCGACATATATGAAGTGATCTACACTGATGAGCATTATGTTTACGTCATGGAAAGACCGGAAGTCTGTAAAGACCTGTTTGACGTCATACACGACCGAGACAGCCTGGACGAACCACTGACAGAGCAAGAAGTCCGCCGATACTTTGCCCAGATCCTGCAGGCCAATATCAACTGCGAGGAGACTGGCGTCCTACACCGAGACATCAAACCAGAGAACATTCTGGTGGACATGCGCACTGATGAAGCCAAGTTGATTGACTTTGGACTGGCATCTGAAGTTCAACAAGAACCTTTCACAAAATTTAGAGGTGAGAATAATGCTGGTGTGTCTTGTGTGCGACGTTTGCAAGTAAAATAAAACCTGCCAGCATATGTGACAGTGTGATTTGTTTACATTCAGGCACACCACAGTACACGCCTCCTGAATACAGTAAATCCCAGCAATATGACGGCTGTCAGGGCACTGTGTGGCAAATGGGAATCCTTCTTGTGGATATGCTGTCACCTTTAGTGCCAGCATTTAAACATCCACGTCACGCTCTGCGTATGGCACCTAGAGTACCACACCAGCTTTCACCAGGTATTTCTTTCTTAACCTCAACTTGCTTTATCAAGTACTACTCGTCTTCCGTGAAATTGTGACCAATGCTTCTGACGTGAAACGCTAATACACACATAATATAAAATACTTTATTGTTTTGTTAACGTCTTGATATTTTGTAATTTTATTTCTTTTCAACAGAGGCAAAGAACCTTATTTACTCGCTGCTGAACACGACTCCAAGCAATCGTCCAACTCTGAAACAAACTCTGCAGCATCCATGGTTCGCCATGACAGACTAACCTTCTATCATTACTCGTGAAACACATCTGCTATCTAAATCAATGAAATGAGTTGTAAAAATCTAATATTATATTACATTTTATTTCTCACTTCAATTCCACAACATGAGTAGGTTCTTACATACTATTGTCGGTTCATTTCTTAGCCAATGGTGAAAGAGTTGTTGATGTAACTTTATGGAAGGCTAGTCTGTACAATGTAGTATTATAGTATTTGCTGACTTGCAAGCCATAATAGATATCTATTATTGATCTAATAAACAGTTCACAAGATCTGCGACAAACTACAAACGTCAGAAGCGCTCAAAGAGATCGTAGAATGTCACAAGAAATACAAGATGACCAGGACATTTATCGTTGGTTATAACTGAGCATTGTGTTGTTCTGATTATAAAAACGCAATCTTTGGCTCAAAACGCCATTGAAACAACTAATTCTTAAATTCATTTATCTCTATCAAAATAACGATAAGTCAAAAATGTCAATTCCGGGGTCATGCAATAAATCACATATTTATGTACTATTTATTTAAAAGGAAATGTATATTTTTTTATTACAAACAGTTTTAGAGAAAATATATCTCAATAAAATATGTTATCCAATTTAACTCTGTGTTAGTTGTCGACTGATAAATCACTTCGGACATACGATCACGTAATGAGGTTGTGCCTAAAGACTTGGAGACTATGACATGCAGTAACTAGTGCAAGTATGACAGAATGAAGTTACATTTCATATTTCGATGCAAGAAAACGTTCAATTTCTGGACGATTTCATGGCCGGAGATATCTAGACATATGACATCAAAAAATAGCAGGTTTCCAACTTTTCAATTATAAGCTGGCTTTACAAGTTACACGGCTTATTTATGAATTAAATGTTCAAGTAATCTTTTTCTTGTTCGGAAGAGTGTGCCTCCCTTAAAATTCAAATTAAATTACATAAATTGTTGTCACTATTACACGCAAGCAATTCGGAGACAGTTCTCGGCAATCTTTGGAAATTTTCGGAGAACGTCGGATGCACTCGTTAACTGTTGTCGCTTCTAAGATTATCTCTTCATTCTGTATTATTTTCTATGGTAGTATATTGACATCTGGAGTTTTTACGCTCTTTTTGTTCATAACTATTTTAAGAGTGATTTTACGATTGCAAAAATAGATGACGACTTCTAAAAGCTTTCGAATTTCTTTTAAGAAATCTCTACATACACTCTGTCAGTGTAATAGTGGCCTTTGGAAGGTTCCTTAGTCTACCCTGAAGTGCAGTCCAAGTGTTTCGACAAAGTAACCCGTCGCTTGGCAACTGAGGCAGAGTTGGCTGACAGTTTGCGTTATAATCGGTTTGGAACTTCTGAAGTGCCATCTGAACCAAGTCAGAGTATAAATCCGGTGTTTCGCACAGCAAGCTCAAATACTTAAGTCTCCGTAAAACTGTAACAAGCTCAGACACAAGACTCCGAATACCACCGTTTGGAGATCTTGGAACGCTGAAGGTAAGCGATACCACATCATCCATCTTCTGCAAAGTGTCCAGAACGGACTGCATCTCGACAATCTCTGCTGGGGAATTTCTAGGAGGTGGGCTGTAATCGCAGACCAGTCTGTCCAAGGTGGCAAAACTTGTCACGGCCTGTTCAAAAGAGTCGTACTGTCCGTCTGGTATGGGGATGAAAGTTAATTGGTCTTTGACATGATCCACGCTAACCGTCACGGCAATGCCGTAGTTTGTGCGAGTGCACGATAGACCGTTTTCGTTTTTTGGACACAAGAATGCTTGCTCTAACATTTCTATCTGCGCAAGTGAAGTGTTCTCTGGCTTCACTCTGACAACAGCAACTTTGACTTTCTTGGTCTTGTCCGATGTAGGTACAACAATGGTCCGATAAAACCTGCAACAGTAGAAAACGGTTTTGTAAACTTTACAGGAGCAAAGTAAAGTTAAGTCCGCATACGAGCCAAGTGGTCCATCAGGCCGGAGCTTATCCCGGTTTCCGGAGCATGAAGTGACTAGGAATATTTCTACTCCTCCCTGGATGGGATGCTAGTCCATCGCAGCGTTAAATTCGCCGGTACCCATTTATACACCTGGGTGGTCTGTGGAGAGAGGCACTGTGAGAGTGAAGTGTCTTGCCCATGAACACAACACAATGTCCCCGGCTAGGTCTCGAACCCGGATCGCTCGATCCCGAGTCGAGCGCACTAACCATGAGGCCACCGCGCCTCCTACAGGTGCAAAGGGGAAGTATTACTTTCCACTGGCTGAGCTAAACGAAATACTGTAACTGGAAAATGTTTTTTTTGCTACACACCGCTGGGGCGTATTGTTCTTGTAGCTGTCCAGCATAGTCTGACCCTCCCCAACTACTTTCTCACTCTTAAGAACTTTTAGCCTTTTCGAGCACTTCTTTTGAGATTCTGTATCAAACGGCACTAGTTCTTTTTCGCTTAAGACTGTGTTTAATATAGCTGTTTTGCGAATAGTGGTCAGGTTTGCTGCAGTCTGCTTCACACTGTGATGGCTCCCTGTGGTGTGAGAAGTCTGTTTTGTATTACACTGTACGCCCTTTTAAGAAGGAAGTACGCTCTTAGAGACATACATTGGGGGGGATAGGGATTTGAAATCTGACTCTGGCAATTACATGACCTTCCTTAGTAAGGGAAACAAATATCTTGACCCCTTCCCGCCGTTAATTCATCACCAATCCCATTACAAAGCTCCTTTCTCCAGGTTTTGCTTTTAAACACAGAAAAAAATGTCTTAAAAGAGTAAGTCGATACATCCAAATACTTTAATGGATTTGCTAGAGATTAAACTACAAACCTGGAGTCATAGGGCTACAGCTACACAGACTTCTGGAATCTAGCTTTAGTACAGATAGGTCTGCAATAGGTACATACCCTTCTGCATGCAGTGCTTGCCTATACAATATACGAGTTGCCTATGTTTCTAAGGTCAATTATAGAGCTCCAATTGTAGAGCTCCAATTGTTAACTGGATTGACGTTCATGGGTTGAAGTAAGGTTTGGCAGAAAGACTTGAACTCGTATCTGAAAAGCTTTTTTTCAAGATGAAATTTACTCCTTTTTTTCAAAAATCAAACAGGTCCCACCTTGTTGGATCCAGGTGCCACTCTTTCACTGCAAACAGTTCATACCCATGGAGCCAATTATTCTCGGACACAATTTCAAACACAGCTCCTTCTTCGGCAACAATCTTGTCAAATCTCGCTTGTTCACAAGTGACTATTCTCTCTGACAACAGCAGTGAATTGTTTCTGTAGTCCTGTTCATTAACCCGCAGTAAATACTGACAAGCAAACTCTACACTTGCAAGATAATATCCTGCTTCAGAGAATGCCAAGTTTGGATTAGAGTACCTTCTCAAGTATGCAATGGTTGACGCAAGGTTTGGTATCTTGGATTTAAGCACTACAAAAACCCAAACATCCATGAACTCATCTGAAAGAAACATGGAAAAATATGTTAAATATTATCTTTAGCCTGATTAATAATTCAAAGGCGGGATGAGGGTCTTTTAATGTCTGCAAATGCTTCAGTAACAGCCCTTGATACCCATTACTTGCCTATGAATAAGAACGATCTTCTGGAAAACATCCTGTAAGATGCATGCGCTAAAAGGCATAACTCTGAAACTCTATAGAGTCATTGAGCTAGGACAAACTACTCATGTACATGTAAGGAGTATGCGAATAGAGAGAGGTGACTGATAATCAAAATTAACATACTAATCTTCCTATTGTTTGGCCTCTCAGTGTTACCCAAAACCATCGCAATAAAGCGACTGCAAGAATTTGTTAGCCCCCTCCAGATGGGATGCTAGACCCCATCCTAGGGTTACCCTCCAGCCTTTGGCTAGTACCAATTTATACACTACACCCTGGTGGAGAGAGTCATTTTGAGTACAGTGTTTTACCCAAGAGCATGAACAATGTCCAGACTAGGGTTTGAACCTACACCACGTGATCCAGAGTCAAGGACACTAAAACGAGGTCACTGCATGCAGCTCAACCCATGCTACTTCTATTAGCTTGTAGTTAACTTATTTAATACCTGCGCCTGGTGGTCTTGAGTGTTCGAGCATAGACAACTCATTGAGATTTTTAAACACGCACTGTGCAGCACTCACAATAGCATGGATCTTGCGTGAGGGTAAGATTGACAGCAGGCTGCTCTTCATACATGCCACGGCCGCATAATATGGTGTTAGACCCTCATCTTGATACTCTGGGCTGATACCGAATTGTGTCTGAGTGATGTGTGCAAGATCTGTGTAGATCTGTGATATTCTACTGTCTTCATCTGGCTTTCTGATGTAATCTTGGACACAGCTGTAAATGGAGGGCATCAAGTACTGCTCTAGTTTGCTCTGAAAATATCAATTACAATTCTTCTTGTTAATGTTACAGGTCAAAATTAAATTCAGGTCAAAATTATTTTTAACCTAGTTTGATTTTCACAATAATACAGTTAAAAATCCTCATGTCTATTTACAAAAATTACAAAATTAATAAAGATTTCTTGAAAAGATTAGTCTTTGTTCTGGATTTCTTTCCTGACCAAAGCAGCATTTAAATGTTCATTGCATTTTGATTATCTTACATTTTTATATGCTAAATTAAGCTTTGTAAAAAAAAAAATATTACACCCTGTTGCAAACAGGTGCCATTTTACACCCCTACCTCCCCATAATGGGCACCAGTTTACTACAGCCATTTTTGTCTATCCTCAGGTGGTGGCCATTCTGGAGTCTGAGTTTGACACTACTTTCTCTGAATCAAAATCAAGCTTTTTTGTACGACTTACATAAACCATATCATACGACAGGTTCTCCCTCTGATGAGTCAGCTGTTTGTCCACAATATACTGAGCCATTCCACCAACAAATTCCTGATATCTGTCCGGGTGAACTCCTGTTGGAAACTCGTCATTAATGGTTTGCACATCCCAGCACTCACGGATGTAAGATTTCAACTTGCAAGCTTCAAAACTGCTATTTTTATAACTTGTGTCTAATATCCTGTCCAAAATACTTGCAATCTCAATAGACTCTTCAGACACAATAACTTCTTCAAGCTTCAGTTCTGCCAATGTGACATCTGGTTCTTTTGAAGCAAGCTTTAACTCCAGATGGGAAGCTAAGGACTGTCTCGTTGTTACAGATGACTGGGATGACTCTTTGTCCTCTCTCACACAGAAATCCTTGTGCAATCTGTATTCAAATGTCACAAATCTCATTGAAAAGTAATAAACCTACTGAATATCACAGGAAGTTAATGAAATTACTATGGGGAACATGGAAAATATGGTGATCCAGTGGTTAGTTGGCTGGACTTAAGGTCATGCAGTCCACGTTGGAGCCTTGGCTGGGGTTATAGTGCTGGGCTGTGTTCTTGGGAAAGATGATTTACTCTGACTCACACTGTGTCTCTTCACCTGCGTATATTAATGTGATGTAATAGTATCAGGAGGCCGAGGTGGTAGCAGTATCCTGCTGAAAAAATGCCATTGCAGGCCACTGCAAGCCTTTTATCATGTTTTAAAGCAATTTGATTGAAACTACAGTAACTATGTATACTATATATTCTGATGAATGCCACTCCCTCAACCACTGAAAATAAGGATCCCAAATTATTACTGGGTTATATCAGTAAGAACAAGAATGGAGACAGATGTTTGTTATTCCTGAGCTGAAAGAAAAGGACTGCCATTCTTACGTAAGGAAATAAGATGCATACGATTCATACAACTTACAATGAAAAATTACCTTATTTTTGCTGTTTCCAGATCAAGTATTTTAGATTGTAGTTCATAAATTTGTTGATTGGCTTGCACCCATTCTTGAAACTTGTGGAACTGAAGGGTGATTGGAGTTGGCATCTTACTACCTGATAAAGCTAGATCCTGTAAAATAGTATAAAAATATTAGCATCAATTTTAACATCAGCTAAGTAACCATTGTTTCATGTGAAAGTGAATCAGTGACCTTTACAGTTAAAGAACCACCAGAGAATTGACAGTCAGAATATTTTGGACTGATAACGATCAATTTTATTTTAATAATATTAATTAAAAATTCTAACATGCTATTGAGGTTTAGGGGAGTAGCAAAAATGTAAGAAAATTTGAAATATATTTGTCCGTCAAACTGGATGATCATGTCATTTCTTTTCTCTGATCTCAATTCCAGCAAGAAATTGGCCTGTTGCGAGGCCCTCTTAGTATATGCACAAAAAATAACCAGCCTGGCCTGGTTAGCAGGGTGAATTTTGTCTTCTTTGCCAATTCTGACTTCAAGCTTGATTTCTGCAGCTAAAGACTGTAGCATGTATTGTGAATTTAAAGCAGCAAGGAGTGTTCATAAGGCAGGAAAAATACCAAAAAAAGTTATTGTCTCTCAGACCTTGGTAAGCTTAAGTGGGCTAGCCTGAACTTACCCTATGAGAAAGTAATTCCCTTCTCTTTCTACTTGGTGAGAGAACAGAGGGAAAAAAGTATCCGACCATTTGATTGGCTGCCACTGTCCACAACCAGGGACAAATACCGGTAAATTAAAAACACTGTTTTTTTTACAACTTTTTACCAATTAAAAATTAGGGCATGGCAAATAGATCTAGAAACTTTGTCCATTTGTGAGACGCCCAACAATGGGTTCGTCTTGTCTGCAAACATAGATGGATTTCTGACTAAAGTTTCATGCCGGCAACTAGCTTGCAGTTTGCGAAGCATGGCTGGCGAACCTGGTCTTGAAGTCAATTTAAGTTTAATTTGTCTGTTTTCTTTTTTGTTGTTGTTGCTAGGTACTTCTTAAAACTTTATAAAATCCCTCTGGTATACCTAACAAATATCAATAAATGGTTGGAATGTCCAAATTGATATAATTCACTGAAAAAGAAGTATATATTTGATAATATGCTACTGTTTTGCACAAAAAATCAAATATACAACATGCTGACATACATGTAGTCCACACAAGCACAGTAGGAAATGGAGTGATTGCGACCCTTACAAATAAAGTTCAACAGATCAAAATAATCAATGATCAAAAACTAAACTTACTTCACCACAGTCCCATTACATTTTATGATTAACTTTTTATCCACCCATTTAGTCTTTAATAACCTGTGCAGTCTGTGATTTTATTAGGGAGTACTTCTGAAAGCCTGCGGTGAAGATACTTTTTGTTTGCAAGTCCCCTCCAATTCTCCTCCACTGGTTCTTAGCTGACCGGCCATGCCTCTACATGATCAAGACTTATCGGACTCACTCAAATGATATGTAACACCTCAATCATAGCCAGCTGAACATTTGATTATTCAAACTTTTTTTATGTAAGTGTTTCATTTTGTTCCATTACTAAATTCAAACGAATCCTAACATTTGCGTGATTGGGTTCAATTTAGTTCATTTAAGCTCGATTAATGGAAAGTTTGATTTAGTTTGATAAATAAGATTAGAGTTTGACTGAGCTCATATTAAGAGTCCCTAAATGTGATATTCTTTTGACCTATCCCACAAGGCGCTTGAGAAATTTCCAAAGTTTACTCACGCCTACTTATGGCTATTCCCGTTAAACAAAATGCACATACAGTGGCTATCAACTTGGAAATGTTTTCTTAAAATATTTTAATATTCTCTCCAAAATGAACAGCAAGTTATTGTCAGTGAAAATGAAAGGATCCTACAAACCTGCAGCTGTCGTATACAAGAACTAACATGCACTCGTTTTAGACACAGCACTTGTATCTTCAGCATCACAATCTTCTTTGTCAGGTCTCGCTTTCTACGCGCGTATTCCTTGGCGTCTTCCGTCTTTCCATCGACAGACTCTAGAGCTCCCCAAGACCCCATGACCCAAACGGTCAAGGCTTCGGGGTTGCTTTCCTCATCCAGCCTCTCTTGTTGAGCACTGAGCGAAGAACACTGGCTTTGTATTTCAGTCTTCAGGTGGCGATAGTTGATTAGCGACCGTGCAATAGTTTCACTCTGGTCGGTTTTAATGGAGTCTAATTCCCAGTCTAAAAGACGGGACGATTCGAATAACCCTCCGATGTCCACCATCTTGAATTCTAACCTCGTTTCCGAACACTAAATTATGGGGAAGGGGGTGAGGCAGAGTTTATCGGGGGAGGGGGCAGGGATTTAGGTTTTTAAACATTTCTAAACCAAAAACATACGGATTTTTAATTTGTATAAAAAAAAAATATATAAAAAGTGTCAGGTACGTATGAGGTGATAATGGACAGCATTATCCAGATACCATAGTTATTTGTCGTCTTTGGATATCCTTTGTGTTTTAGTTTTTAATTTTTTTCGGCTATCCTAAGGTGCCTAAGGTGTGGTGTTAGTATCAGCAAGGTCAGCAAAAATGATTTATTTGCGACCAACAATGTGTCAAAAAATATTCAATACTTGCCCCAGAAAATCTACGATTGGAACAGATGCTGCGATCTTTTTGGTCAGCACTAAAACTCCCGGGATTCTTACATGATGGAAATATCCCAAATATGGAAAAACGCGCTCGTATCGAACCGGAAGCCAATCAAAACCAACTTACGAACCTTCCATAACAAACATCTTGTGTTTTGAAGTTCCTGTAATTTGTTTTAACACCTGTTGTCCGGGCTTCAGATGGTCTTTTTATGTTCCTGTGAGCAAAATGCGTACCTTTGTCGCATTAGTTTTATATTTGACACTTTTATTCGCAGCCGATGGCGACATTGACGAAGAAGAAGAGAAACTTCCAACGAAATGCCACGGTATGTGAGTAAAAGGAGACTTAACTTTTGCATTTCTTGGTTGAAGTTTGCAGATAACGGGGCCTCAATCAACCTGCTTTTGTCAAGATATTGTTGTCGGAAGGAATAGGCAATTTAAAGGGCATCTCTTTTTATACAACTTAAGAGCTTAAATACTATTTTTCACCAGATAACAGTTGAATTGTTCAGTTTGGTTCATTTAGGCGGTCTCGATCTATGAATGTCGAATGGCTTTTTTCGGAGTGATCGATTTATTTGGATCTGATCCCTAAAATCTTCCGCGAGCAAATTAAATATTTTTAAGTTCGGAATGAAGAGATAACTAGTATAAAATGTCTAATCAGTTGCAGGAGTACGTTGTATAAGTGTAAGAGACATCCAATACAATGCAGTTTTGAACTTTTTTGCACAAGCTGTTTGTGGCTTCCATCAGGTTTCCTTTGAGTGCTGCATGCTATGTATATTTCCCTTGCTAATAAAGCATTCATAAGCGAGGGAAATCACAATTTATGTTCCTTGAATACTCATAAATTTCTCACTTGTTCAAAATAAGAGCTGCTTATAAATTTAAGTCACAGTTGCTACAGTTGTTCAGGACTTTTTCCCAAAAAGATTTTTTTTATTCAAAACACAAGTTAACGTTATTACTTCTTAGCCCTTACCAAAGGACATGAACAAAAGTTAATTGACATTTTCTGTTGCTTGCATAAAGAAATTGTCAAAATTAATACTTGATGACTCAAACTGCTTATAGTGAGCATGCTCAGAAGATGATGACTTTGGCAAGAAGAGTTTTAATTGGCTGAGTTCAAAGTGGAACAGCTGTTTGTTGGATAATAACTGCTGAAATTTGTAAAGATGTCTGCTTGACGCTCACCATGCTACCTTTTCTATATATGACTTCTGATTGCCAATGGTTTAATAAACTGACAATTGCCTTTTCTATCTCAAGATCCCTTTTGCTCTCACATGGAGCAATCTAGCATTGAATGTCAAACTTTTACCAGCCAATGACGAAAGCAATGCATACATTGTTAATAGTTTTATTTTGTTCAATTCTCTTTAAAGTGGTGTTTAGGTTTGGGGGGGACAAAATATTATGTAATACATATATAGTAGTATGATATTTCTGAAAATTTGCATAATTATTAAGTCTATGTGAGACAAATATTATCAATCTTGCCAAGACATGACTTTTGACATGGCTTTTTAATATTTGCAAAAGGAATCAATCCTCTGAGACAGTCTTAATAAAATCGTCTCAAGCTACGCTGAATATACAATTCTGAAAAGTAAACTACAATTTGAAGAAATTTTCATATTTTTGAAGGACTCCATACCCCTCCCCCCACCCCCTTTCCCACACAGCAGAGCTATTTACATCTTGTTTCAATTGAGTCCCTCACAATCAGGCTGATGATTGGGCATTTGAGTTGGCAATAAAAAAGAGTCATCAATACAGGGACTGGAAGAGATGATGAGCTGACTTGTATTCTATAATAGCTATTGCATTCTCCAAATGTAAACCTGAAGTAAGTGTGCATATGGGTATTTATAGTAAAGGAAATTTACCTTTTTAGCTATGATCAGAGCCTTTTAGTGAAGCAGTACACTCTAATGTATTTAGTAAGCTTGGTAGCTAATAGAAGTTTGTATTGATCTGCACAGTTTGCAAACATCTGGTACAAGAAATGGAAGACGAGCTTGAGAGGTCTGGTAAATCCAATGAAATATTCCGAACAGGGCAGATATTTCAGGAACAGCGCAAGGAAATAAACTATAGAAAATCGTAAGTATTTTATTGCTGCATCTGTCAAATGGCTGAGTGGATAAGGTACACTTAAATTGATGTTCATTGCAGGTATTACAGATCGCAATTGTCTCAGCCTTAGTTAAACATTCTAGGAGAATTAGGTTGGCCAAGAACTCCTCTGATTACCAGCTTGGTTAATTTTGTTATTTCTTGCAGTGAAGTACGGCTGAATGAAGCTCTTGAAAATGCCTGCACAAATGTTCTGGACTACAAGGTGCACAAAGATAAAATCAAGGCATTACGATATGAGAAAAGTAAGTATGAACAGCCTTTTGGTGAAGGCAAGGGATTTACAAGTGAGTGCAGCAGGCATCTGTTAGTTCTAAAGCTCTAGACCCACCTGGAGTAGAAGGGGCCCAGGGCAAAGGGGAGGGGTGCTCCACGAAAGGTTTCATACAAGCCGAAACGCTGAAACAGTGTGCCATATTTTAGACCAAAATCTGTGATTTTCCATACCCTATGTCAGATCTGAGCAAAAAAGATTGATACCCCAAATTATCACACAGCTCTTGACTAATACATGACTGTAGCTAGCCCCCTACTTGCATAAATATTGGAGAAGGGCTACATATTTGCCAATGTTACTATGGAAAAATATCAGTTTATTTAACATTCTTTGAAAGCAAAATACCCAATGCCAAACCAGAGTGAAAAACATACCCTATTACAGAAAGAATATACCCCTTAAAAGGGAGTACCTCCCTCTCCCTGGAGGATTGGGGTGGATGGATTTGTGGTTATATTACATGAACTACCCATAAAACATAATGCTTTTAGATTAAACTCGTCACTTGGATGTATTGAAAAAATGCATTATTAAAAGTAATGCTGGCTTTTTTTAATTTGCCAGAGGAAAGTGTGACATTTAACACCCTCAAGGGTCTTAAGAATCGAGGGGTGAAAGTGGAACTTGGATTTCCATATGAGATGTGGGACACACCTGATGCTGAAGTCACACGGCTTAAGAGTAGGGTAAGAATTTTCAACTTATTATAAATGATGCTGTCTTCAGTTGGTAGTGTGATATTGCAGTTCTCCAACATACATGTAGGTGTGTATTAATGCTTCTGGAAGGCTACAAATATAACCATACATTGCTGTTAGTAACAATTTTATTTCTGATCACCAACTTTCTGTTACAAGTGTAGCCCCAAGCTCTTTTTTAATCACTGACTAACTGCTGACTTTTAAAGACGTTAAAATCAGGAAGAAGAAGAATAGCTGCTTATGTAGGGAAAGGTTACTGTTACATTGAAAATCATCTGCACACACTACTGTATGGTGGCCCATCATTATCACTCAATTTTACACCATGAGATGTGATATTTTGCTTTCAGAATAAAGTTCATTTCAAGTTCATTAGTTAGTTTCAAGTTTAATTTGAAATGAAAACTAAATTTTCACTTCATTTGTTATCTTAAAATGCATTTGCAAAATTATAGTAAGCAGTGTTATCATTTTCAGAGTGAAATACAATCATGAAATACATATGTTTTTTTAAGATTAATGT
>Ga0126337_10001068_pt1 | contig 15874 bp, 3 predicted proteins | sample DipCmetagenome_FD_92527 | JGI IMG/M metagenome (GOLD analysis project Ga0126337, IMG submission 92527) | Coral microbial communities from La Bocana,Puerto Morelos, Mexico - Diploria C A metagenome | ecosystem: Host-associated > Invertebrates > Cnidaria > Coral | place: La Bocana,Puerto Morelos... | reverse complement strand
TTTTTTTTACCCAAAATTGAAAAAATTGGGTGGAAGTCCCCACCAAAAAAAAGGGGGGTAGGGGGAGGTTTTGGCCAACCCCCGGCCCCCCATGACACCATTTTTAAAAAAATTTCCCCCTCCCCCCCCCCCCCCCCCGAGTAAGATGCTAGTCTATTGCAGGCTTCTCCTCCCATACCCCACCTTCAGGGGAGGGGGGGGGGCAGTGTGGAAAAGGCACACAGTAAAAGACAGTGTAGACAGTGTATTTGGTTTAGTTTACTTTCTTATGTAGGAATTGTCCTTTTCTAGTATGTGTGCCTGTACATGTAGGAAGCTTTCCTGTTTTGCTTAGACCAATGACTCCACAGAGTGCAATTGCTCTCCTTTATACTCAAGAGAATGTTCAACAGTGTAAGATATGAATCAAAATGCTGTAAAAACCACGGAGTATTTTGCAGTCTTGAAGCTTGTTACTATTAGTATCTTCAATTACTGATTGAACTTGTGCTTTTCAGGGTGCCTACAGGAAATATGGCTGTATACAATTTAAATTTATGTTGTAGTTAAAAATTAAATGCAGGTAAAAATTAAATCTCTTAACCCTTATTTCTATTAGGGTTAGAAGACAAAGGAAATTGAGAATCAAACTAGATTAAAATTGTTTTTACCCGAATTTAATTTTTGCCTACAACATATCCTTGTAGAAATAAATTTGCTGTCTAGCTAGTACATGCAGTAACTGGTCTTGATCTTTTTAATACAGCTGGTATCATGGACCTTTGAAGAGACAGGAAGCGGAGAAACTGTTACAGACAGCCGTAGATTGCAGCTTCTTACTGCGAAACAGTGAGAGTAGTAAAAATGACTTTTCTCTGTCTGTAAGGTAAAATGATTTTGCTTAAATTGATGTCACTATATATAAGCAGGCTTTGTTTTTCATAAACATAATTAAATTTATATTGATATAAAAAGATTGCATCATAAAATTTGAATGCTTTATGTTCTGTGGTAATTACATGTATAATATGCAAATGCATCTTACATATTGTTTTTACTCGTCCTCATTTTATTTCTTTATTCAATCCATTTTGAAATCACTGGTTTTCCTTGCAATCTGATTGGCTCTCAGGGGTGCGATTTATTCACAAATCGCACTATTTGCTTAAAATCATATCTTTTACTAAGCCAATGAGAAAAATCTTTTAGGACTGTATTTAGGCTATTAAATTGTGAGATTTCAAAATGAATGTAATTAAGTGGCAATTGAACTTCGGGTCATGCAATTTTGGTCTGAAATCATACGTATGATTTCAAACCAAATTGCACTTCACTCAGTCCAGTTACTGTACCATTGTTAATAAATTTGCATTTTACAGTTGAGCTGGCCCACAGATAGCTGTGCTAGTCTAGGCAGGCCAGTCTATCAATAATTACAAACATTTATTATTATTATTATAATTATTAATATTATTGTTACTATTGAAAAAATAGAAAAATAGAAAGTTAGAAAAAAGTAAATAAAAGAAAAAGAAAAAGTGGGAAAACAATGAGAAAAGAAGGTTTAATAGAAATTTTTTCACTACTTTTACTACCACTGACATTTAAATTATTATAAATTTTGTTTAAATATATTTTTTTCTTTTTCTCAGAAATAATAACACCTTCATGCATTTGAAAATTGTGTCGAAAGGCAACAAATATATCTTGGGACAATTCAGCAAACCATTTGATACAGTGCCGGAAATGATTCACTATTACTCTGTGAACAAACTCAACATCCGTGGAGCTGAGCACAAAAAACTTTTACATCCAGTGATTCAAGCACCTGAATATTTCACACTAGAGTCTCCCAGATATTCTACAGCTATGTGAGAATTGTATAATTTACCAGATTCCTTGTGAAACTCAAGAAGATTTTACCTGATTCTGTCAACTGTCAATGCTACATGAAGGTATTTCACTGCCGAATTGAACAGCAAATTGGAGAAGAGGAAATCACGATCTCCCTTGGAAGGAACCATTGTGACTCAAATTGAAGACTTCTGATATAAAATGGTAGAATTATAATAATAATAATAATTGTATATTAAGTTTTAATTAATTCCTTAATGAGAACTCCTTGTAGTTGCAGGGAAATTGTATTTTTATCATAACAGAGTATTGGAATTATCACAAGTTGTGTCGAATGAGACATAAATTATAATAGTATTAAATGGGAAATGTATGTAGGAATCATAGCCCTGGTGAGTATTTTTTGACATTTTCCAAGCATTGTCAGAGTTTTGTTTAGACAAGACTATTGTGCTACATGTAGGTACACTGCTGTGGTTTCCATCTATTCGTTTTAATATAACGATGTAGTAGGAAACTGGCAGAGTATTGTGTTATGGTGATGTGATGATGAGGCTTTGGAGGAGTGAACTGTATATATGGGTTATTGACCAAGCGTGAGGTCAAGATGTCTGGATATTGGCCAAGTTTTTTGTTTTTTTGCGTGTTTATGGACGGAGACGAAGTCGAGGTCCATAAACACGAATGAGGCAAATATCCAGCCATCTTGACCAAACAAGCTTGGTCAATAAAGGATTTATTTTATGGGATAAAACACCATAACATGAAAAAATGCCCTTGCGGGACAAAGCCCATATCCTGAGCAGGCAAGATAACTCAATCTTGCGGGCTGGGGTAACCAGTCACAGCGCGAGATTCTGTTCATCTTGCCTGCCTGCAGAGCTAGTTAGATAATAATACAGAATGAAGAATTCCAAAGTTGTGCGTGGTATATGAATAAGTTAGAAGATTACATTTAGGAAGCTTTCCTTAGAAACTAAGGTACATGTACTGCAGCTTTACAATGTAACAAGTATTGTGGAAATGAATATTGCTTGGCAGTTCACTAAAACAGTATAAGTTACAGCAGGGTGATAAAACATGATATTGTACAATAGGTTTGTAACTTACAGTACCAGTAATTTTATTTTGTAATTACATTTACTTAGAAATGATATTGTTTCAACTATGTTTAGTTTTGTTTATGTAGTTGTAACTCATGAATACAGTGAAAAAAATGACTACAAATTTGTGAAGTTGCCATGGCAACAAATGCCAGATCTTCCAAATTTAGAACCAAGAATCTGAAACCAATTTTAGGAGATGCAATCTAGAATTCTTGATAAAAAAAATCTGCCATCTGAATAGCTTCTAGATGGACATGAATCCAGTATTTAGAAACCGGTAGCTGAACTGCTAAAATCTTGCATTAAAAGACTATTCGTCTCTACCATAAATCTGCAGTTGCATGTACTAGGAATAAACATACTTCAGACTATTCTAGACTATTCTAATTATTTTTGTCTAAGTTAGTACGCTGTAGCCGGGTTTATTTAATAACGAGTGGAGGCCAGTTGACACAAACGAGATTTGTTTCGTTGGATTCTTATTTCACTTGTGTATTTTTTTGGTTCTAAAGTTAAGTTCCTATGCAAGATTTTAGTGCAATTTAATAAAAATCTCCACATGATAATATTGACACGTAATTATAGAGTATTAGAAAATAACCCAAAGCAAATACGCGCGCTGATTGGTTTAAAACCGTGTTTATTAAACAATTGGATTATGAGCACGAGATTTCTATCGCGTGATAGTTGACGAGGGCGCAGCCCGAGTCAACTATTACGCATAGAAATCGAGAGCGAATAATCTAATTGTTTTAGTATAAATCTACTAGTCGTTCAAAACTTAATCTAAATCTTCTTCACAGACACTTGGAAAACGCCAAAAAGCGGCCGTCATTTTGTTAACAATGGCACACTGCTAAGCTACTCACTATCTATCACAGGGTAGATAGTGGGTAACGTAGCCAATCAGAGCGCGGCATTTTTGATAGAACGCTAGTAGATTTGTACAAAAGCTCGACAGAAACACAGAACGCTCGCGAAAGACTGCGAGAACTCGTAAAAGCTATGGAAACACTCGCCTGCGGCTCGTGTTTTCACCGCATTTCTCGTTCTCCCAAACTTTCACTCATGTTTGTATAACTCGATAGAAACACGGTACATGTTTTCTATTTCTTAAATAACACTTAGAAATAAATATATTTTGAAAGCTGTAAAAAATAAAGCTTAGTAAGTAACTCTTGCCCAGGTGAGAAAGGTTTTAACTTGTTGTTAGGATTTTTATGGGAAGCGAACTGCTTAAAAGACATTGACGAAGTTAAAATAGTCAGGACACATAATTCTTAAACGTTTATGATTGTCAGCAGAACTCCAGAATGAAGGTCACTGAGTAGTAAATTTCTTGTCCAACCGTTTCTCTCGTTTCGGAAAGCCCCATAATGTGTTACACTTATACAACATATTTATAGTTCACTTGGTCCTAGAGAAACCTTTGCTCGCATATGAAATCAAATAAATGGCGCGTAAATTCGAATTTATACATCATTGGCCTCATAGCCTGCTCTTGTTTCAAACAATTTTTTTCACATGAATGTGAGATCTATGACGAAGTATCGTTATTCAATTTCTAGGCGCCATTTATGCAAAGGGCTAAAACTCCGAAATTTGTCTGCTTATTAATTTTTGTACTTTTCACACTGCCCGTTTGCGTTTGCATCAAGGAAGTTCGACTGTACTTTAATTAGTTTTATTGTGCGAGAGGACTTTTACTTTTGTGGGTGAAACTTTCAGATCGAAGCCAGTGAGCATCAATCTTGGAAGATACTAGTTTTGGTATAGTCTTCAAGTTGAAATCTAACTTTCATTTCTGTAAATTAAATGAAACTCTTGTCTATTGTGTGATAGCCTTAGGCTTGTCACGCCTTCCTCTCCACAAGCGCGTGACAAGCCTAAGAACGTCTGCGTGGGAGGCTAATTGTGTGACTAATCCGAATGAGGCTACTGTGCAGTAATTTTTCATACTGTCCAGGGTGGTTCTAACTTTGAAATCGGTGGATCAAACCCTGGTGTATGATCATTCTTTCTGCCTTCTGTTTTTCAACATTTTTCAAATATGAATTTGTAACTTTGGAGTTCTCACTGGTAGTTAATGGTATGAAAACTGAAACAATTAAAGCATTTACGCTGTTAACTGGAGAACTTAATCCAATTAAACCGCCTTGGTAGTATCATTTGTTTATGATTAAAGTCTTGGATAAGTTTTTGAGATGGCCTTTTTTAGTGTAAGGCAAACCTAATATATTTCGTATAAACATTTAACGCTATAAATAATTAAAGAACTTTTAATGTTGGAAACTAGTTATCACTATAATTTATGCATTACGTTCTGCTTTGTAAAAAAACGTCGTTACTCCAAACGTACAGCCAGGCGCGCGTGATAAGGGTTAATCGAGGGATACCTATTCGCATGTCATTACGTCATATAGTGTTTGGTTCTTTTTGAATCACGAAATCAACTCCAAATAAACGATGCTCAAACAAATATGTGCTGTATCATTACATATAGATCGGGTAGATGTAGATTTTTGATTCAAGTACTGTCGAGCCACGAGTAGTCGAGTTTTATACTTGACTTTGCAGCTGTTACTGTAGATTCCAGTTCCCATGCTAGAACATAATTAGTTTTTTTCATGGTTTAGCACATTATTCTTTAAGTAAATTTGTGAGATCTCTCGCACGCAAAGGTATATGGAGCTTTCGATTTTAAACTGGCAAAATATTTTCTTGACGGCAAATAAATTGTTATATTGAATACACACAGTAGTCACGAACTAACTCTTGATGCATGTCTTGTATTACCTGCAATAGCATACGGCGAGATTGGTAATATTTTTTCGAGGTTATTTTGTTTTAATTTTATTTTAAACAAAAGGCCAATAGGGCCTGTAATTAATTATTTGATAATTGGAAAATGGCTGGGCCTGGGCCTGTAACCCACAAATCTATGAGGAACGGACAAATTACTTAAGTGACATAAAAAAAGTTAACAATTAAAGCCAAAAACAAAAGTAACATTTCAACATGAGTTCAGCTGCCTGGAAAAGGTCTTGACTGACTGTGAAAAGATGGAACTAAACGTTAACGAGTTTTCTTCTATTTAATCGTGTGAAATGTACATATGACGATTTAAATAACTGACAGTGGTGTTAATTTCGTAGATCTGAATTATTGATTTCATTTCATGATTTCATTTCATGACAGTCGAGTTATATATGATACCCTTCTCATCAAATTTCTAAAGCTATCTGTGAGGACGATGAAAGTTCTCTTAAACCAAAATTTAGGTAGCAATGTCCTCGTGCGTCTTATTTAATGGCGTGTTAGAAGTCGCTGTATACATGTATTTTTGTGTTTCTTGAGAATTTTGAAATTTTCTTTCTTGTATAGCAAGAAAAAGCTATACAGCTAAATTATTTCGTGTCAATGAGAAGAATCCAAAGGTAAAAACATTGAACTTAATTTGCGTTTTAGTTTTGAAATGTCGACATCCTTATCACTTAACGGTGGAAGAGGAATAATGGTTCATCGGAAATTAATACTTTGTATACAGAAACCTTCATCAAACTTTAATTCTTCAATTCACGATAACAGACATGTTAAAATACAGGCGTGGTCTTGCAACCGCTCAAAGAATATAAAAGCCGCAATACTTCGTTTCCGAGCCAAAACTGTCCACAAGAAGACAAAGTCTTGACTGAACAACCTAAGAAATAAGGTAGGTAATTTCTGATTCGTTTTGATTATTTTCGCATTTTTTAGATTGTGCGTTTGGTTTTTTATGCTAGCATTTTATGCATTATTCTAAATACTACAAAACACACACAACTAATGTTTGATATCGGCACCCCGTTTTAGACGATCGCAATTTTCTGAATCACTTTCGCGTGGAGGGGCGCAACCTGATTTAAATATTCATCAAGAGGAGAACTGCATGCAATTGCTTGTATCATTTTTTTGTCTGTAAAACAAGGTAAAAGTGCCTAAATTTGAATTGCCGTTTAAGAGAACACCCGAAATATCATTCTCAATAAAACTCAGTTTACCATGCTTGACTTTGACTTTGACTTGACTTGGTTTTGATAGAAAAAACCAGTATTTTCTTGGATATCAATGCACAATAAAATGTTTTTTTTTCTTCGTTCTATTCGATCAGTGAACGTCAGCGAAGTCCAAGTGACAGTAGTGTTAAGTTTCAATTTGTGATCCGATATCTTTTATTGTAATAACACTTTGAAAGATTAGGCAAATACAGCAAGCCACTTTATGTTTTTGATTAAAAAAATAATAATAACGGCAAGCTCAGTGATTCTTTTAATTAAGGGAAGACAGGGACGCAGTGTGCAAAGGAAGCTAGAATGACACAATGCTCACAATCATTGGCTCTTAAAAACATTTTCTTTTGAGGATAAAATATAAAATATAACAATGCCTGAAAGTAAAGAAAAAGCAAAGTACACGACTCACTTTTTTCAGTGCACCTGAAGAAAGTAATCAGTATTTATCAGGCTTTGTTGTCATCTGGTACATTGACTTCTATTGTTTTAGGGTTTTTTTTCGTCGCAGTCAGTACATGCGCACGTTAACTCTTATTTATTTTTTTTTATTATCTGTTACATCGAAGTCTTAATCTCGATTCAGGAAGCTTTAAATGATTTTGGATATTTTCACCAGTCATAGAGTTTCTATTGTGTCGATGGAATTTCCCGATCAAATGCAGAAGAAAGTGTATAATTAAAATAAGGATAAGTACGAAAAAAATCCAGATGGACGAAAGGACGAGAAGGAATTATAAGAACATAGAAAAGTGAAAAATATTAAAAACAAAACAAGTGGGATCTGGCAAAAGTTACCTGAAGGAACAAAGGAAGTCTTCATTTTGAGCATGTTAAATTCTTATTCGGCATGCACATGAATGTTCGTCATGTTAATATTTTCGTAGCAACAGTGTATGACATTTTAGCTGATGTTTCGTGATAACAAAAATAATCAACGATGTGTTATCAGCCAAATCAGAAGACCACCTAGTAAAAACACATCTTTTTTATCTCATTACTGTCTAAACCTTTATTATATCTTAGTCACTATATGATCTGCAATAGACCTGGCAAATCTAATTAATTTGTTTTTCTCAGTGCTTCTGTTATCCCAGATTCAGTTGAACAACCTTTTCTGGTTTCGTTCAGTAGCTTGCAAACTTTACTCACTGCTTTTCAGAAGGCGAAAAAAAACATTGTAGGTAAGAAATTAAACTCTAATACAGTCCAGATGGATCTGCTCAATTCTTTTGGGATTCGATGGCTTTTTTCGGTTGATTTCAAGTATTTGGTGTCATTTCACTCCCAGTCGCAGCTCATTTAATTTGATTTTGTGCTGATGATAGCTGTTGACAATAGTTTCGTATCCGTTTGATCCCGTCTTTACGTTCGGCCCGAGAGCAGATGGATAAGTCCGCGCGAGGAATTAGGAGACTGACGGGAACTTTTATCAAACTATACGCGAAAGAAAAAATTGTGAAAGGCCTAGCCCCGTTGTCCAAAGGATGGATCAGATGACGCTATCCAACGGATAAATCGCTATCCAGTGTAAAACTGTTAACAAAACAAACCACGGTATCCGCTGGATAGTGATTTATCCGGTGGATAGCGTTATCCACCTTTCGAACGGCTCGGGCCAGAATTTAATAAATTCTAAATTATAATATATTTTAAAAATTGATATTGTGTTACACAGTGTAAATATACAGATTGACGCTTTTTTTCAGCGAGCCTATCGTTTTGGCTATACAAATAAGATCAGTTTGTTATCTGATGTTATAAAGAATAGGGACAGTGATCTTTTCCGGCAACAGAATCACAAGTGACACCAGCCATGTATTATATGACTTGCTACCACCCAAACGTCACAGAGCTCTCAGAGAAAGGGGCCACGACTTCATACTCCCTAAAGAAAAAACGGAACGATTCAAACGGGTTTTTGTAAATAGATGTCTATTTAAATTTATTTCTTAAATCTTTCTTGTAATACATATGATAGGTTTTAGCTTAGTTTGTTATTGATTGTAAAGCCACACGTATGTTGTGACTGATTTCTTAATAAAGACTTCTACTAGTACTAGTAACTGAAAGACTTCTATAAAACCCAAGGGCACTGGAGAAGCCTATTGGAAACGAAAAGAAAAATTAAAGAATTCTATTGGCATGTCTGTTTAACTTAGAACTCTCAGCTGTGAATAACGCGTTGTAATACCCCTTGGCATAGCTGAGATCGAGATTTGCAAAATTTACGGTTTTAGCAATGGTACACCGTGTTAAGCACCCCAATCCAGACCCTACTTCGTATTGAACAACACTAAATTTCCCATGAGCTTGCCATTTTCTCGCCGATTTCATAACAACTTGAAGTTTGGTTTGTCTCGTAGCTCTTCAGCGGTAGAATCACAACTTGAATCTTTCAATTGATTCTCTACACCGCTGACGTGGAGCTGTTTAGATGGATTATCGCTCCTTTCTCAAGCCATCTCGTGGAATTCATGAAAAAAGTCCACAAACACGTGCACGTAACGATGCGAACACTATGATGTTGGTGTAAAACCATCCCTATTTTTTTTTCTCAGAAATGGCGCAATTTTCTGTACATATGTCAGTCCGTAAATACGCTGTAACGCAAATCTTCCTTTCCGCGATCTTTTTGAAACTAGTAACTTTCCATGTGTAGAATTTAATAAGGTTTAAGACCCTTACATCACTTTCCTTAGCTTATTGAAATGTTTTGTCCTAAAACGTCGATCCAGAATAGATTTGTCCAGCGTTCTATATGTGCCTGCATATTATATCGGTGTTTCGTTGGTGAAAATTCCGTAGTCTCCCCTAAAGATCATTTTACTAACAAATATTAATGAGTTTTGTTCCTCAAACAAATACCGGTATTTTCAGTGTAGTTATAAGCTTAAAAATAATGCAGTCTTGTAATTTATTTAATCCTAATCTCGTTATTTTCAGTTAATGTATTTAACGTTTCTGTATGTGTTTTTCTTTAGTCAGCTACCGTCTACAAATTGTAAAATATGTAATCATAACTGACAACCTAGCATTTTTTAACTATTTTAGGTTATTTTAGGTTGTCAGTTACCCTTATATTAATTTAATTATTATAATTCATAACAAAATAAGGGATAAATATAGCTGTTGTTGTTGAGACTGGACGGAAATTTGACAAGAATGAAGTCTACATTAGAAGTTTACGCGGATTGCGGGATTCATACTCCGCTACCGCGAGAGAATTTTTTAAAGTTTTGCTCTCATTTTGTTTTCATTACCGGTTCAGCCTTATGACGAAGGTCCTGATGAGTTGAAATTGTTTGTCTAAACCATGGATACGTCTTGTGCTTGATCGAGTTCCGGATTAGCAAGTGTGGAAATTGTCGTTTCAAGAGACAATCTGCTTTTGGCATGGATCAAACAGATAAATTGTTCAGTGATGAAAAACGAGCATAGCAAAAATATTTTTAAATTTTTGTGACAAAACTGGCTTAAATGTAAAAGAAAAAAAAACGTTAGGCGGAATTTATTGCAGTGAACCAATTCTAGGAAAATACGGATGCTGTTTTATCTGCGAGTCGAGCTGTACTTGAAATGCAGGTCAAATAAACAGGCGTGGTACAAAGCATTTGTTCCGATGTAATGAGTTCATTTTATACTGAGATTTTTCCTAGCGATTGCATAAACAAACTACAGCGATTCAAACGTGTTTAATATCCATTTGATTTTTGTAAAGCTGATGATATTGATAGCCCTCTTACCGCGTGAAATTTTTTAAAGCCGGTAGCACTCCTTTTTGAGGAATTATGTAGAGTATGTTTGCCTTTTCTGGTCCATAATAAGCGATTGAGATACAACTTTCAAATACCATTGACTGCTTCAGAAATCAGTGAGGTATTTGGGCGTGGGTATGTCAAATTACACACTTTGAACCTTGCACTGACCTGTAGAATAGTTGTATGCATGCGATTTCAAATTAAGCACTGAATATGGTTCTGTTTGCCTAATAAAGTGATACCTCTTGCCCTTTTGCTACACAAGTTCGTCTTGTAATTTACCTCTGAAGTGTTGTATTCTCGTTTAGGACCACGCCTGGCAACTAGTACTCATATCCACATCTAATCCGTGACATTCCTTCAGATTTTTTTTTAAATATATAACAAGCTGAACCGACTGAGTAAGAAAAAGCCAACTAAAGGATGCAGAAATCCAGGAATATTTCTTGTGGGTCTTCGCGAATATATAATTACACGCTCCAGTGCTAAGCATTCTTCATGCGTTTTGTTTTTCATCACTAGTTAACAAACCTCCAGCTATGAACAGATGTAAATATGCAATGAATCTCAGTAATTATGGTTTTTTGACTTTTCAAAGTTTCCATGTGTGCATCAATTTTTATTTTTGTTAAAATACGTTTCGCAGAAGGTATATTTTTTAATGTCCTTGCCCAAAGAGAATTCACCGTTTAGAGCGTAGTGTGACTTCCCTTAAAAAAATCGACTCTTCTAATTCCAGGACTCGTGTGCTGCTAAGAGTTACGATCAAGGAGCTAAACAGTTACAGTTCATATGAAGAATAGAATCTGACGAAGATGAAACAGTTTATATATCACTAAAAAAATTACTTCACTTACTGGCTAAAAAATGCACTCAGCAATAACTCTGCTAGGGGATTTTCCGTCAATTCTGGAGTTTCTTGTTTTTAATTAGCTTTGCACTCAGGTCTAGCGCGGAAAGACAAAGCTAGTACTTCATGCAAATTCAGTTTTTAGTCGACTCGACGTTAATGTTGACTTGGAAGAAGACGAGAAAAACACACTGACGTTCTGAGGCCAAAGTTGTCGGTAGTAAGTATAATTTGAACAATACTGCATGAGTGACATAGCTGTTTCTTTTGGTGTTGTTTGTTTTGTTAGAATAGATTCCTATCCATTGATGTCATTGAACGAGGCGCCCGTCAAATATTTTGCTGTTATGCGTCGTAGTTTGACGACAGGATACAATTTACAAAACAACTGACGTACGCAACTGTAACAGAAACTTGACCTTAAAACTGTAACAGTGAGACGTAAAAACAAGATTTTGAGGATTTGCGGAAGTGGGACATTTTCCTCCTGTGCATATAGCGGTTTCTTCCCGGTCGTTAGCGAATATCAACGCAGGGTTTGTGTGACTAATGGTCTAGAAATAAAGTTGTAGGGGCTCTCAAACCCGCCTAATAAATCATAAATTGATAAGTTATTCTAAACAATTGATGATAAAGAGATTTCCTTGCAAAATTAACTCGTTTTTTATGCAGTGATATTGGCGACTGAGATATGGAATTTCGTTTAACATACTAGTTATCTACTGATTAACCTAGTTATTCCAGGGTATTCCAAACAATTTGTAACAAAAATATTTCCGTGTCAAAATTTACTTGTGCTTCTATGAAGTGATATGAGCAACTTAGATATGAATTTGCTTTTCAATTTTTAGTTATCTACTAATAAACATCTCCTAATGAATTGATTTTTTTAACACTCAGGAATCTGTGAGCGTAACTTTGTAATTGCAAAACCAGCCGGATATAAGCTACTTAATTTGGTTACAATTACATGTCGTCATTCTCGCATTAAGCGGATTTGCGACTTCAGTGAGGAAGAATTCTTTCCTGCGGAGTCAGTGGGGTTGTTCGTTGTGTGGTCCTGTTCTAACCAACAATACTCAGCAGTCGAACGAACGTCCGAACGAATACTCGAACGAACGAGCAAACCAAGCGACGAATGAACGGCAGTGCAACTACCGACCATAATATCTTGCAAAACTGTACAATTTTCTTCCTCGCACCCGTTTTTTTCTTTCTTGTTTCTTTCGTTTCTAATAGTAACATGATAAATATAACTTATTTTAATCCACCGCGGAAATTGTTTCCAAATAAAGCGCTTGACTTTTAGAGCCAGGAATTTTCCGAACTGATGCAGTCGGTGACTCGAGGATATCTCAAACCATCTACGACCGTTTTTTCCGGACTTAGAAAATTTCCGTTTCTCTAGAATTCGCTAGGGTGCACAGATAGATTTCATCAATGCTTTTCTTGTTAATTATTCTTGATAAGGGAAGGAAGATCAGACAAAGATCTTTACAGAAATAGAAATATTTTTGTAAAATTTTAACACCTTATTTCAAAAACATTCGACTACCCATTAATAACTTTCTTTTTTTGGAGAACAAAACACGTCCCGAGTCAAAGGTCTCGGTGATGCTGATCAACTTGGAAACAAATTGAAATTACCAATACTAACTGAAGTTTGCAAGGCGGAAAACACATTGCTTAATAAACGGTTTTTTTTTCTACGATTTCAAGCGTCTAAAAGTCTTCTTAATCAAATACCATCGTTCGGTGATGTTAAGGAAGGTACGTGAAATTATATAAATGAAATGTTTTTCATCTGCTCAAATCCGCATTTTTTCATGTCTGAATCGGAATGTTTGCTATTCCTAAAATTGAACCCTCGCCTTGTTTAGCGCTCAACAATCCGTACTATAGACATTACACTATTGATGCTTGACAGGGCTTTGGGTTAAGGCCCCAGACACCGTGACGCAAATAAATTTTTGCTCCCCAGACCGGAAACACTTTAACGAGTGGAATCACCATCCAAAATTATTTACGTTCAAAATACGCTATATATACAGGACTGTAGGTGGAAAATTCTATCCCAAACTTAACCTACCGTGTACAGTTCTTCAACAGAAAGATGGCGAGCCAAAGTAACAGTATTTCCGTGCTGATCTGGCTGGTTGCAATGACAGTTCTTCTTTCTGAAGTCCAGCCGACCTATTCGCTTCCACGTCACGAAGACAGTGCAGTAGTTACGGAGGGTAAGTCACGTTGATAATTGAATTTCTTTATCTGAAATATGTCGAGGATATTGTACTGTAGATAGCCGAAAACGTTTGTACATGCTACATGCTAAAAAAAATAGAAAAAAAATTCTTAGAAGTACGTGGAGATATTTTAATTCTATGCTCTGTCTGTCTGAAAGGTATTAACAGATCTCTCCAGTTCCACTCTCTTTCATGCTAGGTGGAAACTATCTTAGTATTTTGTTTCTGTCTAAGAATTCTTCAAGACTTCAGTTGCAAAGCCTTCAGAAATATACGATCGTTCAATCGATGAAAACTGAATTTAGTAAAAAATGTAATGTTTTGAATGAACTGCTCGACAATTTGACTGCATGGCTTCTGCAACTTGATATTGCGCACGGCCAATTAGGCTGACAATGAAAAATCGATTAAACATATTTTTCAGTGGATTTTTTTTTATTGACCATTAGGAATATTGTATCTAGCCACAAATAGAGCTAAAAAAAATAAAAAGAATTACCTCGACCTAGCTATGCCTTGTAAAATGTAACTACATTTTTGGCAATTCAAGTACCTTTTCAAGTGAGTTTTGCGTCAACGCAAACTTTCGTTTTTTTATATAATCTTTCTGCGGTGCACGCTCTTTGACAATATATTTTACAATCTATTCAATGAAAGATTGAATATATAATAGAACAATATACGCATGGAGTGTGCTGAGTCACCTCTACAATGTGATGGATAGTTTTGCTAGAAAAGTGAGTGGCACGCATGAATCGCGGCTTCATTCAGCCTCAGGGCATTGTCTACTTGTCCTGACCCTCGCTCTGACATTGAACAACAGCGGTGCGTGACACAGAACGCGGCCGGCGTACTACTACCATGTTTCATACTACAGCAACAAGCAAAAGCGCTTATCACTATTTCTCATTCTCCGGCCGTTATAAAAAGCGTTGGAATTCTTAAAATTAAAAAGATACTACGGCACATACTGAGGCGCTCTTGAAATGAACTCGATTAAAAACAAACACTGCAAGGAATTTCCTTGCTATCTTGTTATGTGATGATTGTTTTCGTTGCTTGTGCCAAAAAGGCGATTTTCTACCGTTAATTATATTCTGGCACAATAACTCACTTTCTCGAATGAAAAACAAGTGAAAAAGACGTGGCTGACATTTTTTTCTGGAAAAGGGGCGATTTTTAACGTAGGTGTTAAGTAGAAGAAGTCAAAAGGAAGGGCTAACGTTTCGAGAGAGAACTTTTAGTTCGCCCAAATCTATGTGTTGATATACAGAACAGACTAGTACATTGTTTACCCTGCATGCCTTAAAAATGCCAAGCCAAATTCGCAAATACGTTGTTATCACAAATGCGCGCATAATCTTTCAAGTAATCCAGTTATCAGTTATGTAAGAAGTCTAAAAAGGCGATAAGATATTGCGCGACTGGTCAAAAAAGTTGAGTAAACAAACAAAAAAAACTATGAAAACAACCCATAAAAAACATTATGTATTTTGAACCGGGGGGGGACTCTCATATAGAGTGGACGGGGATGCTCGTAGGAAATTTTGACCCCTCTGGAAGAGACCTATCTGGGCGTGGCCGAAGTTTATGCAGACCCCTAAAAGAGACCAGTTTCGTCGAGTTTCGTATTACACTCTTGTAAAACAATAGACAAAGACATTTTGTTGCAGTGGACTTAAGATATTAGTGTATGGGAAACTTTGTTTATATGAATTGAGTAAATATAAAGAGTCAAAATTCTTTCTGTTTTGTTATTTCTTCGCGTGGAACCCTTAACGAGACCTTGACGGGTTAAAGTAATGACATTTTGCCCAGAACACCCTAAGCGAGACCAAAATCCGAAATTTACACCCCTAAGCGAGAAGACGAGCATCCTGGTCCATTCCATATGGGAACCCCCCCCCCCCCCCCCCCCCCCCAGCCCCCCTCTCCTAATAATTTTTTTTTTGGGCGTGGGCCCCCGAGGAGCCCGCCCGGGGTTTTATGCACAAAAGGAGAGACACCAGACACAACACAAAAAATAAAACAA
>Ga0126337_10001065_pt1 | contig 15880 bp, 8 predicted proteins | sample DipCmetagenome_FD_92527 | JGI IMG/M metagenome (GOLD analysis project Ga0126337, IMG submission 92527) | Coral microbial communities from La Bocana,Puerto Morelos, Mexico - Diploria C A metagenome | ecosystem: Host-associated > Invertebrates > Cnidaria > Coral | place: La Bocana,Puerto Morelos... | reverse complement strand
TACACAACTAAATATTGTTTCCTCTAGTTTACTACTATTTTTATTATTTTCCTTTTTTGTATCATTGTATACCGTCTAATACTAAGTTATTTCCTGTAAATAGTGTGCAATTATTAAACTTGAACTTCTTCTAAGACATCTAGGATATGTGTCTGACTGTAACATGATTTCAATACCATTCTTGTATAGTAGAAACTGAATGTGCCACAACTGCAAGGTTTTGGGTAGAATCTATTGGTAGCTACCTTTAGTTTCTGAGAATGAAGTCATCAAAGGTTTTATAATTTTCTAAGAAAGATTTAACAATGGATTCTTATGCAGACACTGTTATTTTGGAGGTGTTTGCCCAAAAAATGATCACCAAAACTGTGATGAGGTCTAATGAAGACAGAGCTCCAAGAAAACAAAATTATTGTTACAAAGGACATTATTTACTGAGTTTACATTACCAACTTACCTTGCCTCATGCCGATATAATGTTGTTTGTAAGGAAGTCACTGTTGTAGTTGTGTGTGTGTTGCCATAGTGAGGTAAGACTTGCTCTCTAATATAGTCCTCAATAAATGTTAATGATCTAAAATGAGAAGCATTAAGCAATCATATGTTGCTGATTTACCATTGGTTGTAATTACATGTACAGGTAAAAAGACTAATTTCGACCTGTTTAGAGGGACTGAGAGGTCCTCAGGACTGCCCAGTTTGAGAAACCATGCCAAACGGTTTTAAAAAACAAATTTATTATATCCCCCGTCATCGTGTATCCGATCCTACTTATATGCCATATGCCTACCTTCCAGATGCTGTATAGTCGCAATACGTCACTGTAAATGACAAAGAATTCGGACATTTTTAGTCATTTTAGTTCATAACACTAAGGTTACCCTCACGATGTACTGAACAAGCTTACCTTTCCGGGCACCATACGGCCCAGAAAACGTTACATCTTTCCCAATACAACTTTGATCAATGTATTTGAGGAGTTCTTCGATATTATTTTCTTTTTTAAAACTATATCTGCTCCTTAAATTTGATAATTCCTCGCTTGGAATATCATAGAACTTTCTTGATCCATGTTTCAGAGCCGCCATTTTGTGATTTGACTGGGACCCAGTCCTTATACTTTGGAAAGGTTGACCGCTGAGTATCAATACGTTTTGACCTCGCTGTGTCCCCGCGCGCGTAACGCGTGGCGGGCTAACATTTCCACAGCTTTTTGAAGAAACCTGACAGCTATAATACGTAAAATTTCTACCCTTGAGGTCTTTCAAATGGTGGTCTTAAATTAGAACAAATTGACAAGAAAAAAAAAAAAACTAACGGCGTCCTGTTGCTTTCTCTCGATCTGTAGCACCACACAGGCCCGCAGAGCGTGCAAATAGTAATACCTACAACTGAACAAATTCAGCTCTTTACTTAGAGATTCTCCCACATATCAATAAATAAAAAAGTAGAAACTAAGAAAGAAGAAATGAATCGCTCTCTTTATATAATGATCAGATGAAAAGTTGATTGGGAACTCTACATGTCAATAAAGAAAGAATCAGGATTACATAGTAATGAACTTGTTACGAATTTCAACTGGTATCTTGCCTCGATCGTTACAAAATACATACTCGCATACATACATATTACAAAATACATATTCGCTATCGCATGCTTTACCAAATGGCGGGATTGCGTTCTGTCAAAACTGTGGCAGCCTCTCAGGGCAATGACCGAGGCTCCGAAGTAATTTGAATACGGTGGTTTCACTCTGAAGACTGATGCAACAACTGTTTTCCGTCCACACTACCGCAAAAGGAATTCAAAAATGCAACAATCAACAGCCATGTTGGATTTGCGTTTTCCGAAAACTCGGTCAGAGAAATTACAAGATTATTATGACGCCAGTTTCGAAAAGCTCTGTTTTTAAAATGTCTTTCTTCTACTCGGAAACGAAAAGCCGGTGTTTTCAAATTCCTCCGGTATCTAGAGTTTTCGGTACGGATTAGAGTTAACGACAGCGCTCGGTAGCTGCGTTTTCAAATTCCTCCGGTATCTAGAGTGTTATCGAAAAACTCCGTTTTCGGTACGGATTAGAGTTAACGATAGCGCTCGGTAGCTGCGTTTTCAAATTCCTCCGCCGTGGTATCGACGCAACCTTAGTTGACACTGACACAGACGCGGTAAGATGTAGATAATTAGTGCTTCTTATTACAAACAGTTCGCAACAAAAAGTGCTACTTACAGCACTCCGCGTCTTGTGCTTAAGCTTGCTTTTGTGCGCTAGTGAAAACCAGCCTTAAGAAATTCGCGGTTCCAGCTCTCAGGTCTCTCTCCATCGGCCAGCTAGCGGCCGCCTGGACACCCATCCTCGACCCATCCAAAGCAGGTGCCAGCGATTTCCGTCACCAATGAGTGGTAAAGATCTCGTCAACTTCGATCCATTAACGAAACGCCTTTAAAATTTCAATTTACGAGCTCGGTTTTAAGTGTATTATTACTTTTGCGTGGGGCATTACATACAAAGCCATTTGCGTGCTTGCCTCACTGGTCTTTTCCATCGCTTCGTGACATTGTTCACGAGGAGCGAGGGTGTCAGTTTATAATGAGTTAAGTTTTGTCTGGGATATTTCCATTTTTAAAGAATACATTAGGGGCAATTACGAAGGCGAAAACGTTTTCTTCATTATCGTGTTCTGAAACTGCAATAATCAGCCCACGAAAAAACTTAAAATAGATCTTGTGAATATCATCAAGAAATTTCAAGACGTTTTTTTTCATCTCGCGTAATGGATAAAGTGATTAATGTCGTTTGAGGGAGTATTGTTTGTAAGGACTTAGCGAAAGTAAAAAGAAAATGTTAATGGATGGACAAGGCTCAGTAGCACAATTGTTAAGACTGATAAAGGACGCAATAAAGATTTTAATTACTTGAAGTTCGCCGGCAAACGAATTTACAAACACGATGTGGATGTCAGTTCATACGGGGAATGACATCTTTCAAGACTGGCGAAAAAACAGCCAGCGCTTTATAAATTTATATAGTTATATGGGAAAATTAATGCAATCTGTAGCCGAAACTTTGCCATAAGTTGTGTGAAATTCCCTCTCATTATGTCCTCAATTTGGAAGAAAAACACTTGAAATTAAAGTCTTTTATTACACCGATCTCTTCAGACGAAGATAGCAAGTTGGAAAAAATTACGCTAAGTTTGTTTCGTATTCGAGTCCATTTTTAAATTTTCTATTTTGCACATTAATTCTACGCGTAAATTTTACTGTAAGGAAGTGCCTTTTCCAATTACGTTTAATTTTAGTGTGAGGCGAAATCGATCTACTGAAAGTTCAGGTATTCAATATTATTTACTTTGTAAAGTAGTAACTCATAGAAAGCCGACAGCACAAATATTGTACACTATTTCTAAACAAATTTTAAGGGTCTCGACGGCTCAAGACTTTGAAATTAAGTTGACACTTCAGATAAATGACGCGGCTAGTCTATCAATGTTAATTGCATAAAGCAATTTGCTGGAGTAACGAGTACAATTTGACAGTATTAATCCGCTTTTGTTTTAAGCATCCTCAGTGATTGATCTGAAAATCCGGAAGATGGCTCATAGACGTCGCAGGCTCTGAATGATATTGAAATTTAGTGGTTGGTTTCTTCGCCTTTGAGCATTCTTCTTTTCAATGTAGTTTTCCTAGCCTTCGGGCTAAATTACGAACGAAGGAATTTATGGAGAGCCATACATATCATCGATAAAAAGGCGTTGGCAAAAAACACAGTACAAAGTATTATTTTAAACGAAATAAATTATTCAGTAAATAATTACAATGGCCATCAAGTCAGCAAGTCCATAAATCCTAAGAGGGAGATGTATTTTAAGCATAACATTTCAGTTTTAGGTGGAATTATAAAATTGATTGATAATATTTTAACTATATATATTTTTTTTTAATTTCAACTCATGCTATATCTATTTATTGATATTAATCAACAAGTACAGGTCCGAATTATGGACTCTAACCTATTTTTCAGAGTCAGAAAAGGCCAGGAAAGCGAAAGCAGCATAATTTAAAAGGGAGCAGATCAGATAATTCATTACTGTAAATGATATTCTGAACAAAACACATCGGCTGCTTTTTGCGTAGGCGTCTGCTATTTAAGACTGACTTACTTTTGCCACTTCGTATAAAACATGAACAGAAAAAAGAACAGTTATTACAGACGTATGCCAGTTCGACATACGAATGATGTGTTTACATTTAGTTACTCTGAGAGGTAATTCAATACGCATATAGAACTCAGGCTCATTTTTGAGACATTTTTTACAGGGTTATATATTCATCAGTTTTTAACTTAATAAAACATTTGCGACTCTATCGTTTTTCTCATAAATGGCTATGGTCAATTCATCTCCACAAATCTTTAGTCAACAAATTCAGTGTTCAGAACTGTTTATGTAAATTCTGGCATTTTCTTAATAGCCTGGCAGGTGAAACTTTCCCCGAGTACGGAATTACTGTAGACTGACTAAAACCAACAAATTTATTTTCCGTTACGTGTTAGGTACAATTTTTTTTTTTTTTTTATATATCTCTCTTGGGCGTGATATGGCCAAATATTTAGTTGGGTTGAATAAAACTTAATATACACAATTTACTTTGAGAAAAATAGCGGAGAAGAAAGGATCTCCAAGCGTATTAAGCAGAAATTCAAAGCAAACAATTTTTTGATACAAACAAAACTACTTATTTTGATTGAAGCAGCGTCAAGATTTAAAAAATTGATTGCCGTCGCAAATCATCTTTCTCCTTGTTTCTCTCAGCGAGATTCACACAAAAAACAGTTTAAAAAGAGTTTGAAAGGTTCGATTTTACTTCGGACGTTTCTGGGACACTTTTAAGCGATTTTTGAGACTGTAAGCGCTTTCTAGACGATAAAGGTTGAGTGTTCATTTTCTCAGTTTTAGGAGGTAAAGTCGGAACTTGGAAACTTATTTCCTCCCCAGAATCAACCTCAGGTTCTCCACTCGTGTTTTCATTGATTCTCTTTTGTTCAAGATCGTTCATAAGCGTTAATATTTCTTCCAGACTGTAAAGCCCCCTCTCTGAGTCGCTTCCCGAAAGAACAGGCGTTCGTACTCGAATTTCACCCTCTCCTACCAGAATTTCACCCGTGCTCGAAAGCCTCCGCCTTAGAGGAGATTCGTCGGTGTTGAGAAGCGAAAGGAACTCACCAAGATCATACAAAGACATGCTGCCTCCCGAATCTTGACGCGGGGAAAGCTGAGGTCGCGTTGCCGCGGCCGTGTTGTTTTCACTCTCGTAGGCTGAATTTGAATCTGATTTTCGCGAGTTTGCAAAGAAATTTGACTCAGGTTCGCTTTCGCTAGTTTTAGATGAGACAGATGACACACTAGACAATCTTCTTCTCAAAGGTGAATCGTCATCGTTTAAAATGTTTAAAAACTCGCGGAGGTCGTATACTGAACTTCTCTTATGCGATGATCCACCCGGGTCGGGGCCAGGGGGGGCAGGCACCGGAAGGAACACATCCTCGAAGACTTCGCTGTCGATGCTTCTGTTGCTCTCGTCGGTGACGTGAATACTAACACCGCTTTGCGAGACGCCTGAAAACTTTCGTCGGAGCATGGCAGATGACAGCTGTTGTTGATTTGGCTGGCTCTGTTGAGCGGCGTACAGCGACAAGAACTCTTTTAGGTCATACACAGACATTTGACGATTACTGGTACTTGTCTCCGAGTGTTTCGCCTTTGCTGATGTTGTAGAGTCGCTAGCGGTCGAGTAGCCACTGCTGGCGGTCATTGGAGGCGAGGGGGATGCAAAGTTGTTGGAATTTGTAATAACAGAAGAAATATGGCTTTTTTCATCGCCTTCTCGTTGCAATTTAGATAGAATTTCTTGCAAATTGTAGGTAGACTCGCGTTTTCTCTCGTGTTCCTGTTGCATAACATTGAGAATTTCTCTCAAATCGTACACTGATTTCCTGGGCATGTTTAAATCATTCTTCGTCGCTCCCGGCGCGAGATTTGCGCTTGCTTCCGTTTGTTCCTCATCTGAAGCCGGTGTAACCCGCACGAGCGGAGGCACAGCAGAAGTCATAGACAAGAACTCTGCTAAGTCATACACAGACAGGCTTCTGTTCTCTTTCCTCTGTCTTTGATCAGTTTCTACTCCACTACTAGAATCATTCCCACGCAAAGCTGGAGAACTCTGTCCTGAATCTGAGCGGGAACTACCCCCTGAACGCGACAGAGATAAAAATTCCATAAGATCGTAAGTAGACGAGCGCCTACCTTCTTCAGCGTGCGTAGCAACAGAAAGCGAGTCATTCAATCCCGGGCCGCCAGGGGTTAACAAAATTCTCGGGGAAGTTGCTCTGCTGGAGTTTTCGCTCGCCGAGCTTGATTCCGCTTCTGCAACGCCACCCAGGGATAAAAACTCCATTAGATCATATACTGAACCTTTTCTTTCGTTGCGTGAATTATCTCGTTCTTGACCAGGAAGGAGAAGATGCTGCGAAGAGTTCGTTTTCTTCTTCGTCTGTCCCGCACTGGAATTCGAGGCTTCGCTGGCCGCTTGCAGCAAGAACTCCCTTAAATCATAAACAGACGCATTTGAGGCTTTATCGTTCGCGCTTGAAGTCGCGCTTGTATTTCGAGGCGTCGAGGCCGGTGAAGAGCTCTGCCGCTTCAAATTTTCTCCTTGAAGCAAAGTCAAAATTTGTTGCAAATCATACAAAGAGTGTCTTTTTTCACCTTGTTTTGGCGGATGTAAAGTGTCGCCGTGTCCAGCTGTGGGTACATGGTCTCGCGGCGTTTCTCTCTCATTATGCACGCAGCTTTTTCCTTCAATTTTAAGCACTTCGCTTTCCTGGATTAAATTTTGCTTTTTCGGAGTCAGCGAAGGCCTTCTTCGGTCAGTAAACTGTATCGCGTCTGTTATGTCGTTTAATGACTTTCGACCTTTTTGCCTGATCTCTTTATTTACAGATTCACTGCAAACAGGCGAGCTAGGGGTGCTTTGCGGCTGGTTAGCGCCGACATTTGCCCACCTATAATTGCTGCGATGTGTTCGCTTGTCGTGTTCTTTCTGATGCTCCTCGATCTTCGAGGTGTTTTGAAGATGCGATAACACTGACCCGTCGATATCGTGAACTGAAAGCCGAGGTTGTGATAAGCGAGAACGGCTTGTCGGTCGCTTAAGGCCCGAGGTGAACGATGACAAGGTGCTTTCTGGACGACGTCGCAAATTGATCTTTCTATTAGATAATTCAGGTGAAGATTTCGCTAGCCTCTGTGATCTCCTTAATTTACCCACTGTTTGAAATGTGCTGCTGCCTCTGCGCCGAATCGCGGACTCTTTGTAAAGAGGCATTAAATCTTCATCATCGCTGGACTTATCTAGCAGCGTGTTAGACCCCAAGCGAAAACGATTCTTCTGCTTTGACACTTCTTCGCCATCAAAAAAGCGTGCGTCGTCTTCAGTCGTTTCCTTGGCAGCCACGTCCGTAATTAATTTCGTTTCATCTTCACGCTTCGCCTGAGTATATTTTTTGAATTTGCTCGAGCTTCCGTGCCTTAAACTCTCCATTTTCTGCGAGATTTTCGAAGGTGGTATTAAAGTTGACAGCTCGGATTCACTATCAGCTGCTGTTGCAGTTTGAGTTTCGTTTCGAAACCTTGATGCACTTGAAGCCGAACAAAGCGAGTCCAAACGAACTATCGGAGGAAGTCTTACCAGGCCGTGTTTATCACGAACAACGCCTGATCCCCTCTTCGAATTTTCGCCATCGAGTTCGACTGTGCCTTCTTTGCTTATTGGCGGTAGTTTCAAATACGAATCTCCGAATGCGAAAGCCATGAAATAGATGTTCCAAAGCGCAATTTTAACCGCGAAAGATAGGTTAAGTTTGTAAACAGTCTTCTAGTCGCTAAACGAGCGACGCTCGTGAAGTTGATCGTGTAGAACAGTCGTTGAACGCCTTTTACAACTCAAACATCGCTAAGAAATAGCCGGCCATCTCCAGTTTTAATCCGTAAATGATGTTTTGAGACAGGGAAGAGCGCAATTGACGGAAAGCATATTAAATTTGACGTCGGCACAACAACGGAGAGTTGCACTGCATAAATTAGCCCGTGAGCCCTATTTTCGGTGTAAATGTTTTTACTTGACCAATTGCAGCCGGATGTAATTCAAAACTGCCAATGAGAAAAGGCCATTGACAACAGCCGCTAACTAAAAGTAGTTTTCTTTAACCATTAATGTCCCTTTTATGTCCGAGAGGAGGAAACAATATTTAAAGCGAATCGTGACAGGGAGCAAGTGGGCTAAAATAATATAAGCTAAAAGCTGTGAACGAGAACATAATGAAAACTCGACCGCCCTGCCTTGCCAGAGGCTTAATTTTGTCTCAACTTCAATGTTAACTTTCATTTCGGGTGAATTTTAATTAAATCCTTTTCGTTAAGAAGACATTTGCTAAATCGTGTCACTTGTGTTAGTCTTACAGTCTAATCTGTAAATAAAATATCTGACTCGCAGGTGTAAGTCATCTCAAATTATGCAGTCTGACAACGCCGTGTCGCTTCTTCTCGCTTTTAACTCATTTGTATTTTTTATCGACGTGAGCGTTCTTCCAATTGTATTGTGACACGCGTGCTTTTAAGCACTCGATAGAGTTCTTAATTTATTTGTTAAAGTACCCGTTGGATCAAGTTTTCTTTATCATTATTTTTTTCATGAAACTTGCAAATCTTCATTTTTAAATCATGTCCAAAACAAGAGAAAATGCGTATTTGGACTAATTGCAATTAAAATCGTTGCTGAAGTGAAAGAACCTTTTATAATTTAAATCATTTTAAGTTTTCCTTTCAGATCTCTGTTCACTGCAGGATTTATTTTCTCACGGAACTTCTACTGTTTCTACCGTGAAAAGAATATTACACAGACTAAAGACTTGTTTGTTTTTCAGCCTCCAGTTATGGTGTCATTTCGTAAACACGATTCCTAGCTAAAAGGAAATTAGCAATTTTCACAGGAAAAAAACTGCAACTTCACGCCGAGTAGAAATTTACATACCGTGGGCGTCGAGTAAAGTCTCGGACTATGGACTTATTGCACGGCAAAGAAATATACCAGCCGATCTCGATCGACATCTTTTAGCACGTTTAGCTATGTGATAACTCATCTTCGTCACCGGACGGTTTCCAGAGCACAATTGCTGAAGCGTGCTACAAAAAATGTCCCTCGTACAGTTAATTTTAGAGTGAACTTCTTCATTTAGTATCTTTAACAAGGGGACGAGAATAATGACTCCAGCTAACTGCTTCAGCTACCCTAAATTTTGCCGCCCGAAAACTTACTTTCGTTTGGGAAGCTGTAACTTAGTATCATGGCTGAACTGCAAACGTTGTATAAATTTTTGATTTTTGGTGTAACAAAAAAGTTAAAAAGTATAATAGCGATGTTTTGGTTAGTGTTTCCTCTAGCTTGTAAATATTTTTTACCCCCAGGCCTATTATTAGATAACATCATAATGTTAATTGGCGAAAATGTTTATATAAAAATAGCAGCTTGACAGGAGAAAAACGAGCTCCATGTTGCTTTATAAAATGTTTACTTTCCAGGCTCTCCGTTGTACTAATTTGATATATATATATATATATATATATATATATATATATATATATATATTTTTTTTTTTTTTTTTGAGTACAATTTAGTCGTCTCAAGTTCCATTGAAAATAATATCTTAATATTTATCACTCTAGTCTCAAACCACTGTGAATGGCATGCTATAAAAGACTTCTCTTTATATTTTATTGACAGAGCTTATATTTGGAATTTTGTCGAAGGTTTCGGATTGCGACCTTGACAGCCGGGTAATTTCTTTAATTTGTGTTTCCTCGTAATTTTTAAGGTTGAAAGGATCTTACATAAAATAGATAGTTCTATTTTGGGGGAAATCTTTTATCTAGGCGTTTTTGTAAAAAAAAAACGTCGCTAGGGGCGTGCTATAAAAGATCAATATATGTTTTGTTGACAGAGCTTATATTTGGAGTTTAATTTTGTCGAAGGTTTCAGATTGCGACCTTGACAGCCGGGTAATTTCTTGAATCTTTTTTCCTCAGTATAATTTTTAAGGTTGAAAGGATCCTACATAAAATAGATCGTTCTGTTTTGGGGAAAATCTTTTATTGAGGCGTTTTTGTAAAAAAAACAACGTCGCTGGGCGGGAAGAGGTTTGCTATGCTACAAATCCGGTTTTTTCAGAGATTGTAAAATCCGATTTTTTGCCACCTTTTCGCTGCGACACTTACAAAGAAAGTAGTTGTCTCAAAATTTGGCATTGCGTTCCTTCCCATGTTTCCATTTGTGGCACCAATTTCACATCCCTGATCGTTCTTTTGGTGTTAAATTCAGCGTTTTGGCTAAGCAGATGCTTCAGAATTGATACTGCCGTTTTCAGATCATGGAAAAAGAGATGTTATTCTGGTGCAGGGGTGCACAGTGTGGCGAGGGGATCGTGCGAGACACGTGATAAGGGCAAACTGAATTAATGTGTGACACGTGAAAAGCAATTTAAAAAGATATGTGATTCGAGAATTATGAGACGTGAACTGTGTTATATTCCGCGCGTGAAGCGTGATCACAATCTCCCCTTTGCTGCCCAGTAATTAGTCACTTATGTTTTTATATGTCCGGCAACCTTTGGGATTATGGGCTCCTGGGTAGATTTAATAAGAGGGAATAGAGATTATCAAACCGGCCAGTTCAAATATTAAAGACGCCTTATATTTTTCCGCACACGCTTCCGTTCGTGTATGGTTGCTACACCCTAGCAAAGATGGAGAGTTCTGTTCGTTGAACTGACCTGTCAACGGCAACTGCTTTGGGAAAAGTCTAAATTAGAAACATGTAGTGGCCAACATTTAAATTGTGAGCTGAGCGTATGGCCTTTTATTACGAACAGGCGCCAAACTGGTTCCCCCTTCAGACTAAAAAACAGCCCCATTTAATTTTTGGAAACGCGTGAGGACTTCGCCACGGAACAAGCACCCGACGTGTGAAGCACGCGCGGACGTAGACCCAAGCTTTCTGCGCCTCGTGCATAGCAAAAATCGAAAAACAACTGTTTGCAGTTTACTACGCCCTCGGGAAGTATTTGGGTCAATTTTTGCCAGATATGTGTCGTTAGCTTCTCAGAACCCCTACCCCATTACAGGGGTATTTTGCGATCACTCATAAACCCCTTCTTAGTCACTATTTTAGCAATCCCAACCTACAATCTTGGACAGAATAAAAAGGAACAATTAACCCCCTTCTCCCAAAGCAATGATGAAGGCGCGAAGGAGCAAAAACGCGCCATTTTGGCATCATTGAAATAGGGGGGAGTGGTGGTCCAGATGTTCCATTTATTTTGTCCAAGATTGTAGTCACACTACTTCGTTATAACGGTAATAGCTCTTGTTTTGAGTGAATGCGCAAGGCTGCTGAACAGCGGTATCCCATACCTATGTCATGTTATCGACACGAAAGTCCGGAACAATATGTCAAGAGATCGAAAACGGGAGTGAATCGAAGAAACAAAGATTACCGCGTTTCCACTCGATAAATTTACCATTTCACCGAGGTGGACGAGTACTTTTGACCCAAAACTCTATCCACCAGCCCAACAGCATCAAAGTTTGTATTTATTTCATTAAAATGTCGGACAATTTTATATGATAATAATTCCACGTCCAGGTCTCCTGAGATCAGCGTGACTAATGCTATTTTTAACTTTCAATCACAGGTCGGTGCATTCCTGTATTTAGCTGGGAGTCTTGATTGTTGAAAACAGTTCATCAAAAATTCCGCTTCAGCGGAACTTGTTTGGTTGACTCGAAAAAGTTCTTCCCAAGCAACAAGATACAGCTTTGGAAAATACAGCTTTGTCGAGGCATCGATCGTGCTATAAAACAGTAGAAATGCTGGCAACATCGAGCAACTTGTGGACATAACCCAATCCCCGGCAGCTCCTGATATTCTCAACTGAGTGAAAACATTCTGCTTTTGTCAGGGTATGAAATGCAAAATATTCTATACTGCGATTAATCGAACTTCAAGCAAGAAATTCTGCAAGGCACTGGGACACTGATGCGCGTTCTGTGATAGAAAGAAATAATAATTCAACGAGAAAGAATGAAAGCAAATGGGACACTAAAAACAAAGGAAACTGGAGTGCTTATCCGTATTTGGACATCAAACGTCCCGAACTGTTCCTGATTGGATGCTGGTAAACACACGCGGGAAAACTTGAATTGGTTGAAAATCTCGGAGCGCGCCAACTTCAAATCACTTTTTTCCTTCATCTCACGCGCAAGGTCTACATCGGTCAAGATTTTCTTTCCCTAGTTCGCTTTGTACTCGTTCTCAACTTAAGTTTCTGACATGTCTGACAATCTAAAGGCAGAGGAGTCACCTGAAAACTTGCACAACTACGTCATTAAACGCAGTGAGTATTCCGTTCCTCAACGCGGACGACCATTTATGGTCGCTGTTTGTATTGAGTAGAATAGTTAACCTCTACGATCTTCTCTCTTTCAGACAAAAAGCGTCAGGAGATTTTTCTGGACAAGATCACTGCTCGGATCCAAAGACTAAGCTATGGCCTGTCTGAGTTTGTCTGTCCGGTAGGTTATTAAATTTTTTTATGAAAGCTCGCCAACAGAACGCGAATCGATCGAAATCAACATGGTCGCTTGATGATTTCTCTTTTGGCGCCAAATTACAAACGAGCTGAACAAACCTTAGGTAGTGTTGGCAAATAGCATATTTCTCTTCCACAGTTTTTAAATTTCTGGGCAATCCATTCCAAAATCGTTTAAAACTTGATATATTTTTGTCGTCTTCGTAGAGGGTTCAAAGGGTTTCGCGCGCAATTTCCAACGTCCGTGCAACAAGAAATTATACTTTAACTGAGAATTCCCTTGCAACGGTGGATACGAGTTTACATTAGTTTGACCTTGACTTCAAACCTTTGACGCTTAATAATTTACGAAATGCCCGTCGATCTTCGATTGTTTTGAAATCAGCAAATATAGCTTGTTGATCGCACGAGGACAGCGACGAAAAATCAAATCAGTACAAATGAAATAAATTGGAAAACTTCAGTTCTAGCGAAACTTAGCTTAATCAAGTTTAACAAGTTAAATAATCGTGTGTTGAAACATTTGCGGGAGTCATGATATTTCTCCGATAAAGGCGCGAAAATGTATAACGATGCCACATCACAAATTGCAAAATGTATGTACATTGTACTTTTAACTAAGCTGTTCAGAGGATCGAAAAATCTATGCAAACTTTTAAACGTTTTTGTGCTTTCTTTCGTACACGGTGCAAAATAATCACTTGATGTACATTTACGATAAGTTTGCCACAAAAATGGATTCTTGCTCATTCTTTATCCATGTGGTCGGACGTTCATGTTTAATTTGTATTCACCATAAATATACCACATAGCCATCAAGATTGTGAGAAATTTAGTTTTTTTCCACATTGTCAGTAATTAAAAAAAATGGTTTGTTTTCTTAACTTTCCATTATTCAGTTTGAAATTACCAAGAAAGTCATTGCCGGAATCTATCCTGGAGTACAAACAACGGAACTGGACACTCTTGCTGCAGAGGTTGCTGCGTCAATGACCACTATTCACCCTGACTATGCCATCCTGGCAGCCAGAATTGAAGTTTCAAATCTTCAGAAAGAAACAAAGAAGTTGTTTAGTGGTAGGCTTAATAGTATAATGCATTGATTGACATCCTTCCTCTCCCCCCTGGCATACACTAGGCATTTGACTTCTTGATATACCCGAGAGGATAGGACTTAGTCCAATTGTAAATTTAAAAGGTTCAATGTGCAGGTGGGTTGGGGGTTGGAGGTGTCTAGCTTGGGGGATGCCTCCAGTTGGTGCAGAATCTAGTGTCCCTAGAGGACTTCAAAATTTCTTATCTAGTCACAAAATATTATTTGATTGCACGAGGATGGCAACAGCAATCACCTTTGCAAACCTCAATGTCAATAAAGGGAAAAGGTTGATAGCAGCATTTGTCTCATGTCTCATCACTTATCCGATCTCTATGATTGCTCATAATCCTTCTTGGGAATTTAAGTTTACCCTCTACATTGTATTTTTCTTTCACCTTATTTTGCTAACCAGTGTTGCATATTTTCACAGATGTGATGACGGATCTGTACAGATATGTCAACCCTAAGAACGGTAAACATGCTCCATTGATTTCTAAGGAGACTCATGAGATCATCATGAATAATGCTGATGTAAGTGAAAAAAATTTCAAATTCTTCATAAGACTTAAAATATTCCATAAATTTTAATCTATTCTTAACAGTTGTTCATGTAACTGCATACAATAGTGTGTTCAAAGACCACTGATGCTATATAAATGCTCTGAGATAATTTTAGAATTCTTTCCACACATTGGTGACAAACTCAATACTTACTTACTTTCTAAAAAAATGATATTGGTCCCTTTTTCAGAGACTCAACTCTGCTATCATTTATGACCGCGATTATCATTACAATTACTTTGGGGTGAAGGTATGTCAAGCTTTTTTTCATTTTGCCCATTAAAACTAATTTTCACTTCAACATTCACATATTTTAAAAAAAGATGTTTCTGATATTCTGCAGACCCTAATGAGGTCTTACCTGCTAAAGATTGATGGAAAAGTGGCAGAAAGGCCAGCGCACATGCTGATGCGAGTTTCAGTTGGAATTCACAAGGATGACATTGATGCTGCAATCGAAACTTATAATTTGATGTCCGAGAAGTGGTTCACACATGCCTCTCCGACACTCTTCAATTCTGGAACTTGTAAACCACAGCTGTCAAGCTGTTTCTTGTTGACAATGTCAGATGATAGCATTGATGGCATTTATGAAACACTGATGACTTGTGCTAGAATCTCCAAATCAGCCGGTGGAATTGGTATCAATGTGCATAACATCAGAGCTTCTGGGAGCTATATAGCAGGGGTAAGGAGATTTTATTCTAGGCCAGGTGCATGTTGTAATTAAAAGTAAATTCAGGTTACAAACATAATTTTAACCTAGTTTGATTCTCAATTTCCTTTGTCTTCTAACCCTAATAAGGGTTAAGAGACAAAGGAATTTAATTTTTACCTGACAGGGAAAAAAGGTTTTAAACTACGTTGGTGGCCAAGAAAATACTGAATAGCTTATTAAAGCAGTCCTCAAAACTATCTGGTACAATTAAATGGTACATGTATTATGAAATTTCTTACAAAAATAACAATATTTTTCCTATTTCCATTTCAACCAGACCAATGGAGTCTCAAACGGTCTGGTACCAATGTTGCGTGTTTACAATGCGACTGCAAGGTATGTCGACCAAGGAGGTAATAAGAGACCAGGTGCCTTTGCTATATACTTGGAACCATGGCATAGTGACATCTTTGATTTCTTGGACTTGAGGAAGAACACGGGAAAAGAGGAACAGGTATAGGAAGAGATCTATTTTGCTTTTCACTTCACTGAATAATATCCATGGAGAGCCATGCTACAAATTAAAGCTTTTTAAAAATATGGCCGTGTGTGTGATAAAAGTACTTGTAGGTCATGGTGACCTCAAAATGGCCCTCCTTTGACTGTAGTCGTTCGATCATATAGAAACTTGAAGATACCAATTTCAATTACTGGTAGGTATAATTATGTGCCAACATCTTATGGCAGACTTAAAGGCAGAGCACGCACCCCCCCCCCCCCCCCCCCCCCCCCCCCCCCTTCTAATATTTTTTTTTTTTTTTTTTTTTTTTTTTTTTTTTTTTTTTCGTGTGGTCTGTTTTTTTTT
>Ga0126337_10001064_pt1 | contig 15881 bp, 13 predicted proteins | sample DipCmetagenome_FD_92527 | JGI IMG/M metagenome (GOLD analysis project Ga0126337, IMG submission 92527) | Coral microbial communities from La Bocana,Puerto Morelos, Mexico - Diploria C A metagenome | ecosystem: Host-associated > Invertebrates > Cnidaria > Coral | place: La Bocana,Puerto Morelos... | reverse complement strand
GACCAGCTGGTAAGTAGGGATGAACATATCATACCCCCATGGAAAAATTTGTCGTTTGTCGATATGGAATGAAGGTGACCATTTCCAGTTCATGAAACATAGACCATGGAACATGATTTGCTGGTTTTGGAAATCGGTTAAGAAAATGTTGGTGCTAGGCATTTTGGTTGCACGTCCCAACCTTATTTGCACAGGATATTATCAGATTGACTCAGCATTTCCGAGCATTTGTGAGGTCTTTGTTCTCTAAGGGCATTTTAAAGTCGTATGCTGTTGCAGATGGATAAAACGCTGCACTACGTGGCCTCTAAAGCCGCTCCAATAAGGTCAAATAGATTCAAATAGTAGCAATCTCACTTGGTGTTTGCAAATTGCAATCATGTATCAACCTTAAGTCCCAACACAAGCCCCACCGATCAAACATCTTCAAGGGGCCTTGGATGCCTTTCTGTCAATGTTTCTCAACCGACAATTAGGAAATGGACCAACCTTTTGTCAATTAAATAGGAGCTGTTTGCACCATGTTACGCTTGAACAGACAAGCAACTACAAATTCATGAATCCGTACACGGATTTCATCGGGTCCAACAAGACAACATATGACCACATCTAAGCCCTTTCCCCCCACAGCGTGGTAGCCTCCATTGCCCCTGTCGCATGTCTTGGCAGGGGGAATTTGGTCCAAGCAAACCCACTCCGTTGAGAATCCCAGCACAGTTGCATCAAACACCAAGATTCTGACCTGGCGTGTTTTGGAATTGGTTCATTTTTTCTTCGCCACTAAAAAAAAAGTCACGGTAAGTGGTTCAAACCTGCATCATTTGCTTTTCGTGGCGGTTCATTGTGCACGTTCCTGTAAGATTCCCATTTACAGAACCATGTGGTATGTGTTATTTTGTTCATGAAAGTTTCAAGCAAACTGGGAGGAAAATGACTCCCCAGAACTTGATTTTTAGATTTTTCCCAAGTTTGGGGGGGGAATAGGACTTGTACGGCAAGACAGGAAGTTTTAAAAGTTTCCATTTGGGATCAATTAAACAGGTTTAAAGTTGTGCAAGATCTTTGAGCCCTATCCTCAAAAAATCAGGTCAAAAAAGGATGCCGCTTCCAAGATGGAAAAGATCATGTTTTCTCAAACAAGATGTTCCCCCCGCATTTTTCCGGGCAAACTGCAAATGTTGGGGAAGTGAATACAGATGAAGGACCGACCCCCGGGTGGAACTAAAGAGCTACTGGTGGAACTAAAGAGCCCGGTGGAACTAAAGAGCTACTAGGAGATTCCGAAACAGATGGAGTTTTTTTGTTGGTTATCCAGGCGACCATGCGATCTTACTACTTGAGTATATGACTTGAATATTGCAAAGACGTACATACACACATACACACAAACATACATACACATGCGTAGTTTTACACATGCGTGTACTAAAACATAACCTATAAATACCTGTAACATAAACGTATGAACAATCACGAATTTACATCTACATACACGCATGTTTCTTGTCCATGTGCAACACATATCATAAGAATCTAGCCCCGTGTACCCTATGCAGACGTTTTGTCATTGGTTTAAAGGGTCAAAGATGCGGGATGATGGGCTGATTCATTCCATTATTTTAAGGAAATGTTCTGGGAATGGCCCGGGAATGGCCCACTATTTGCTTGTCACTTTTTTTTCCTGTTTTTTTCCAATATTCTGCGAATTATCCACTATTCTGGGAATATCATGTTTAAGCTTGTTGTTCCTTTTCACTATTTGCTTTCCTGAATGGAAAAAAATAGGGGGAAAGATCCCAAGCCCCAAAAGAAACTGGACATTTCAGAATGAAGAAAGCGCCTGTTTTTTTTGCAGTAAACTAAACCTCCCCAATAACTAACAGCAAAGATCCCCTAAAAATGTTGGGAGTCCCTGGAAGTCAACCACCATTTTAAAAATGAATGTGTTTTTTGATGATGATTACAAACCCCTACAGAAAATGGCGATTCGTAAAATGAATCCATAACTATATAGGTGGTGGTTTCGAATATTTTTTGATTTCCACCCCTATTTGGTGAAATCATCCATTTTTCAAATGGGTTGAAACCACCAACTAGATAAATAATGGTGGTTAAGACTAGACTTTTGAAAGGTGGTTTTTTCACGACGTTCTCCTTTTTGGGGGTTGCAAGCTTCGGCATGGAGTTTTATTAACCCCAACTCAGGCGGCCAGTCTCAGACTCCGGCGAGAGGCGAAAAAGGGGGGGATCTGGGATGGTTCTCAGGGTTCCTTCCCATTGTGTGAGTCTCCCTGGTATGAGCAAAGACTATGAAACCATAGAAAAATCCGTGCATTTGTGAATTTAGATGCCTGGAAAAATGCCTTTTTTGTTCCCGAGATTTGGTTTTTCACTGGTGAATTGCCGGTGAGTTTGCCGGTGTGTTTGAGGATAGCCGCGAACCTTAAATGTCGATGCATATTTTTGACAATTTATAGGACGGATTTCGACATTCCTTTTAATATGGGTATATGCATGGGTGAAATACAGAGATGTCACGCAACGGATTTCCCCAAATGTAGTTGAGAATTGAGGGATTTCCCTTCAATGAAATGAAGGTGGGTGAAATGCTGCAATTCACCCAGATTTCACCATCCAAGAATGGTGGTATGATTCTCTCCCAGCCAAAAACATACAAACGGTTTTCAGATGAACCTTCCCACTGAGCGATTGATGAGTTTTTAAATATCAATGCAGGAAACAGACCACTAGTTGGTCATCCAGCATGGCTGGAAAATCCCTATGTTCAATCCGAAATACATCTTCAAATTGTCCAATTGTCCAGCCAACCATCTTACTTTCTTGCCGAGTAATCGAAAAGAATTTTCTGAATTCCCCCCAAGGATCCATGCAACTGGTAACTGGTATTGCTTGCCTAGATTTACCCATAAAGATCAACCAAATGTAGATAAGTAGTCACTAGTCCCATGGGCAAGTTACAGCCGGCCTCAGCGTGGTTTACCGAGGGAAGTGTCCCCCAAAATCCCCTTATTTCAGGTTTAGGAATTATAGATATTATAGGCTAAAGGACAAGTTGCCCAGTAATAGATCCGGACTCCGGACTCGGTTTTTTGCATGATTTTTTACGAATAAATTGTTGTCCCCACAACTTCTTCCCTTCTTGGCTCCTGCTTGAATTTTGTTGTCAGAGTCAAGAGGCAGACCTCCCAGATGGCGGATTGTGTACCTCGGAGTGTGTTCTTTTAATTCGGAGGCAACGAATTGATGAGGGTGACTTGTGTTTCCTGATCTTCGCCTTCAACATATTCAAAATGTCGAAATAGTGGGGTTGATATCAGGAACACTCCAACAATTTTTGGTGAGGAAGATGGGTAAACTGTCAGAAATTCAGGTACCAACTAGTTGGTACACGGCTTCTAGGACGAACACACATCACATAGTTGATGCAAAGAAAGAGATGGTCGGGCGTGGGGAATTTTGGTGCTGGTGGTGGGGAGTCATACATAAGACAATGTTGGAATCTACCTAGCTGTAAATCAATAGATGTTTTGGCAATACGGATAGTCTTTAAAGGTAATGAACAATCTAATTCAATTAACTCGTTATATCATTTTTCTATAAGGTCTATGAATATGATTATAAAGTAAAAGATTGACGGTAAGCATTACATACTTGAAATAGAAATAGCAGTCATAGATGATTCGTTCCTATCTCATCCCCAAATATAATCTTCAAACCCCCTATGGCTTGCTTTCTACTCGAGATGATGCCCTCTCATTGGTATGATGTTTTTTTTGCTATTACTATTTGGGATCAGCAAAATTATATAGAATCATTCGAAACCTTGAACAAAAGGAAGTCAGTACCAGGTGCCGAAAAAGAAATATTTCAAACAATGCTCTTAAATCATCATAATTTAGTTAACCCCCCCCGAAATTTAAGATAAACTACCCCAAAATAGCTATAATAAAGAAGCCGGAGATACATTTAAGAAAAATCTTTAATCCATTTTTTGGGGGGTATTTTCCAGGTATCTATTTTCAAGACCCTTAAGGGTGTAGATGAGTTCAAGGTTGAGTCCCAAAAAAACCCTTGATTGACGACCGGTCGTTTTTCCAGTAGTTTTCACGGAACGTTTTTTCCCAAAGATTGGCGGATGTAAAACTTGTGTGAAAATCCAGTAAAACTCACCCCCAAATTTCCAAGAAATGTATCAAAATGTTATCTCTTGGAGTTCAAGAAGCCAAAAGGATGTGAAAATTGTGTGTTTTTCAAGTTTCAAGTTTTCTTGGGAGGTCAAGCCCCGTTCCGAAAGTTGTGGTTGTAAATCGGATCGTCCCAGTTCCCATTCGCCGAGGTGAAAGGTGTCCTCTCCAGGATCAACGAGGCCCAAGGGTTGCGTCCGGGTTGAGTTCCAAAAATTGCTACGTGGTGGCAACTCAAAGATTTGTTATTTTCATCCCTATTTTGGGGAAATGATCCAATTTGACTAATATGCTTCAAGTGGGTTGAAACCACCAACTAGTTGTTTGTGTCCCAATGACTTTGGTGAATTTGAAATGATTTGATGGTAGATCAAACACCTGAGTGATATGAATTGCATATCAAAGAACTTCACTTCAAGTAATGGAGGAAATGTTGGGGGGTGATGTATGTTCATCCCTGATCACCTCAACTCTCGTTTTGTTGCCCTCCTCAAAAGCCGACTCCTGTGAATCACAACGACGGGTTGGCCCCCCAAAAGCCTTGGTTGATGGGAAATTTCTCCAAAAGCAAGCAGCACCAGGAATTTGTTGTGTGTGTTTAAGGGTGATTTGTTTATGTTCTACCATGGGAAATCACCAAGGTAACCAGGATTTGGAGAATCAAGGTTTTTTTGTATTTTATCCAACCACCTTAAGCAAATCTAAGGCATAAAGAATGGTAATAAAGTTGATAAAGGGGGATAAACCACCGTTGTCGTTGATTGATGCCTTATTGTTCGCTCTTATGTTTGGTAAAGGCTCCCTCAAAAGTCATGAAGGGGGGAGTCCTGTTCGAAGGAATAAGATTCCATTGTTGATGGATATGAGCCAGGGTTGTCAGTTGCAGTGGTTTCTCAATTTTTTGCGAAGATTCCCAGTGGAACTCATTTTCTAATCGGCGGTTTGGCACTGTTGATTGTGGTGTGAGAGATCCGGCTGAAAACCAGTTGACGCTGAGAAATTTTGGCCTTTCTTTTCGAAGTTTCATACACACTCCCTGACACTAACATACTGTTGATGGACAGAATCCTGCACCAACAAGGATGATGATTATCCCATTATTTACGGCGTTTTAGCCATCCCAGGCGTTGCAGGATTTTGTCCATCAACAGTAGCACCTGAAAATGAATGGTTGGAAGATGAGATTCCTTTTGAGATGACCTAATTTTCAGGGGCGAACTGTTGATTTTCCAGGTTGCATCTGGTTTGCTTTTTTTTTTAAAGCTGGTTTGCATACACCCCATGGGTTCAACATAGGATTCTTTTTCGGATGTTTGTTTCACTGTCCCCTTGGTGGGGTGTATGGGATCTTCCTAAGGTTCACCCCCTTCGAAACCCCCGGGTGGCACCTGGACAGTTTTAGTAGAAGCCTATTAAGAAATTGGGGGCCCTGCCTATGCCCACAATCCTGAAGGTCAAAAATGTTTGGTTCCCTTCATTCAAAATGGAGGGATGATTTACCCTCCCTGAAACTAACAGCAAGTTTGCCCCTGAAAATTGGATCGTAGTTGGAATACGATCCTTTCGTTTTGGGGGGGCGTTTGGGCCAAAAATTCAGGGGAGATATGTTAGTTTCAGGGAGGGGTGCCCACTCTTACACTTACAGGGTTTTGGCAACCCCTTAAGTTATATCCTATTGGTTGAAACAAGTCGAAACCCCTCCGAAACTTGGAGCTTTTTGGAGGCCTTAACAAAGCTGGACCGTTCTTCTCAGGAGCCGCCGCACATTTTTTTGTTGAAGGTTCACAAAAAACAAACACCATTTTTGGAGATGTAAGGCTTCCTTTCGCATGAAAAACATCTTGGGGCTAAACTACCTTATTTTAGTCTAACCGTCTAACCACTTTTTTCGAAGTAAAAAACAAAAAGATGTTTTGCCCCCAAACAAAAAATTCAAGGATTCGAAAATGTCTAGAACCAAGCCGGGGAGACTCGAAAAGTTGGGGACTTTCAGCTTTTTTGCTTATTGGAAACCAAGCCATCCAGCGGGTTCAAGCAACGTTTTCGAACAGTTTTGAGTTGGTGACACGGTTTGGAGTTGGTGATGTTTTCCGGCTTGGCACATTCATGCATCAATGAACCACCAGATCAGATTCAACCAATGGAAATTGGCGAGGTTGGTGGTTTATGCTCAGACTTTTTCGGTGTAAGAATTCCCTTTTTGTGGGGGAAAAGGTGTCATGTGTCGTCTACACTACACATCTACATTGGGTATGCAGCATTATCCCCAAATTTTCCGTCCAAAAATGGGAGGTCATCACGACCCAAATTTCCCTCGTACCTTACTTCAGGACTTGCCTACCTTCATGGATGGAGGAGCAGCCAGGGAGGTTTTGTTGATCAAAAGTGAAGGCCGTTGAAGGTGGGCAAATGTGGTCCCATAGGGACGGTCAACTGCGACCGAGCTCGGTTTTTACATGTAGGTGTGAGTATGATGTCGTGACAGAATCAGTGAAGGAAGGTGTGTTTTTGTCAAATTCTTGCAGATTCCAAGAGATTTCCAGTTTTTGAAGGAGCTAAAATCCACTTATCTTTTAGCCAGTTTCCTTCATCCTTTGATGTGTCTCAAAAGAAACTACAGACAGAACAGCCCTTTTCCCAACAAAAAAAACTGGCACCACGTCGCCTGATCCCTCTTCGAAGCAAGGAGCTTTGAAAAATGGTGATGGGAAAGTGCCTCATGAGGTCTGTGAAAAACAAAAAAAAAAGTGTTCCAGTTGGTCACGGGAAAGGCTCGAAAACCTGATCCAATAAGGTGTTTCTTTAAGAATTTTGTAGTCACATATCAACCCCCACCACTTTTGGGTCATCAGGTTTCCGGCAGGTTTGGTGGTGAAAATGAAAGAATGTGAGTGAAAGGTCATTCACTCAAATCCCATGGTTTCTTAAAGTTTACCACCTGGAACATCTTGAACCTACATTTCTTATATATTTTCGGGTCCTATGTCCTATGCGGCTCTGCCTCCGTCTTCCTCCCGGAGGACCGGAGGCCATCCGCGGTTCCCAAAAAAATCGGGGTGAAGGAATCCCTCTGCCAAATTTCTGGAAAAATATCCAAGTTGAGCCAGCTCTGTCAAGTACTGGTAGGAATCACCTGAATTTCACAGTTGTGGACCCATGTTGTGCCAGGAGCCACTCATGTACCCTAGGCTGCACTAGGTGTGTCAGGATGATGATGGGTTTTTTGCCATCCAGGAACCTCACTAAAATGATGATACTTCAACAATGTTGATAGGGATTCCGCATGATATGATTTGTTTGAGTTCACATGTGTTTCACATGGTCTCATTGTTAAGAGGATGACACTGTTTCACTGTTAATCATGCCATCAAACCTTTTGTTTTTGTATTATGGTCAACGCAAAGCACAATGGAAACAAAAAGCGGCATCTCCTGACCGATCTGGGATTCAGCTTATTGAGACGTCCGGGGATTGCCGGTGAGTCCAAAAAGATCATTAATACAAAGAGAATTGCCCCTTGATTTCAGCTTTTGCCAGCGTCAAATGTCAAAATTTTACCAGATATGCGTATGTTTTTAAATGTATCTAAGAGAGAGAGGGGTACGTCCACTATTTATCAAGCGAACCATCCACGTGAGCAGCTGTAGTGTCACCGGAATGGTTATACTACCAGTCATCTAACATAGCTGGAAAATTTGTGTTATTCTCTCGTGAATTTTGGGACATGTTTCAGCCAAAAAGAAAGTCCACACTTTCCCAACAGGAAGTACATCTATTTGGTCAAATTATAGCGACCTATTCCCTACCATTTTGAATTCAGGTTTAGGAATTATAGTATATCATTTGCCGAGATCTATACAATCTGCTTGTTGGACATTCCGCCGAATGCACGATTACTGCGGTGTTTTTTTTCCCATCACAGGAACCCACCCTCGATAAAACACACACTTTGCAGGCTCATTTTCCAGCTAGCGGCGCCTTTTGGATGCTTCGCCATCACCTGAAATTCTCTTTCCAAAGAAATTAGATCATCTATCCATGTCACACGGCGTGCCATCTAAACATGGTTAACCACTTGGTGCTTCCAAAAAATCGAATCGTTGTTAGGTTTTTTTTCGATTCGAGGCCTTTCGTTTCTTCAAAAAAAATGGGATCCCTACTTAGACTAGAAGATTATCCCAGTTAGTATTTGGGGTTATTAAACATGATTGTTGTAGGTCCCCTAGGGACCCCTTCCAAACGGCCTGTCATGGCTTATAAATGTAGGCTAATTACTGACTACTGACGTCCGTCCTGGGAGCCCATCCTCTAAGTAGACATCCAAATCCTCCAAAAACTAGCGGCTGGATACCCAAAATGATGGGCAATTGAACTACGAAAAATACCCTCTTACTTTCCATTGAATCATTGAATCCTGGTTGTTTAATAGGGATCCTTATTTCATGGTATTTTCATGCTTAAAAAATAATCTCTACAAAAAACTGGGTAGTTTTTCATCCCCAACAAATCCCCTAAGTAGCCAGGGGCCCTTGCCGCGAGTCCCCAACCCCTGAGGTCTCACCGGTCGACTGGACACAGCCGACCGGTCAACCGTGACTGCAAGTCCCCAACCTTGGTCACGCCACGTGTTACGGGACGCCCAGCTGGGACTTTCCGAAAGGGAGGGCTTACACCCTGGAAAATTAACATGGAACCTGAAAATAATGGTTTGGAAGATGATGTTCCTTTTCAATTGGGTGGTTTTTAGGTTCCATGTTAATCTTCCAGGGCTCCAAATTTTTGTTCCACGCAAGGTTTTTCAAATGACGGATCCCTTGGGGACAAATGTGTATATTTACCTACATGAATGGTTGATGTTTCATGGTAATTTGTGGGAAATGTACCAGACATGGATCCTATGGGCTTGGTTGTAAATGGGGTTAGGTTATATAAGCTATATCCCCTAGAAGTAGGGTGAAAGAACTAAACCCCAGGCAGTTACAGTTACCTATTTGAATTTAGTTTTGGCCATTTACAGGGGTTATAACTTCACGCCATTTATAACTGGTAGGTCCCAGTCGTTTGATTTGAGTTGTTGTGCTTGCGGGCCGTGGATGTGATTTGATTGGAGAGGGATTTCTTAGAATATGCAGAGTGTCCAGACAGAGTTTTGTTTGTGAAAATTTGGAGGGAATATCGTGGTACTTGGAGGATCATCCCAATTAGTAAGTAGTTAGCAACCAATTTCCATAAGTCCCCTAACTGGTGTTGTTCCCTTTTTACAAATGGCCTAAGTGGCTTATAAATGGGGGTTACTAAACACTTACTAAATCGGATGATCCTCCAAATAGTAGCTGGATGTTGGTAGAATATTGCAAATTTGCGTTGAAATGCTCAAAGATTTTCCGCGACCTGGGGGTTTCATGGCAAAAACGAACATGATGAAGTTTTTTGGAACAATTGTTTAAATCGATGTTTTTGTGACAATGAAACTATCCTGAAGGGCATTTACTTTTGGAAACCTCATGTTTTCCACTTAGCTGGACTTTCCGAAAGCTTTGCGCACCATAATTGAAAACAAAATCAGAACAACTTTCTGAATTGGCCACAACCACGGTGTCAACCGTCGCAAGCAACGGAACGGGGCACCGGGGCGCCTTGCACTTTTTGTTGCCATGGTGCAGGTCTCAAAGATGGCTGGCCGGACCAGTGGCCGTGGCCTCGCGCGACAGGTTTCGATGGCTGGCCGGCTGCTGGCCGGCGCTTGCTTGCTCAGTCTAAGCTGGTCCTTTGCTGCGGCTCCGTCCACCAGGGAAGGGCACCGCCATCGCTTTTTCGCCTCGAAGTCTCAATTTTCAGCAGGTCCGACCACCTGGAAGATACAGAGAGCCGCCACATCAGCGGCCAACAACATGGATACCTCTCGTTCTCCACAGGTGCTGTTGCAGGATGCTGCCAAACTCCTCCGTGAGGTGGCGGAAGTGGCAACCAGCACTGGCATGGAAACGGGTTTGCGTCGTGGCTTGCAGGCTGCACAGGCTGCAGCAGCTACGGCAGCAGAGGTGGCTCAACAACCACCAAGCCAAGTAGATGAAGCCTTCATCGCCAAGGTCTTGCGGAAACTTTTCGAAAAGTTGCGCGGATGCTGGTGGTTTCAACACATCTTTTTTTATGTTTACCCTTACTGGATGGTGGTTTCCAATATTTTTGATATTCACCCCGAACCTTGGGGAAGATTCCCAATTTGACTCATATTTTTTCATATTGGGTTGGTTCAATCACCAACTAGGTAGTTCATGTTTACCCTTATATTTGGTGAAATTATCCTTAAATTTCACATCATATTTCTTTCATATGGGGTTGGTTTGAAACCAGGTTGGGCTCTACCTATGTCAAGTTGGGCCAGTTTATTGCCTCCTCTCCTACCGTCTTTCCTGCCGAGTACGTGAAGGAGTTCCAAGCCTGTTTGGATTCCACCAGCACGGTGTCCTTCGTTGAGGTGAAGAGGATCATCGAAGGTGAGTTGGGTCGACCCTTAAGGACCGGGGTGGACACCCATAAGAACCGAGTTTGTTACATGGTAAAATCTCAACCCTAAAGATTGACAGGTAGCGTTTGTCCCTTGGTGATGTTTTGGGTTTCTCCTATTTTTTTAAGGGTTGTTTCAGGTGATGAAATGGCAAACCCTTGAGGACCGTCTTTGCTTATGTGGATCCAACCCCCTTGGCATCAGCTTCCATCGCACAAGTCCATGTCGGACGTTTGTTGAATGGAACTGAAGTGGTGATCAAGGTACAAAAGCCTGGCATTGAGGAGGTTTTGAAGACCGACCTTGGGGTCGTCTATCTCGCTTCCCGTATCTTGGAGTTCATCAATCCTGATCTCAACATCCGTGGCTCCCTGGCTGATATTGCCTCGGATCTGCGTGAGTCGATGTTGGGAGAATTGGATTTCCGTGAGGAGCAGCGGAATTTGGATGTGTACCGTGAGTTTTTGAGCAGCAATGGCTTGGATCCACTCGCCGTCGCCCCACAACCCTTTCCAGAAGCAAGCGCGAAGCGGGTGCTCACGATGGAACGCTTGACCGGTGTGCCTCTCACCGATTTAGAGGCCATCAAACGGTATAGCAACGATCCAGAACAAACCTTGGTGAATGCGCTGAATGTTTGGGCCTTGTCGGTGCAGAAGTGTGAGTTCTTCCATGCTGATGTGCATGCTGGCAATCTCCTAGTGCTGGAGGATGGACGTGTGGGATTTATCGACTTTGGTATTGTAGGACGTTTAAGTCCAAAGATGGCCACAGGTATAGACAAGTTGAATGAGGCATTAGCTGTTAGTGATGCTCAAGGCATGGCTCAAGCTTTGATCTCCATGGGTGCCACTGTGGGGAAGGTGGATGAAGACGCCTTTGCAGCAGACATTCAACAGCTCATCGCTCGGCTTGGAGGATCCTTGGAGAATGCCACGGATGCCACGGTGGACGAGTCGCAGATTCAGGACATTGTGTTGGACATCGCACAGGTGGCAGGAAACAATGGATTGAAGTTGCCTCGAGAATTTGGGCTACTGATCAAGCAGTCCTTGTACTTTGATCGATACACCAAACTCTTGGCGCCAGAACTCAACATGATGTCGGACGACCGCATCTCCAAATTTGGAGCAGCAGATGCGCAGGAAGTGGAAGTGGAGGCGAAATTTGAAAGCTGATGGATTTCTGCGGCGAAATTTGCACGCACAGAAAAGATCAAAAAAGGGCGTTGTGACTTTGCGTAGTGTCTCAAAACTTGTTGGTTGGAGACATATCTTCAAGTCCCATGATGTCCCATCCATTTGCCAACAACAGGTTCCAAGGCATTCTTTTCTTGTTTTACTTCGTGTTCAGAAGATCAAAGACAAAACATCGCATCCATGTATGGTATAAATACCTACATTTACCACAAAAGCTCAACCAAGGGTAGGTAAATACACAGTCGTCCCATGGATCCGTGTCATGGGAAAGGAAATTTCTGGGTATTCCAAGTCAAGTTGGGCATTCAAGTCCTCCTTGCTTGAATACTTGCTCGGTACTTACCCCAAGAGAATCGTGTGAAGCAGACAGCTGATTGTTGACGCTAAATCAGCAATCCAATGATCTATCCGTTGATTCGAATTTCATGACCACGAAAAGAAGTGTTGCATTCTTGAAATCACATCATTGTAGAAAAAAGTGAAATTGTGTCAAGAAATCATGGTGTTCGTCTTTGTTTGCAGAGCCACTTGACCTTGGGTCATGCCCGTGCCTGCGTGGTGTTGTCATGATGAAACGCCACTGTTTCTCTTGTTTCGCTTCTTGGCCTTCTGGTTTCCTAAAGATTTATACTGAAAAGATGCTTCCATTTTTTCCCAATGGAATGGTGGTCATAAGATCATGGGGTGGTCATGAATCATAGATTTCCCCTACATAGTCATAAAATTGGTGATTTTTGAGGAAATGGCCATGAATCATGAAAAGATTCTCCAATTTTGACAAGCATCCTGGCACCAAAATTATCCTGAATGATCCCAATTTTGACAATTTTTGAAATTTGGAATGAAATCACCCACTATAACTAGATACCTTTATCAATGGCCATTCATCGTACTTTCAACGAGGCTTTCATTGAAGGATCCTCATGGCCAGCAGCCAACATCCCCCATGTGGCGCCGAACCACCCGACGCCTGTTTTACCATGGTCCGGATCCTGCCGGCTTGCTGCCGTTCTCGGAGCCTTCGACAAAAACCCAAGAAAGCTGTGGGAAACGTCGCTTGTTGCTGGTTTGGTAACTCGGCCCTTTTTTGAAAAACATGTTGTTGTTTTTGTTGTGGGTGTATATCCAGTAGTGGATATATCTTGGGTTTGGTCCAAGCAAAATTTTTGACAAAATTCAGATAGGCCATGTTCAAGGTGTCGGGTCTCTGAGAGGCTCGTAACCGTCTGCAGACTTGAAGTCTTTTGCTATGTTGCGGTGGGGTGGGATGGTCACATTTTTTGCGCTTGTGTACACATGGTCGATGCTAAGCAACTGTGACGTTTGCACACGTGGTCGGTGCTACGCCATGGTTGGGGTGGGTGAGCACGCTCTTTGCTTGTCCACACATGGTCGATGCCACGCAGCTGTGATGTTGGTGTCACGTGCACACATGGCCGATGCTACACCATGCTTGGGGGGGCAGGGGCGGGGCGTAGTGACATTGATGAGCTGCTGGATAGCTGGATTCCATGCAGTGTCAACACTGAGTAAGACAACAAAAAATGGAACCTTCCTGGCACACTCACCCAGATCTCATGATGTTTTCGCAAAAATTCTGGCCGGCCAAAAAGAAAAAATCAGGCATTCTCGTACTGGCATGGCGAAGCAAATGGCTGACGCGTTGCATTTGGGAGCCTCCGATGCGTTGATTGAGATGGAGGCTTCGACATCCGATTTACATATCGAGATGTTACCTGCGCGTGATGCACAGGTGCCTGGATCGGATGATGTGGTGTGGATAAATGATTGGTGAGGATTCTGAAATGGAGATAGGACAGTGACAAAGATCATCAGGCATAGACATAGATATTATATAGTTGATCCTTCGGGGGCCTGCCCATAAAAGTGATAAATTCCCAGTGATTCCCGCTGCTACTAAAAATGATATCCCCTCCCAATTCTCGACAGCATCCAGGGTTGACATTCATCGTTGATTTTTTTGAATCTGATCTTCTTGCTTTTTACTGCCCAAATAGAAGAGGTTTCAAACTTCGGAGGCAGTTTTTCAGATGAAACAAGTTGAAGAGAAGCATGTAATACACTTGACTACCAAAATGTCTTCGTTGAATTCAGTCTCCAGGACGGAAAGCAAAAATTGAAACTGAAGCGAGACCCAGCCATTTGGGGGTTTGGCTAGTTTTTTAGCTTCTAGCCATGTTTCATTCGAGCAATCTTAAAGTGTCGACCACAAACTCTCCTTCTGTCTTTGGTTTACAAAGATCATCCTAAAGCTTCCCCTCAATTTCATTGGAAAATGAAAATTCACATCTACCACCCAGAAAGTAGATCGCTAGCCCACTCCCATTAGTCTTGGTTTATCATGGGTTCCTTATGAAAAAATCCACCAACAATTGGGGGGGTTGCGGTTGCTAGATAGCTTTCATCCCTTAGCCCAACCTGTCAGGTGGAACACCTCCTCGTAGCCGATGGCTTCTTGTTTTGCGCTCCTGAAAACTTGGCGACCATGAGTGGTGAGATGTTCCTCAGCGGTTAGACTTGACGAAAAAAACTAAAAGACGACATTGGAGGCGCGAGGTGGGCCCCGAATGGGGCTATAATGTGCTGATACCCTTTGCGCCTACTACACTTGTCCAGCCGAATCAATCAAATTTTCCTTGGCCTTCGAAACGTTCCCCAATCTTAGAATGATAGTTGCTAATATAGTTGCCTAATTCCTCCCGCCCCGCCCCGTACCGAAGGCACTCATATCCCATTGATCTTTGAGTAGCGCCACAAATGATTGACATGTTTCGGCTGAGTTTCCTACATGTCATGGACGATATCCTACCATTATAGCACAAGAAAATGTTTTAAAAAAAACGGCGTCTTTCACGCAATTTTGGATGCCCCAAAAATCCTGTAAGGAAGGAGTTCTTCGATCGGTGCTACTACGGCGCCTTGACCCGTCTCAACGGTCGCTTGTACGGCTGCGCCATCGCCGCCGGCAGCGACGGTGCTGGGGCCGCCGCGCAGATGCAGCGCATTTGCCGTGGATGGCGTTTGAAGCCGGTGGCTGATCCGCGACTTGGCAGCAAGATGGGGCCCCTATCGTTATAAAGGAAGTTATGGGGCCCTCTTAATGGCCTTATAACAGGGTACCTGGCGTTACAAACCCTATGATTCATAATTTAAAACCACCTTAAAAGATGAAACTCCCAACTTGTTCCAGGCATCATCGCTTTCGGTTTCATATCAAATGTCGGGGGAAATTGATCGAGATTCAGATGCGGAAAGACATTGGTTTTTTCTATCCCAGGGTGTGGTCCCGGGATGATCGAATCTGAAAAAATACACCTTTGAATCTATATACATGTATTGCCCAGGTGCTCCGCGTATGGCATGTTTACTTCATGAAAAGTTAAATTTATGATACATGTAGGTACATATTCCAATCCCCTGGAGCATCTAGGTTTTGAACAAATAGTTTTTTACAATTCTACATATGATGGGTGAAATTACCGACGTCACCCCCAAGTTTCGTAGTTCAGGACATGGAACCTCTTCTGGGAAATCGGAGGTTAGCGAAATGTATTACATGTACCAAATATACCAAATATACATGTGGTTTGTATCTTTGTTTTCATGCATACATTTGATTATATGTATGCATCTTGAATTTTTTCCAGTATTACTTTATTTAAGTGTGTTCTATTCACAGAACGTCATTTATTTTACGTCACTTTCTACTGTCAGTGAGACACTGGATCATAACCCGGGATTCCCATGGAGCTTTCTTAACCCAACATGACCACGGTAAATGATGTTCCAACCTACGGTTGGCCCCTGTTGTTGTTGTCGTTCCTGTTGTTGTTGCTGTTGTTGGTGCTGTTGCTGCTGCTGTTGTTGTTACTGTTGTTGTTGTTTTTGTTGTGGTTGTTGTTGTTGTTGTTGTTGTTGTTGTTGTTGTTGTTGTTGTTGTTGTTGTTG